>OQVS01000810.1_pt1 | contig 21769 bp, 16 predicted proteins | sample 1691601 | NCBI WGS metagenome assembly OQVS01 (sample SAMN03418268, study PRJEB22391) | human gut metagenome | biome: human-gut; feature: organic feature; material: feces | host: Homo sapiens | place: Tanzania | collected 2013-01
AAAAGTACTCTTGCCCTTTCCGCTATCAGCCTCAACAAGATACAGACTGCCTTTTTCAAATACCGCACTGGTATTCCACACGTCAGATTTCAAATCTTTTTGATGCGAGAAGACATGCGGCACCACGCTTTCAAATACAATCTTGTCCATACTTATTTGATACAATAAATAACCTTGTTTACATTGCCAAACACCGGTGAAAGCACATCCGCCACACTGCCAAGCTCCTTGTTCTGCTCCATAAGTTCACCAACATTTAGAACCATACAGAAGCGCTGCCTGCGGATAAAGTCACGGACTGCGGAAGGTAAAGGAGATGCAGATGGCTTCAATATGCTTGCAGCAACAAGACGGTCGGTACTTCCATAGAATTCATTCCCTTCAGAAACGCCAAACCAAAAATGCGTTTCACCATTCTTGAAACAGAACCTGTTGGTACCGCAATCCTCTATTGTACTTCCTGCTGGACATGATTTCTTCCAATAGTCAACGTCTTCAAGAAAATCATGGTTAGACAACTGCGCCGCCATCGTCATATTCATATTGCTTTCGGAATATGAATTCACACCGATAACCATATCGCCATCAACACTACGCAGAATATTGTCCATATCGATAACGGTATTCATCCCAGCAAGCAGCACTCCAAGAGCAGCACTGTCGTGCATCATCTTCACCAATTCCGTACCCTTCACGTTCATAAACAACGAGCACAGCGTATTGTCAGTCAAGTTGTCTGCATACTTACCGCCAATAGGTCTGAAGTTTTTCGTACCGTTCTTCAAAGCCTTGTCGATAGCCGCATTGAAAGAGAACGGTTCACCGGAAATCAACAGATTTCCACCCTCGGCAAAAGTTATTGATGCAGCAATAAGCAATTGTGAGGCATCAGCACCTTTCGGGGCACCTATCGTGAACGGAGCGACAAACTTTTCTGGCATCGCAGCCACCTGAGCCACAATTGCTACAGGCGACTCTATGCCCTGAAGCTTATCGAAAACAGGAGTACCTTTCACTCCATCCTCCTCGCTCTGCTTCAGCCATCGCGACATCTCTCTTACCGCCTCAGCCTGCTGCGCCGGCAACACAGGTCCCATTATAAGCAGTGCCTTGTCGTTGAAGCATACAGTCCAAGAGCCACGTAAAAGTGTAAATTGAATATCCCTGCGCTCAGTCACCTTCTTGCAGATTCCTTTCCCGGCAAGCCCATTCAGCCAATCGGCAAGCCCAGTACTGCTGCTCACCTTTGCGCAGCAGCCCATATTACCATCAGTTGTTTCAAAGAAAAAAACTTTTGAAGCAAAGTCTATTCCGCAGTCATCAGCATTGTCCGTGCCGAACAAGGACTTGATGGCATCTGCACCACCATGCCCCATAGTATCTTCCAAGCCCTTCATATCTACGGAAACCAAGGCATTACTGTTTCCGGGTATGGCATTAACGTAGTCATCACCAGAACACGAAGAACAAATGCAAATGGCAGCTATGAACAGCATCACTTGCAAAAATGGTTTTGTTACAGTTTTCATTGTTATCCTTTATGTTTGTGTTTCTTTCACTTTCAAAGAAACTGATTGGCGGATTATGGCAGCTACACCTTCCTGCAAACAAGCTGTGCCACAGTAGCAGCATACAAAGCAGCAGTCTCAGTGCGCAACCTGCTCTGCCCGAGCGATACTGGCACATAACCGTTCTTTATCGCAAGCTTCACCTCATCAATAGAGAAATCGCCTTCAGGACCAATAAGCACAGTTATTGCCTCACCACTTTTGTGTTCCTTCTGCAGCGTGTCGAACAAATCCACGCTTTCTATTTCTTCGTAGCAATGGGCTATAAACTTCAAGCCCTCTCTTTCCCTGCCGATGAATTCCTTGAACGACGTCAGCGGCAAGAGCACCGGTTTCCACGACTTGCGGCTCTGCTTCGTTGCCGAAACGATAATCTTGTCGAGGCGCACGGTTCGCATCACCTTACGTTCGGAGAACTTGCAGTTAAGGAAGGCGAGTTCATCAACACCGATCTCCGTAGCTTTCTCTGCAAACCACTCCGTGCGGTCCATCATCTTCGTTGGTGCCATTGCCACACAAATCCTGCCTTCCCAGGTTTTCTCCTGCGGCATTTTCTCCAATATATTGTACAAGCAATGCTTCGTGGCAGCAAGCGTAACCTCCGCACGGTAGAAGTTTCCTTCTCCGTCCATAAGGAACATCTCATCGCCACTCTTCAGTCTCAGCACTCTCAGTGCATGCATTGCCTCCTCCACCGGCAGTTCTGTGGCATTCTCAGCATCCGGCACGAAAAAATATCTTGCTTCTTTCATAGTTCTTCTTTATCGTGATTCTTTTTCCTTCGTTCAAGTTCGCTATGCAGTTTCGATGCCATTTCATAGTTCTCTTCCTCTATCGCCTTTTTCAGCGATTCTTCGAGCATAGGAACACTGATTATGTTCACCGGAACCGACACTCCGTTCGTATTGTGCATATTGGCGACCGACTGCCTTTCCATAAGGTTTTGTTCCATATATACCGGAATATCGGCAACAACGGAAAAAAGTATTCCGTCGCTTATTCTCACAGCAAACTGCATGCCTGTCACCTTGTCTACAAGCATCGCCTCATACTGTCCGTCATCAATTCCCGAAATAAGCAGTTCATAGTCCAGGTTCCCCTTCGCGCGCAACATCCTTACCGCAACCTCAGGCAACATCGTTTTCGTTATGCCCTCGTCATGCATTCTCATCTTCAAGGCAACGGCAATCTGCATATCGCACACAATACTTATGACACGCATCTTCAATTCATCGGTCAGCGTAATTATGGCGATATTATCATTGCCACTGATTTCGGCAACATTATCAAATAAAAGCCTTACCTTATCCATATCCTTGCTATAATATAATCCTTGATATATAATGTATATCCTTCTTGTATATAATCCTTATTGCATTATATATACTGATATATTCATTACGCCCTATGCCTGAGCATTAGTATCCGCTATTCCTTATGCTTGAACACCAGCGCAAAGCTTATACCCACGGCGAGAGCAAAGCCTGCGAAGATGAACCAGCAGGTCTGCCAGTCACCCACAAGATACCCGTTCTCCCACGTGCAATAGTGGTTCACTATTTCTCCAGCGATAAGCGTTCCGATCGTAGCGCCCAGTCCGTTGGTCATAAGCATGAACAGTCCCTGTGCCGATGCCTTTATGTCTTCGCTGCACTCTGCATTCACGAACAAGCCTCCCGAAACATTAAAGAAGTCGAACGCCACTCCATAAACGAGACATGAAAGGATAAACAATATTACCGCCGGGAATGCCGGACCGCCAAGTCCGAAGAATCCGAATCGGAACACCCATGCGAACATCGCTATCAGCATAACATTCTTTATGCCGTACCTCTTCAGGAAGAACGGTATGAGCAGGATGCAGAAAGCCTCCGCAATCTGCGAAATAGAGATAAGCAGCGTTGCATTGTTTGCAGCAAAGGTATCGGCAAGCAGCGCATCAGCCTTGAAGTGTGTTATGAATGGTGTGGCGTAACCGTTGGTCACCTGCAACGACATACCGAGCAGACAAGAGAAGATGAAGAACAGAGCCATCTTCTTCGTTTTGAAGAGCTTGAAGGCATCCAGCCCGAACATTTCCACGAGAGAGCGTCCCTCGCTTCCATTCTGCTTCTTCACGAGTCTGCACTGCGGCAGCAAGAAGAAACTGTAAACGAACAGCACCACTCCCAACAATCCGGAAACGAGGAACTGCATGTGTGTATACTGGAATTTATTGCCATCATCGGCAAGTGTCATCGAGAAAGAGCCATCACCGACAGTTGCGCAGTTCACGAACCACATCGTGATGATGAAGCCTACCGTTCCGAGCACTCTGATAGGTGGAAAGTCCTTCACCGTGTCCATGCCGTGGTCTTGCAGTATTTTGAACGCCACGGTATTCGACAATGCGAGTGTTGGCATATAGAAAGCCACGCTCAGCGTATATACGGAAATAAACAAAGCCTTGTCGGGAGCAGCCTGACTTGCCCCGATTCCACAAAGGGCTATCATACATGCTCCAGCCAGTAGATGGCAAAGTCCGAGAAGTCTTTGCGGCTGAATATATTTGTCCGCCACGATTCCCATCAGTGTCGGCATAAATATTGAAACGATTCCCTGTATTGCATAGAACCAAGATATTTCCGCTCCCATCCCTGCCTTTCCGAGGTAGTTACCCATAGATGTGAGGTAAGCGCCCCAGACAGCGAATTCAAGGAAGTTCATCACGGATAAGCGTACTTTCAAATTCATCGTATTATATTTTTTAGTTAATCCTTTGTTGCTAACAACCGATATTACGGTTTGATAATACAAAGGTACGTCAAAATAGCAAACAGCCAAAATAAACGTACGTTTTTTTATCCACTTTTCCCAAAGGATTCGAAAAAAAACACATAAAGCCAGCCTCTTTGCAATATGAGACTGGCTTTATTTATGCTTTTTTTCCGGTGCATTGCAATCCTTTATGCCAACAATGACCTGAATATTTTCCGTATCAGAATTCACTTGTAAAGTGGAACTTGATGTGCTTGAAGTCCTGCTGCGCCATCGAGAGCACATATCCGGAATCGGCAAGGAACACATCTCTGCCGTCCTTGTCCTTTGCCATATACTGGTATTTGCGCTTCTTGAAGTTTTCGAGTTCCACGGGGTCGTCGCTTTCTATCCAGCAAGCCTTATACAGATGTATAGGCTCCCAACGGCACTTGGCGTTGTATTCGTTCTCCAGACGGTATTGGATTACCTCGAACTGCAGCTGTCCTACGGTTCCGATTATCTTCCTGCCGTTGAACTGGTTGACAAACATCTGCGCCACTCCCTCGTCCATCAGCTGGTCGATACCCTTGTTCAGCTGCTTGCTTTTCATCGGGTCGTCGTTCTCGATATATTTGAACATCTCCGGCGAGAACGACGGCAGTCCCTTGAAGTGGAGTTTTTCTCCGTCGGTGAGCGTGTCGCCAATCTTGAATATGCCGTTGTCTGGCAGACCGACGATGTCGCCTGGATAAGCCTCCTCGATGGTGCTCTTGCGCTGCGCCATAAACTGTGTCGGCGAAGAGAATCGCACCGTCTTGCCCTGGCGCACGTGCAGATACGGCTTGTTGCGCTCAAACTTTCCGCTGCACACCTTGCAGAATGCGATACACGAGCGGTGGTTGGGGTCGATGTTCGCCGTTATCTTGAAGATGAATCCCGTGAACTTGGGTTCTTCCGGCTTCACGATGCGCTCCACAGCCTGCGTCGGACGCGGACTTGGGGCTATCTTCACGAAGCAGTTGAGCAGTTCCTGCACACCGAAATTGTTCAGTGCCGAACCGAAGAACACCGGTGCCACGGTTGCCTGGCGGTAATCCTCCACGTTGAATTCGGGGTATACTCCCTCTACGAGTTCCAGGTCTTCGCGCAGCTTTTCCGCATCCATGTCCCCGATGTGCTTGTCGAGTTCGCAGCTGTTTATGTCCACTTCCACCTTCTCCGTAACCCGCTGCTTGTCGGGGGTGAAGAGGTCGAGTTTGTTCTCGTATATGTTATACACGCCCTTGAACTTCGCTCCCTGGTTGATGGGCCACGACAGCGGGCGCACCTTTATCCCGAGTTCCTCCTCCAGTTCGTCGAGGAGGTCGAATGGGTCGCGTCCTTCGCGGTCCATCTTGTTTATGAATATAATCACCGGTGTGTTCCTCATCCGGCACACACTCATCAGCTTTCTTGTCTGCGTCTCCACACCCTTCGCACTGTCCACCACGATGATTGCCGAGTCCACAGCCGTCAGTGTGCGGTAGGTGTCTTCGGCAAAGTCCTGGTGTCCCGGAGTGTCGAGGATGTTCACCTTGTAGCCTTCGTAGTCGAATTCCATCACGGAAGTGGAAACGGAGATACCGCGCTGCTTCTCTATGTCCATCCAGTCGGATGTAGCGGTTTTCTTGATTTTGTTGTTCTTCACCGCACCTGCCACCTGTATCTGTCCTCCGAAGAGCAGGAATTTCTCTGTCAATGTCGTCTTACCTGCGTCCGGGTGTGAGATGATGGCGAATGTGCGTCTTCTTTCTATTTCGTTAGCCATAAATTATTATTGTTGCGGCGGCAGTCTTTCTTTATGAGCCCGCCTTCAGTTTATCCATGTTCTTCATACAGGTCTCCAGGCTGTCAACCCAGTATGGTATCTTTATGCCGAATGTATTCTTTATCTTTGTCTTGTCGAGCACGCTGTATGCCGGGCGCGCCACAGGGCTCGGGAATTCATCGCTGTGGCAGGGCTGGATGTCGCAGCTGTCGTTGCCTGCCAGGTGTGCTATCTTCACCGTGAAGTCATACCAGCTGCACACGCCCTCGTTCGAGAAGTGGTATATGCCGGAATTGTTCTCGTAAAGGCGGTTCTCCACTATATGCCGGATGGCCTTTGCCAGGTCGAGCGCGTATGTCGGTGTTCCGCATTGGTCGAACACCACCTTCAGCTGCGGTTTCGTTGCCGTCAGGTTCAGCATCGTCTTCACGAAATTCTTGCCGTATTCCGAGTACAGCCATGCCGTGCGCAGTATGATGTGGTCCACTCCTGTGGCTATGATTTTCTGTTCGCCATGCAGCTTTGTCAGCCCGTACACTCCTGTCGGTGTTCCCTTCTGGTCTTCCTTGCAGGGTGTGTTGTACGGGTCGCCGCCGAACACATAGTCGGTGCTGACGTGCACGAGCAGTCCTCCTACCTCTTTCATTGCCTTGGCAAGGTTCTCCGGTGCCGTTGCATTCAGTGTCTCCACTATCTCGCCTGCCGTTTCCGCAGCATCCACGTTTGTCCATGCCGCACAGTTCACGATACAGCGTATGTCTTCCTCCTCCACCATCCGGCGTATGTCGTCGAGCGATGTGATGTCGAGATGTCTGTATCCTTCGCAAACGTCGGTGAAGATATAACGGTCGCCACTCTCCCTTGCCACGAGCTGCATCTCGTTTCCAAGCTGTCCGCCGGCTCCTGTCACTAATATGTTCATAATTCGAGTTCTCCTTTCTTGTCTTTCAGATAATAGTCGGACAGCATACCGATGAAAGTCGTTATCTCCTTTATCGCGTGCTCCGTATCGGGCGACACGGGTTTCTTCTGCAGCCTCAGCATCATCACTCCGTAGAGGGCGTTGAAACAGGTTTCCACCTCGTTCTCTTCCTTGCCGGCACCTCTGCGGCGCAGCTCCACGATGAACGGCAGCACTCTGTAGTACTCGCTGTTGTAGAACGGGAACTTCGGGCTTGAGAGCAGCTCTGCACTGAGTTCCGACAGCTGCTGCATCACGATTTTGTTTATCTGCAGATGCCCGTGCTCGCGGCACCCCTCGCTGTTCATCATGCGCACCAGGTTGCCGTACCAGTCGGTCATTTCCTCCTTCTGCTCCTCGCTATAGTCGAACCGCTCTATATACTCCCGCCTTATGCGTGCCAGCGAACAGCCATAGGCACGTATGATGTCTTCCACCTGCCACATGTACAGCAGGTATTCGGCAATACTTTTCTTTCTGAGTTCCTGTGATATAAACATCTGTATGAAATGTTTTGTTTTTTATTTTATCCCCCTTTATCTTCCGGTTTGCCGGCTCTGGATTATTCTACCCAGCGCATGGACACACTCGGCAGCGTGTAGAGGTTGAACACTGTGCCGATTAGCACTATTATCGACATAACTATGACGATGCTCCCCACCACCTTATTGATAAGCTGTATGCCGTTGGTGTCGAACACGGCCCGAATCTTGTCAACGAGCCACGTCAGCCCGTACCACCACAGCAGCGCTCCGGCAATGATGCCGAAATAGCCCACGCTCATCTCCCACGGATGGTCGGGGATGATGAATGCGAACTGCGCGAATAGTCCCATCATCAGCATGATGATGAGCGGGTTGGAGAATGTGACGAGGAATGCCGTCACCCCATTGTGGACGAGCGACCCCTTGGAACTTTTCTGGCTCACGTGCATCTTCTTCATCGGATTGCAGCGATAGGAGTAGATTCCGAATATCATCAGTATCACGCTTGCGCTTATCTGCAATATATAGCGGTAGTGCGAATTGCTGATGAAGTCCATCACGAACGACATTCCCAATCCTGTTATCAACGCATATATAAAGTCGCTCAAGCAGGCGCCTATACCCGTGACGAATCCGAACCATCTGCCCTTGTTCAGCGTGCGTTGGACGCACAGCACCCCCACCGGCCCCATCGGAGCCGAAACAAGAATGCCTATCAGCACGCCCTTACACAGCAAATCTAATATGTTTATATGAAATTGAAATGGCATAATGGGTGCAAAGTTCTGCAAATTTTACGAAAGATACAAATTTTGTATGAGAAAAACTCTTAAAACCATTCACTTTTGTCTTTCGCCGTCACCGTCCCGCGCAATGTGGCAAAGCCTCAGCACCGCCCGGAATTGATATAGATTATCCATTCTTTTGAAGCATGGAAAAAAGTAAAGAATTCTTTGTCGAATTTTCTTTTTTGTCTTACCTTTGTGCAGAAAAATAAATTTCTTTTGACATAATCATCATTAAAATGGAAGCACAAGTTTTGAAAAGACCATACACCATAGGTCTTGACTTAGGCGGTACCAACGCCGTGTTCGGTATCGTGGATGCCCACGGAACAATCGTGGAGCACACATCTATAAAGACTCAGGAGTTTGACACCGCTGAAAAGTTCGTTGAGGCTGGCGTTGCCGCCCTTATGCCTATCGTGGACAAGGTGGGCGGAATAAACAAGATTGAGGGAATGGGCATCGGTGCCCCGAACTCGAACTTCTATGACGGCACGATTTCCTACGCACCGAACATTGCCTGGGCGCACGACTGTGTGGTGCCTTTCGCCAAAATGTTCAGCGATAAGCTCTCTATCCCCGTATCGATAACTAACGACGCCAATGCCGCCGCACTCGGCGAGATGGTATACGGCGTGGCAAAGGGAATGAAGAACTTCATCATGATTACGCTCGGAACCGGAGTGGGCTCGGGCATCGTGATAAACGGACAGATGGTATACGGTTCAGACGGTCTTGCCGGCGAGCTCGGCCATGTGACCATGTGCCGCGAGAACGGCAGACTGTGCGGATGCGGCAAAAAGGGATGCCTGGAGGCTTACTGCTCCGCCACGGGTGTGGCACGCACGGCAAGGGAATTCCTCGAGACTTCCGACGAGCCGTCGCTGCTGCGCGACATGAAGGCGGAGGACATCACGTCGCTCGACGTGTCGAAGGCTGCCGCCAAGGGCGATGCCCTGGCTCAGCGCGTGTATGAGTTCACGGGCAGAATGCTCGGCGAGGCATGCGCCGACTTCGCCACGTTCTGCTCGCCGGAGGCTTTCGTGTTCTTCGGCGGACTGACCAAGGCAGGCGACCTGCTGATGAAGCCGCTGCTGAAGAGCTACGACGAGAACGTGATGGGAGTGTTCCGCGGAAAGGCAAAGTTCCTCATCAGCGGACTCGACGGTGCCGGAGCTGCTGTGCTCGGCGCAAGTGCCATCGTGAAGAATTGTGAACACTAAACTTTTTCATTCGTGTGCCGGACGCTGTGCCCCACCCCATCCATCGGAAGGAATGCTCACAGCATCCGGCACTTTATTTATTTTCTGACCCGTAATGAAGGACAGCAAAATCAGCGCATTGTTTTTCGACATCGACGGAACGCTGGTGAGCTTCAAGACACACGAGATTCCGCAGTCTACAGTAGATGCCATCGCCAGGGCAAAGGCAAACGGCGTGGGGATATACATCTCCACCGGACGACCGCTCCAGATTATCACCAACCTGAAGGCTATCGAACCCTACATCGACGGATATATCACCACGAACGGAGCGCTCTGCATTGTCGGCGGAAAGACGATTGCGTGCAAGCCGATACCGCAGCACGACGTGGACCTGCTTATTGCCGATGCCGCAAGAAGCGACTATACGGTTCTCGTAGTGGGCGAAAGCGGAGTGCGGATATTCAACCACAAGCCTGTGTTCGACGAGATTTTCGTCAGCCAGCTGAAAGTGACAAACATCGACCCATCACTCGATGCCACCGAAACGCTGCGCAGCGAGCACATACTGCAGCTCACCCCCTTCTTCAACATAGAACACGAGGAGCAGCTGATGCCACGGCTCAAGAACTGCGTCTCGGGCAGATGGAACCCCGAATTCACCGACATCACTGCCCTCGGCGCCGACAAGGGAAAGGGACTTGAGGCAATGGCTGCCCACCTCGGCCTGGACATTTCGCAGACCATGGCTTTCGGCGACGGCGGAAACGACGTGGCGATACTGCAGCGTGCCGGAATCGGCGTGGCAATGGGCAACGCCGGAGAGGAGGCAAAGGCTGCCGCCGACTTCACCACCACGACCGTTGACGACAACGGCATACGGAATGCGCTGCTGCATTTCGGAGTAATATAACCGGAACGGACAAGAGGAGCGATGATGTTCCTCTTGTCCGTCTATAAATGTTCCGCACCCTGTTCCATCGGGCAGTGCAGACGAAAATCATACCAGAAAGGCAGGCTATTGCAATGTATGTTTCTTCAGCAATTCCACACTTGCTTTTCACCAATACCCCACTTAGCACCCGCAAATGCCATAGTTACCATCCATAAACGGCATGTTTATGACCAGCAAACGGCATAGTTATGACCGGCAAACGGCATACCGCGGAAATGCAAGCCGGATTTCTGTGCCAAAAGTCAGGCTTGCTACTGTACCATCTCCTTGATATACACGTCGCGCTTCGGGAACGGCATTTCGATGCCGTTAGCGTTCAGCGTGTTGTATATGCACTCCTTTATCATGCTCTCTGTCACGGCCTGCTTCGTCACGTCGACCCAGCAGACGAACTTGAAGTTGATGCTGTTGTCGCCGAACTCCGTGAAGAGCACTGAGAAAGGCTTCTCCTTGTCGACGAATTCCAGCTGCATCTTCTCCACAGCGTCGATTACCACACGGCGCATACGCTCCACCTCGGTGCCGTAGCCCACTCCGAAGTGCACCACCGACAGCTCGTAGCCGTGGTTGCGTGTCAGGTTCTTGTAGTTCTTCGTGAAGAGCTGCGAGTTCTGGAAGGCGATAATAGAACCGTCCACCGCCTCTATCATGGTGCTCGTATAGCTGATGCTGCTCACCTTGCCGCGAGTGCCGTCGCACTCTATCCAGTCGCCAATGTTTATGCGGCCAGCCATGAGCGAGATGCCGTAGTAGATGTTCTCCAGTATATCCTTCGAGGCGAAGCCCACGCCGGTGGAGAGTCCTCCCGACACAACCACCAGCCACGTGTTGCTCACATGCAGGATAGAAAGGCTTATTATCAGCCATGTGCCCCACACCATCACCTGCACCACGTTCTTTCCCATCACGTTGCGGCTTGCCGCCGTGCGCGAGTCGATATTCTTGAAGTGCAGCTGCATGAAGGCAATGAGGATGTAGCTGACGTAGGCAAAGATGAACCACAGCACGATGACCGTCACTATCGACGATATGCTGACGCTGAAATTGCTCACGTCGATGAAGCGCGCCGTGAATATACTCATCATCAGTCCGCTCAGGTTGAACACGTCGGCAGCCCAATATACGGAGATAAGCACCGAGGATATACCCATCACGGGCAGCCCCACCTTGAGCAGAAGTTTGTATATCCACGTCTTGTTTATAGGCTTCTCCTCCAGATGATGCTTCGCCGCATATTTGCTCATCCATTCAGCCAGGCAGCTGATGGTGAGGATGCACGTGAGCTGCATTATCCACCATATCAGCATCTGCACGCTGAGCAGCGTATAGCCCATCCAGGAACATACCATGCTGGCAACGAAGACCACCTGCGACACATAGCTGAAGAACATGTCGGAACGCGGGATGCGCTCGTTGTGGCGGCCGATCACGTTCCACTGCCACAGGGCGCACAGGAGCAGGATGGGCGGGAAAATCAGGTTCACGAGGTCGTTGGGGACGAGAATGATGCGGAACGTGATGACGATGAAGCCCACCACGATGAGCGGCGAATAGATGCGGAAGGCGCTCTTTATCTGCTTGCCGCCGACACGCAGGAGCAGCGAGATGAGTATCACGCCCAGAAGCCACGCATATTCCACAAGCAGATTGCTCGCCATGGCGATGAAGTTCTGGTTCACGGTGCCGCGGATGATGCCGAGCAGCACGGCAAACGTGACGGTGGTAGTCGCCATCATTATGCACGGGCGCTTCTGCATGAACTGTTCTGTACGGAAACGCTTGGGCATAAGCCATCTGATGGCAAGCAGATTCAGGATTATGGAGATAATGCCATAGAAGAGGATGCTGACGAAAAGGCCCACTATCATCCTTGCATCCCACTGCGAATGCAGCTTGCGCGAGGAATGATACTTGTCGCTCACCGTCTCGGCGGTCTTGCTCACCTGAGTGCCGAAGTTGGATATGATACTGAAATAGTTGTCGCCGCCGTTCCTGAAGATGCTGCTCTGGATTTCGGAATAGCGGTTGTTGGCATAGTCGTTCAAGTATTGCAGGCGGTTCTCCGTCATGTCGTAGTATTTTATGTAGTCCTGAAGCATCGCCCTTCCGTCTTCCATCGTGTTGCGTATGCTCACGGCAAGGGTGAGGCAAACGTTGCGGTCGATCTTCGCCTTGTCGCTGAGCGTCATCACGGGCATCGTCTGCAACGAGTTTATCAGACTGTCGTATCGTGCAATCTCGCCGTTCAGATGCGTCACATAGGAGCGGAACGGCATGGAGTTCTTCTTGAAGTTGTCGAACTGGTCGGTGGCCTCATGGCAGGCATAGGCCAGGTCGAACACATAGTCGGGCTTCTGCGAATAGAGCATGAGCGCGTTCTGGTTGCTCTTCGAAAGCACGGAGAAGAGATTCTTCTTCACCATGTCGCTGCTGTTTCTGTAGATCTGCTGGCGGCGCTTCTGCTCCTGATGGAATGTGGTCAGTTCATTACGGAGCACCGACAGCGTGTTGTTCAAGTCCTTCTCCTTGAGCACGGCATTTCCCGGCAATGCAAAAAGAAGGGTAAGAAGATAGAGTATAAATAGCTTTTTTTTCATACCTGATGTATATTTGAATGCAAAAGTACGATTTTATCATCATTTATCCTTACTTTTGCCGTAGATTTTAACGAAAACAATATAAATGAACGGACAGGACATAACACACACGCAACTGAAGATGATTGCGGACAGCGGCAGCACGAAAACAGACTGGTGCGTATGCAACGGCAACAGAATAGTGTGCCGCTGCGCCACGCAGGGCATTAACCCCTTCCATCAGACGCGCGAGACAATAGCCGAAATAGCAGGTACGGAACTGCAGACAACACTCGACCCAGCCCTCAAGAAGGCTGGATACAGCCGCAGCAGCATCTGCACAGTGAACTTCTACGGTGCGGGGTGCCGGGGCGCAGCCATCAATACGATGCACGACATACTGTGCGGCACGTTCCCACACGCCGGAAGCATCACTGCGGGCAGCGACCTGCTTGCAGCTGCGCACGCCGTATGCGGAACCGACGAGGGCATAGCCTGCATACTGGGCACGGGGGCGAACTCGTGTCTGTACGACGGAAAGGAAATCAGACAGAATGTACCGCCACTCGGCTATATCCTCGGCGACGAAGGCAGCGGGGCGGTGCTCGGCAAGATGTTCGTAAACGCGATGTTCAAGGGCGGCATCCCGGCTGAAGTACGCAAGGAGTTTCTGGCTGCCACACAGCAGACACTGGACGACATAATACAGAGGGTGTACCGCGAGCCGATGGCGAACCGCTATCTGGCATCAATGTCGAGGTTTATCCACGAGCATCTCGACCGCAAGGAAATAAGGGAGCTCGTGGTGGCTAACTTCAAGGATTTCTTCCATCGCAACGTGGACCACTACAACAGGAGAGACCTGAAGGTGGGAGCCGTGGGGAGCATTGCCTTCCACTACAGCGACCTGCTTGCCGAAGCTGCCGACAGCTGCGGCTATGAGATGGGAAGGATAGTGAAGAATCCCATCGACGCCATTATCGGATAATCCTTCCGGCAGGCTGCCGGAGAACGGGAGGAGAAACGAAAAGCCCTTCATCGCCGCTCTGTATGCTGGCGATGAAGGGCATTTTTATGGATTCTTACACTGTGTGTTCCGTCATTTCACGTATTTCCTGCCATTCTTCAATACTATTCCCTTGTAGCTCTTGCCCACGCGCTGTCCGGCAAGGTTGTATGTGGCTTCACTACCTGTGGTTGCCTTGCTGCCGCCGGCAAGGATACTGATGCCGTCGGTTTGTGCTTCAGTATAGAAGAAGCGTGTGACAGGCTGCTCCAGTCTCGGAGTGCAGTCGTCGTTCACGTACGGCCAGTCCTCAGTCTCGGCATATTCGTCGAAGGTGAACTTGTCGCTGAAGTACGTCATTGCCTTCTTCGGCATATCGGGATTACAGAAGAAGTTGAAGTCGAGCGTGTTGCAGCACTCCGTTCCCTCGAACGTGATGGTAAGGAGTAGGTTCTTGTTGCCACTGTAGTTCAGAGGCTTGTCGAACGGAATCTCCAGTTCGCCGTTGCCAATATAGTTATAGAGTTCGCCTGCATACTCCATTCCCGCTACAGCTTCTGTGGCAGCGTTGTAGTCATAGAACATATACAAGCCGGACTTGTCGTCGTAGCCGAAGTTCGTATCGTCAATCTCCTGTGCCCATACCTTCACGGTGCGTGGGTAGGTATCGTATGCACCTTCGTTGTGGAAGATGAAGTTCACCTTGCTTATCGCCTTGCCACCCATCTTGGCAAGCTGCTCCTTAGTGTAGATAATCTGCGAACCGGTCTTGCTGTGGGAGAAGTTCGTCGGTGCGGCAGCCCATGAGTATCCGTGGCCTACGTATACGTTGTCCTCTGTGCCGTCGGCGAGCAACTTGTCGTATTTGCCCAAGGTAACGCTGTTTTCGGGTTCCGGTGTCTTGGTCATCGCTATGTTCTTTGTCATATCCTTGTCCGGAGTGAATGTGATGTTCTCCTCGGTGTAGTCTTCGCATCCACCGCAGGTCACCTTCAGCGTGTAAGTCTTGTCGCTCTTCACCACATTGATTACGTATGTTCCCTCAGCACCGGTCGTAGCCTTGTAAACCAACTTGCTGTCGTCGGTAGCTGTAAGTTTCACTATAGCACCGTCTACCGGTTCTCCATCACAGGTCACGGTTCCTGTCATCACCGACGGGTGCTCAATCTTTCTCATAGTAATGTTCTGGGTTTTGGGTTCGCCCGGTGTGAACGTGTAGTTGCTGATGACGTAATCCTCAAAATCGTCAGCCTTGGCGGTGAGGGTATAGGTCTCCTCGCTCTTCACGATGCTCACTGTGTATTCACCGCTCTCATTGCTTGTGGCAGAATACTCGTTGTTGTCGTTCTTAACAGTGATGACGGCATTCTTCACAGGGGTGTTGTCGCCGAAGCATAGCACCTTGCCCGAAAGGACAGACGGCACATCCTTCTTGGTCATGCTGATATCGAGAGTCTTCTTCTCGTCGGAAGCGAACTTCACTGGCTCTGCTGCCGTGTAGTCCTCGTAGCCCTCTGCCTTAGCGGTGAGGGTGTATTCCTTGCCGATGTTCTCGGCCTCTATGTTCAGGGTGTATTTTCCTTCGGCGCCGGTTGCTGCCTCATACTTCGTCTCGCCGCTTGTCAGCGTTACAGTAGCTCCCGCTATCGGGGTCTCGCCGCATTTCACGGTTCCTGCAAGTTCGGCAGGCTTCACTACAGGCTTTGATGCTTCCTGATAGGTGAACTTGGTGAGCGGCTGTGCCAGTTTGTCGCCATGCGAAATGGCGGAACCGCCGCCAGTGGCGTAAGGCCAGTCTTCCGACTCGTTGTAGTCGGCAAACGTTGTATTGTCGCTGCATGTAGCCATAGCCATCTTGTCGGCTCCGGTGTTGTAGTAGAACTCTATGTCGCTTGGTGTATCTGACGTGTCGTCGCCGTCGAAGGTTATCGTGACGAGCAAATTCTTGTTGCCGCTATAGGCAAACGGAGAGGTGAATGCAAGTTCCAGCTCGCCGTTCAGACAGTAGTAATCCACAAAATCAGCATCGAAGGCATAGTCGGAGAGAACTTTTGCAGCATCGCCATACTCGAAATACGAGTATGCCTTCTTTTCAGCACTGTATGCAAAGGCGTTATCATCCATCTCCTTCACCCATACGTTCACGGTTCTCGGCAGCGGCGTGAAGGTTCCCTGGTTGTAGAACACAAAGCTCATTCCCTTTATCTCCTTGCCGGCCATCTGTGCCAACTGCTCCTTGGTGTAGATAAACTGGGACCCCGTGTGCTTCACGTTGAACTGTGTCGGTGTAATCATCCACCAACTCCCCTGATAGCATTGGTCTTCGTTCCAGTCGCCTGCAACTACTTCATCGTAATTGCCCAACGATAGGGTATGGTCGTCGGCCATTGCCCATGTTGCTCCTACAGCGAGAAACAACAGCGTTAGAATATAATTCAATTTTTTCATAATTCTCTATTTTTAATGTTACGAACTCCGTTGTATATTTTATCTATTGGATTAATCGGAAATCACCATTAGATTAATCTGTAACCGTCATTACGCTAATTTATAATCGACATTACACTAATGTATAACCACCATTATATTTATAGGTAATTCCTATCACATTAATCTGTAATTCCTATTTCAACACTACCTTCTTGCCGTTGTGGATAAACAGTCCCTTCGAAGGATTGCTCACACGCTGTCCGGCAAGGTTGTACCAAACGTTGCTGTCTAATGCATTGCTTGCAGAAGCGATATTCTGTATGCCATCGGTCTCCGGATTGAAGACTTCTGACGTACGGTTGGTGAGGTCTACCTTCACGAGATCGGTGAACGGACTTACCACGAAAGTGTAGGGCATCGAACCGTTAGGCGTGGTCCAGTCTGCGGCAGAGGCATAGCAGTCGTAATAGAGCACCTTTGCCGTCGTGTAGCGCGACGGAGTCTGGATGCGGCATGAGGTGATGGAGTCGTTAGTGTCTTCGTTCACGGCATCCACCGCGTCGTTTCCACCCACCATATAGTTCACCACATCACCTTTCTTCAGCGTCTGCTTCACCTGGATGCGATCGAAATAGTCGGGACTTCCGTCCTTGGCAGTGTTGTTGATTACGGAGAAGAAGAGGTCCTTGCAGCCGTTGTCGAATTCAAACTCCACGTCGGTAATGCCCGTTGTGCCGCCGGCAACTACAGCCTTTGCCGTCTTTATCTCCTTGCCTTTGTCGCCGTGGCTCTCCACTCTTATCTCATCGCCGTTGGTGCAGTAGGCACTGATGATGATTTTGTATTTGCCGTCGTTTCCGCGCAAATCCATATACGGCGAGTATATCAATCCTGCCACCATACTTGCGATATAGTTCGGGAAAGCATATGCGCTCCATCCGTAGGTTTCGGCATAGCGGTAGGCAGAGAGGTCAACGTATTCCTCATCGCCTCCGGCTGGCTCGATGATGCTTCCGAAGGTTATGCCACTGAAATCCTCGTCGGCTATAGTAACCTCGCCGTCGGCAGTAACCTTCTTGCGGTCGTATACAAAGACGCAGTAGCCATCGGAATTAGGCACAGCACCCCAGTTCGCGGTGAAGCCGCTTGATGTAATGTCTGTTGCCACTTTTGTTTCGGGCTTATTCAATGTCAGTTGTGCCGATGCTGCAATAGCAAGCGTCAGCATGCAGATAGTCATGTAAATCTTCTTCATATTGCCATGTTTTTTTTGAGTTATTATTATGTTTTCTGAATCACATGGGATGTTTATCTCACGATGATTTTCCTTGTTCTGTCCTTATTACCTATTATATATATGCCAGGCTTGAGTGAATCGGCACGCTTGCCAACGAGTTTTCCGGTAAGGTCATACACGTTGTCTTCTGCCGAGAAACTATCATCTGTGTATGGAATCTCACTGACGGCAGTCTCCGTACCTGTGTCCTTGGTCATAAACGAAAATGATATATCGCCCGTTTCGGCATCCTTCTTTATGTTGTATATTGGTTTGCCCATAAGGGTGGAGCCGTCGGCAAGCGCATTGTAGAGCGTCGCGGCTGGCTTGCTGACGTTGGTAAGGCTGTCAAGCACTCCACGCGGGGCCTCCATCGGATAGGTGTAATAATAGGTTTCGTTTGTCACACTCCTTATCTTGCTGAACGGAGCCATACGCGGGTGGTCGTTGGTATAGATGCCGTCGTAACCCTGGGCAGGCGTAAAGGTACCCTTACTGTTCACGATGTTGTTGTCGAACAGAGCCTTGTCGTAGTCCACATGTATGACGAGCAGTCCACCCTCCGGCGTGTATGCGTCCCATCCCCGGTTCTTGTGGTTCTCCAGCAGATAGAACTCGTCGCGGTGATTGTCGTTGTATATGGCGTAAGCCTTGCCCTCATAGTCTTCAAGGTCTTTCATCCCGGTTATGATATCGCCGGCTTTCAACTCTTCTATGTCAAGCCATCCTGCATATGCGCGCTCATAGCTTGTCCATCCTGCCGGACACCAACCTATACCATTCGGTCCATTGTAGCTGCCGCTTGCCAGCAAATCCCAGTCGCCCATAGTCGGTGTGTTGCTGTAGTTCGTGTCATACATGTCGGGAAGCCCCATACAATGTGAGAACTCGTGGCAGAACACGCCCAGTCCCATCGGTGTGCTGCCCGAACTCTGGTACAGTTCATTGCTGCACGCGTATTGATTTATGAATACTCCATCCAAAGAGAATCCTCCGTTACCGTCGTTATTTGCTGTTGCCTCGTCGAGAGTCCAGGCGTTGGGCCATATTGTTCCAGTTGGTCCACCGGTAGCCTGTCCGTAGCCGGCATACAGCACAAACACCTGTTCCACTTCGCCATCGCCGTCCCAGTCGTATTTCGACCAATCGATGTTGTAAGCTGCGTCAGCGTTTTTCACCGTCTCTGTTATGAATTCACCGATATGGTCTGTTCCGCCCATTATCACCGACGGTCCGCCGTAGTATGTTGCCGACTTGCTTACCTTAACCGGACCGATGATGTCGAACGTCAGGTCAAATACGCCACGGCTCATATCCTTGAAATAATCGTGTACGCTTCCTGCTGCACCATACTCGTTGAATCCTTCCTTGTTCAGGACGTTGTCGTAGAACTTCACAATCTGCTCGTCGCTCTTCGAGAACTTCTTGTCGCTGAAATACGCAAGAATCACAGGTGCCTTCTTACTGCCACGGAATATGGTTTTGTCATCAATTGATGGCAGGCGGCATACAGTATTTCTTCCTTTTGAAACCGGGGCGGCCTTCGCTTGGCGCGCGAAAGACAATCTTTGCCTGGCATTTGCCATTGCTGCCTGCCGCTGAAATGCCATATCAGCAATCTGCACAGCACTTACAGGGGCAAGTTTTCCATCAGCACGCGGAGCAAATGTCCTGCCGTCGCGCGTTATATAATAATGTGCGTACTCATCACCGATGAGTGTTACCTCCACTGCTGTTCCATCGGAGAGAATCATTTTCTTCCAACTTTTCATTGCCGGAACGGCATTGACTACAGTCGTACCCAGAATGAGCAAAGCAGAAAGGAATAGTTTTTTAATACTGTTCATATAGCTATTCTTTATAGTTATTATTAGAATTATACGAATGTCACACCAATAACAATATGCACAACATATCTTAATATCACTTTCTAATTATTTGCCATATAGCAGTTTTATGTGACAAAAAGCAGTTATATAACTGCAAAAGTATATTATTTTTATAATATATGCAATACCTGAAGCTAATGATTTTACAGAAAAGAACGTTTTTCACCTTCCGCACCGTGCTTTTTTCTATATTTGCCGACATTTATTATAATATTCTGACTATAGGCATTTGGTATTTGCATACCGTCGATGCTGTAAATTCTACCGTCAATACCGTAGATTCTTTTGCATTCTCTTTCGCTAACGGCATTTGGCAATGCAATTCCAGAGACATCAATATTGATACGGAAACTCACGTTGTTGCCCTCCATTTTTATGGCAGTAACAGATTTCCCGAGCTTTTTACCGTCCCATAGATTTGAATTTGGTATTGAAGCATCCGTGAATTCAGTATTGTTCAACAACCCGGGATAGAGATCGCCACTCATCGTTGATTTGTTCCATACGTTATCAGCAGCCATCATCATCACGTGCTGATGGTCTGGAATATCGTTCACTTTGTTGTTGTCCCATATCTGTTCATCGTAATCTATATGCGTTATCATCAGTCCGCGTGCCGGCAGATATGCATCCCAACCTTCCTTTTGCCGGTTCTCCAATACAAAATATTCATCCGGATTTGTCGGCGATGACAGTCTGACGGCTCTGTTGCTTTCTTCGATGGACGAAAGAGTTATATCTCCAGCCTCCGTGACATCATCATACATCATCCATCCTACACTGTAACGTTCAAAGCCGCTGTAGTTTGGCGGTGTGTTCCCATTGTTCAGATAGCTGCCGCTCGACATAATATCATAGTAGCCCATGCCATAGCCACCACTATAGTCAACATCGTAGATATCAGGCAGTCCCAGACAATGTCCGTACTCATGGCAGAAAGTGCCGATGCCACTGAACGATTTGTCGCCACGGTATTCGGCAGAACAAGCATAAAGTCCGATTCTCTTGCCACCCACCTGTTGATTAGCGAACTGAGCACTCGCCTGCAAATTCCACATATGCGGCCACACCGTATTCTTGTCTCCGCCGTCGGCTTCGCCCAATCCTGCGTATATTACATAAACCATATCCACAATCCCGTTGCTGTCGGCATCATATTTATCCAAGTCCAGTCCTTTCTCTACAGCCTTTTGCACAGCTGAGAAAACCATAGCGTCGGCATGCCTGTCGCTGCCTTTGGCATCGTTGCCGCCGTAGTAGCGATACGGCATATCAAGAGTTACCGGCCCCACAACGTCGAATATAGGAGAAAACTGTCCAGAGGATTGAGTAATAAAATAATCGCGTGCCGATCCCGTTGCCCCATTCTCACAGAATCCCTCCGTATTCATTTGGTTATGGATGTATTCCTTTGTATTCGTGAACTTCAAATCATCGAAATTCACGAGGATTATCAGTCCATGTACTTCTCCCGTTGTTGCCGCCTTGCTCACGTGCATTTTCACATTGCGCCCCTTCTGCTTCCTTGCATCCAATGCCAATACACGGTTCTGCCTCACATATTGGATGCCGGAAGTGGCAACAACCCTTACATAGCCATCGCCATCTATGTCCACTGCACGGCCCTGTCCGTCGATATAAGTATGCGAAAACTCATCGCCAACCAATGTGAGCACGACCGATGTCCCGTCAGGCTGTGTATAGGTGAAAGGCTTTGGGTTTGCCGGCACAGCATTCATCTGCAATGCAGCAACCCAAGCCATTAATGATATTGCAGCCTTTTTCATCTCACAATGACTTTCTTTCCGTTTCTGATATATATGCCGTGTGTCGGAGTGCTGACAGCTTGTCCGCTGAGGTTACGCCATACGTCGTCTCCTGTGTTACGGCTCAGGTTGATACTGTTTATGCCGTCAGTTCCCTTAATTATGATGGCAACATTCCTCGACGCGCTATTGTATGTAGCAGTGAGGACCTCCGTTCCTGCGCCATGTATTATTGCAGTGCCATCACCCTGGATTTCTACAAGACCGTTATTTGCCTTCCACACCACTTTTCCGTTTTCGCCATTACCCAAAGAGACCCTGAAA
>OQVS01000811.1_pt1 | contig 21745 bp, 15 predicted proteins | sample 1691601 | NCBI WGS metagenome assembly OQVS01 (sample SAMN03418268, study PRJEB22391) | human gut metagenome | biome: human-gut; feature: organic feature; material: feces | host: Homo sapiens | place: Tanzania | collected 2013-01
TATAAGGTGTTTAAGAACAGTATGGATTCACTGCTGCTGGCAATGCTGTGCCTGTTTCTGGTGGTCATCAGGCCCAAGGGATGCCTTTTGCCGGAGTTTTCCAACATGCAGTTCTGGTTTCTGATGCTGCTGTTTGTATGCCTTGTACAATATTTCGACAGGGGAAGAAAATTATACTGGCTCCTTTTGGCAAGCCTATGTCTTTGTCTGGAGATCATTTCATATCCGTCCTGCCTTGTTATTTATTTGGGTGTGCTTGCTATCTTCTGGCTATATTCAGACAGAAAAATGCATGATATCCTGTGTTTTTCCGTAGCCTGTTTTGTGCAGGGAGTGTTGTACCTGGCATATTTCCTGACACGTATGGGATATGCGGAATTCATGGACAATATCAGCAATATTTTATCCGGGGACAGTGCACATACGGGATTCTATTTCCGGAATTCCTTTTTTGCGCCGCTGGGGGCAGCGGCGGTCTGGCTGGCGGCCTGTCTGGTACTTTCTCTGATTGTGACATTTGTAGAGCAAAAAGTGAAAAAAAGTGAAGGATCCGTTCAAAAAATAGGGTATCTGATTTTTCAAAGGTTCTCTATCATAGCACTTATGACCTACGGAGCTGCTAAAATCGTGAGAAAAATCTGGCTGGAAAATACCATGCGTTCCTGGTGGCTTACCCTGAGCGCATTATACCTGGTGGCTTTTGGCGTGGCATGGTATGGATTGAAATATTGCTCAGAGCAGGAGAAGCGGCAGACGGTGATAGGTTACATCCTTTCCGCAGGGGCTCTTTTGGCGGTGATCACGCTGACGAATCTGGACTTCCTCAGTGCTGCCGGTTACATGATTCCGGCGGTCATGGTATCCTATGTGCCTATCTATAAACTGATAGAAAGACAGGAAAGCAATCGCTCCCGTTTGTGGAGAATGCGGGGATTTCTTCTGTTGTTTCTTGTAATTTCCGTCACCACAAGTATTGATGCCATAGATTGCAGGGGCATTGTGAAAAAAGGCCCGGCACTTGGTGTTGTTACAACATATATGGATGCTTTAAAGATAAATACCGATGTGGAGCAATGGAAAGACTATGTACATCCCGGTGACAGCCTGCTGGTCGTTGGAGGCGGCGGTTTAAACACGGTGGAATATATGTATGAGGATACGGTGATCAGCATGCATTCCGTAATGTGTGATCCCACCTATAATGAGATCCTGTTAAAATACTGGGAAAAGCATCCGGAGAGGTATCCGGATGTCATAGCTGTGGAATCCTGGTACGGGGATCTGCGCATGGAGGAAGATGACTGGATCATGCAATGGATCGAAAAGGAATATCAGCCATCCAGTTGCGATGATACTGATTTTTGGAGATTCTATCGGAAAGATCTATAAGGATATAGTTGATGGAGGAAATATGGAGCAACAGAAAAAGACAGTAAGTGTGGCGGCATTGCCACAGGTGCGAGTATTGGGCCGAACCACGGGAAAAGATGTGATCAATCTGTTCTGGACCGGCAGTGGTATTGAATTTATTTATACCGGCAGTGAATTGTGGCTGGAAATAAATGTGGATTATGACACGATGGAGCCCTGGCTGGCGGTAGAACTAAATGGTGTGCAGATCAGCCGTTTTCCAGTCAATAAAGGGAAAAATGAGGTATGTCTGTTCCGGGGAATGACGGCAGGAAAGCCGAAGCATGTACGGATTCTGAAGGAAGTACAGGCCATGCATCAAGACCCTATGCATATGGTACAGATTCTGGGTCTGCAATATGCGGGGGGAGAGTTTTTACCGTTGCCGGAACCGAAATATCGCCTGGAATTCGTCGGGGACAGTATCACCAGTGGTGAGGGCACCGTGGGGGCAAAAGGAGAGGAAGACTGGATCAGTGCTTTTTTCTCTGCGGAGAATACGTATCCCCGCATGGTGGCGGATGCACTTTCAGCAGAATACCGCGTGGTGTCACAGAGCGGCTGGGGAATCGTCACCAGCTGGGACGGTATTACAGAGAATAAGATTCCCCCTTTTTACACACAGGTCTGCGGCCTGCTTACCGGGGAGCGGAATGCTTCTCTGGGAGCACTGGAAGCGTATGATTTCAAGGCATGGCAGCCGGACGCAGTGGTCATTAATCTGGGAACCAACGATGCCACGGCGATTCAGTCCGCAGCGGAATTGGGGAAAGAATGGGCAGGAACCCGGGACATAAAGAAAGTCGAAGAGATTCTGACCCAGGCAATTTGCGATTTTCTGAAAGTTGTGCGTGGATGCAATCCCAAAGCACACATCATCTGGGGCTACGGTATGCTGGGAGACAGCTTCCTGCCTGCCATCCGTGAAGCCGTGGAGACCTATGCAGAACAGACTGCCGATTCCCAGATCCACTTTTTGCAACTCCCCGACACCACACCGGACACCGTTGGCAGCCGCCTTCATCCCGGTGTCAGAGCACATCAGAATGTGGCACGAATATTGGAAAATTATCTGCGGGAAAAATTATCATAAACAGACTTTATAAAATCTTAAGAAATATGTGACGAAAAATGTGACAACTCCGGGGTATATTGGGACTCAAAGAAAACAATCAACTTTGAGGGGGTTACCAACATGACGCAGGAGAGTCGCTCCAACGGAGAGTTACATCTGGAAATGACACAGATGCGGAGAAATCCGTATCTGGTGGAATACAGTGCCGGGAAAAATACAGTCAGACATACAAGGCAGGGACAGGAAAACCTGTGGGTGGTGCCGGAGAATCCCCGTGCAAGCAGACGGCGGGCCAGAGCGGAGAGACAGCGTCGCCGCAGGCAGGCAAAAATCCGCAGATATATCAGAATCTCGATGTTGTGTGCCTGCATTCTGGTGGGGATCGTTGTGCTGAAAAATCTTCTGAAATTGCCTGTCGGCACTGCAGAAGCCAGTACGCCCATGGAAGCTGCCGCAGATACTGTGCAACAGAGCTTAAAACAGTTGGAGAAGACTGCAGGAGCCAGAATTCAGGGACTTCCTGCGGATGTGTACGCAGTACATCCCAGTTGGACAGAAGATTTTCTCACGGTAAATGAATATTCCAGACCGGGAGACCCCCTGACGGAAGTCAAGAACATATTCGTACACTATACCGCCAATCCCGGTACCAGTGCAGCTCAGAACCGCAGTTACTTCGAACAATTAAAGGATAATCACGAGCGCAGTGCCAGCGCCCATTTCATCATTGGTTATGACGGAGAGATCCTTCAGTGTGTTCCTCTGGATGAGATCGCCTACGCCGTGCAGACCCGCAACGAAGACTCCATCTCTATCGAATGCTGTTACAAGGCAGATAACGGACAGTTTACCCAGGAGACCTACGATTCCCTGATCAAATTATTGAAATGGCTGACAGATGCCTATGCCCTGCAGCCCGATGACATTCTGCGCCACTACGACTGCGGTGGCAAGAAATGTCCCATCTACTATACAGAGCATGAAGATGCCTGGATCCGGTTGAAAGAAGATGTTAAAAATCTATAGAGAACTGTATGATCACAAAAGTCGAAGAGAGGAACTTTTTCGGAAAGAAAGGGTTCCTCTTAGTTTATCTTGTTTTAACAATACAAGTTTGTTAGAATAGACGCATACGGAATACGATTTCCTATTCTTAAAAAAAGTGCTGCAGACAAGGTCCTGTGGGGCAGAAATGAGGAGTATCATGAATATTTTATCACCTTCAATTCTTTCGGCGGATTTCTGGAAGCTGGGAGAGGATATCAAAGCTGTGGAAGAAGCCGGAGTGCCCTGGCTGCATGTGGATGTGATGGACGGACTGTTCGTGCCGTCGATTTCCTACGGTATGCCAGTCTTAAAGGCTGTCAGACCGCATACCGATATGTTCCTGGACGTGCATCTGATGATCGAAAAACCGGAGCGCTACGTGGAAGAGTTCGCCGCCTGCGGTGCGGATCTGGTGAATTTCCATCTGGAGGCCACGGAAGATGCGAAGGGATGCATTGACAAAATCCGTGCCACCGGCAAAAAAGTGGGCATTACCATCAAACCTGCCACCCCGGCGGAGGCAGTGGAGCCCTATCTGGAACTGGTGGATATGGTTCTGGTCATGACTGTGGAGCCCGGATTTGGTGGACAGAAGCTGATCCCGGAATGTCTGGACAAGGTACAGGTGATCCGAAAAATGATCGCAGATAAGGGATTATCTACCGATCTGGAAGTAGACGGAGGCATCAACCTGGACAATGTAACGCTGGCCATGGAAAAAGGAGCCAATGTCATTGTAGCCGGTTCCGCTGTATTTAAGAATGACATCGCAGGCAATGCGAAGGCTTTCCTTACGAAGATGCAGTAACATTACCATAGCCGGATCAAGCTACGAAGCATCCGATACTGGAAAATTGTGTCACAGGCAGAAAGGCCGGTAACTAAGCCGGAAGACGAAAAACAGGGAGAAACGAAGGATGGAACTACAGATATTGCATGCAATTCAGGGAATTCATCAGGGATGGCTGACTGAGATCCTACGGTTTTTTACTACGATTGGAGAAAGCGGTCTGGTATGGATCGTTATTGCGATTGTGCTGACTTGTATACCTAAGACCCGGAAATGCGGTCTCACCATGATGGTCGCCATGGCGATCACCTATCTGTTGGGTAATCTATTGCTCAAAAATGTAATTGCGAGACCCCGTCCCTGTGCGGTGGACTCCAGCGTAACACTGAAGATTCCCATCCCTTCGGAGTATTCTTTCCCGTCAGGACATACGTCCAATGGCTTTACAGCAGCAGTGACGATTTTCAACTATTATCGCAAAGTGGGGATCTTAAGCCTGATCATGGCAGCAGTCATTGCGTTTTCCAGACTGTATTTCTTTGTGCATTATCCTACGGATATTCTGGGAGGAATTGTGCTGGGAACGTTGGATGCGCTGTTGGCGGTCTATATTGTAAAGCGTCTGGAGCAACACCGGGCGGATGCACAGAAGGGCAGGAACATTGATGAACAGCAGAACATTATGGAACGATAACTGGTACTTTGCCAAAACAGCATTAGATGTAACATGGGAAGACAGAGAACTCTGGGAGAAGGGGATGCAGGCTGTGGATCTGCCCCATGACTGGCTCATTTATGATACGAAAAATCTCTATGAAGACAGTATCGGCTGGTATCGGAAGAAATTCATGTATTCCGTATCCGGAGTAAAGCGTGCAGGCGAAGCGGCGCAGGAGAACTTGCGTGAACAGTCAAATTCTGTGGCAGGTAATGCCTGCACGGCATGTGACGAACGTGTCATTTTGCGTTTCGAGGGCGTTTACATGGATTCGTCCATCTATGTAAACGGCGTATACCTCGGTGACTGGAAATACGGCTACTCCACCTTTGACTGGGACATTACGGATCATCTGCGTGAAGGTGAAAATGAAGTTGTTCTCCGGGTAACCTTTCAGGCACCCAACAGCAGATGGTACAGCGGGGCCGGAATCTACCGTAATGTGTGGATGATCTGCCTGCCCAGCACCCATATCCCTCTGGATGGTATTTATACTTCTTCCGTGGAGACGGAAAAAGGCTATGATCTGACCATTGATACGGAATTGGAATGGGGAACGGCTGGCGGAAACTATACACTGGAATATTGTCTGTATTATACTGGAGACAGTAAAAGCTCCGCAGAAACAGCAAGCAGGGAGATTTTCCGGGTAAAACAGCCCCTTAACGGTGGACAGGAGAAGGCATCTGTGACGATTCCTGTGGATAACCCGCAGAAATGGGACATTACAGATCCTTACTTGTATGATCTGCAGGTATGCCTGTGGAGAGACACGCTGCGGGAAAACGGTAGTGCGGAGACGACCGGTAACAGTGCATCACAGAGAACAGAACAACAACCGGTGCAGGAGACCAACAGCCGGGAACTATGTCAGGAAGAACATCTTCGCATCGGTTTTCGTACCGTGCAGTTTGAGCCTGACAGAGGCTTTTTACTAAACGGCAGAAAAGTGCGCCTGAATGGTGCCTGTGACCACCATGACCTCGGAGCGCTAGGAGTAGCTTTCCACAAAGAAGCCATGCGCCGGAAATTCGAGCTTATGCGTTCCATGGGTGTCAATGCTGTGAGGACTTCCCATAATATGCCCGCTGTGGAATTGATGGAACTGGCGGACGAGATGGGATTTTTGATCCTGTCCGAAGCCTTTGATATGTGGGAGATGGCGAAAAATCCTTACGATTATGCCAGATTTTTCAAAGATTGGATGGAGAAGGATGTGCGCAGCTGGATCCGCAGGGACCGCAATCATCCTTCCGTTATCATGTGGAGCATCGGCAACGAAATCCCGGATACCCATGCGGATACCCATGGACAGGAGATCACCCGAAACCTTCTTGCAGCGGTGAAAAAGTGGGACTATCGTAATGTGGCACCAGTGACCATCGGATCTAACTACATGCCCTGGGAAAATGCCCAGAAATGTGCAGATATCGTGAAAGTAGCGGGTTATAACTACGCTGAAAAATATTATGAAGAGCATCATAAAAAATATCCGGACTGGATCATCTACGGAAGCGAGACTTCTTCTGTGGTTCAGAGCCGCAGCATATATCATTTTCCGCTGGAGAGGGCGACCCTGATCGAGGCGGATGAGCAGTGCTCTGCGCTGGGCAACAGCACTACCAGCTGGGCGGCGAAAAATACAGAATACTGTATCATTATGGATAGAGATACTCCCTATTCCTGTGGTCAGTTCATCTGGACAGCGATTGACTATATCGGTGAGCCGACTCCCTATCAGACGAAAAACAGCTATTTCGGACAGATGGACACGGCAGGCTTCCCCAAGGATTCTTACTACGTTTTCCGTTCGGAATGGACGGATGTGAAAAAAGATCCCATGGTCCATGTATATCCCTATTGGGATTTTAACCCGGGACAACAGGTAGATGTGAGGATCACCAGTAATGCCCCGGAGGTGGAGCTATTCGTAAACGGAGTGTCACAGGGAAAACAGCAGATCGACCATCAGAAGGGAACAGTATTACAGCCTTCCTGGAAAGTACCGTATGTACCCGGCAGTATCTGTGCCGTGGCTTATGACGAGACCGGCAGGGAAATCGCCAGACAGGAGAGACATTCCTTCGGCAACACAGATCACTATGTAGTAAAAGCGAATAAAACGACTCTGCAGGCTGATGGCGAGGACATGATCTTCATAGAAATCTCAGCGGAGGACCGGGATGGATACCCTGTGGAAAATGCCTCCGATTATGTGAGAGTGACTGTGGAAGGTGCCGGAAGACTGGTGGGACTGGACAATGGTGACAGTACCGATTACGATGCCTACAAGGGAACTGTCCGTAAGCTGTTCCAGGGGAAACTACTGGCGATGATCGCAGCGAAAACGATCCCCGGAGAGATTCGTATGACCGTGGAGGACGCATGGAAAGCCACGGTAGACACGATCGATGAAACCGGCACCGGAACGGCCACGACAGTAGTCGGGACTCCGGACAATACAGCAGTTGCCGGACACCGCACGGCGACAGTGACGCTTCGTGCTATTGAAGCACCGATCCGTCCCGGCATCTGTGCAACGGAAGAAAACAGGGAATATCCGCCTGCCTTCGTGGAACCCGGATTTGTGCCGGTACGAAAGCTGGAATTGAGCGCAGCCGCAACGACATTGACACCGGAGAAGTCTTCCATACTGCTGCATACCCGTATCTATCCCATGGAAGCCACCGACCGTAAGCTTCTCTGGAGCATCACTGACCCTTCCGGGATTCCCAGCCCGGTAGCAAAGCTGGAAGAACTGGAGGACGGGGAGAGCGTCCGGATTACGGGGGTCAGTGACGGTAGTTTTCAGGTGAGATGTATGTCCTGCAACGGGACATCCACGATTAAAATGATCTCACAGCTAGACTTCACAGTGGAAGGCATGGGACAGACCTTCCATTCTCCCTATGAGCCGGTGGCGGGCATCGCTTACGCCGGAAGCTTTGGCGGAGATGTGAGCCGTGGCGTGCAGAATAGTGCTGGAACGGACAAGGCACAGCCTACCGGGCTGCTCTATGAATCTCTGGATTTCGGCGAATTCGGCAGTGATGAGATTACCCTTTCTATCTTCGCCAATGACAATGATCCTCACAGAATTCAGATCTGGGAGGGAGAACCGGAGGAGAGCGGATCGAAGACACAGGGAACCCTGGTGGGAGAAGTGATTTATCAGAAACCCGGTATTTGGGAAGTCTTCCAGCCGGAGACATTTACACTGCCCCGAAGACTACAGGGCGTTACAGACATGACGATTGTGTCAGAAGATAAATTCTTCCTGAAGGAGTTTTATTTTACCAGACAGGAAAAGGCTTTTGCGAGGTTATATGCCCTCACAGACGGAGTTACCTACGGAGACAGCTTTGTGAGAACTGAAGATGCCATCGAACAGATCGGCAACAACGTCTCTCTGGAATTTACAGATATGAATTTTGGTGAAACAGGGACTGACAGTATTGTCATCTGCGGCAGAACCACGTTACAGCAGAATACGATTCAGCTACGCTTTACGGATGGGGCGACACAGGTGCTTCCTTTCCCTCACAGTGAGGAATATACGGAACTTCGTTTCCCTCTGGAACAAGTGACAGGAGAGCAGAAGGTGACGTTTGTCTTCCTGCCGGGATGCAATTTTGATTTCAAATGGTTCCGGTTTGAAAAAAGCGGATCTAAGGAGTAAGAGATAATGATGAGAAGATGGAATAGAAAATTATGGGCAGCAATATTGGCGGTGACCATGGCAGCATCCCTGACTGCCTGTGGAGGGAAAGACAACGGGACAGGCGGTGGAACCGACAGCCTGCCTGCTGCCGGAACACAGAAGGAAACCGCAATTCTACAGCAGCAGAGTACGGAAGGCAATACAGAAGGCAGCACCGTACCTCTGGCACAGGATGGCCGCCCACTGCAGATTCCGGATGATAACTACCGCACCTACTACGAGCTTTTTGTTTATTCCTTCTATGACAGTGACGGTGACGGCATCGGTGATCTGCAGGGAGTATTGGAAAAGCTGGATTATCTGAATGACGGAGATGATACCACGGATACGGATCTGGGGATCAACGGCATCTGGCTCATGCCTGTGATGCCTTCCACGACCTATCATAAATACGACACTATGGATTATGAGAATATCGATCCGCAGTATGGTACCCTGGAAGATTTTCAGAAGCTGCTGGCAGCCTGCCATGACCGGGGAATCCGTGTGATCCTGGATCTGGCGATGAACCATTCGTCCAGTAAACATCCCTGGTTTTTGCAGGCTGTAGAATATCTGAAAAATCTGCCGGAGGGAGCTGAACCTGATTCCTCAGAATGTCCTTATGTGGATTATTACCATTTTTCAAGGGAAGCCCTGAGCGGATATGCGCAGGTAAATGGGACAGACTGGTATTATGAAGCAAGATTCTGGGACGGCATGCCGGATATGGATCTGCAGAACGAAGCGGTGCGCCGGGAATTCGAACAGGTGGCGGATTTCTGGCTGGATATGGGTGTGGACGGCTTCCGGCTGGATGCGGTGAAAGAATACGTCACCGGTTCTGTGGAAGACAATGTGGAGATTTTAAGCTGGTTTGCCAATTATGTCCACGGCAAAGACCCGGAGAATTACCTGGTGTGCGAATGCTGGACAGAGCAGAATACTTATGCAAAATATTATGAGAGCGGCGTGGACAGCATGTTTGATTTTGCTTTCGCCGATAAGTCCGGTATCATTGCAAATGTGGTAAACAGCAAGGCTTCGGCAGCATCCTATGCAAAGAATCTGGAAGCGGAGCAGGCCATGTATGCACAGTACAATCCGGACTACATCAATGCTCCCTTTTATACCAATCACGATATGGGACGCAGTGCCGGTTATTATGTCGGGGACAACAGTGCGGCCCAGACGAAAATGGGCAATGCCCTGAACCTTTTGATGAACGGCAACGTATTCCTCTATTATGGGGAAGAACTGGGCATGAAGGGTTCGGGAAAAGACGAGAATAAGCGGGCACCCATGTATTGGAGCAAGGATGAAAACGCAGAAGGTATGTGCAAGGGTCCCGCGGATATGGAAGATTTTCAAATGAAGTTCGACAGTCTGGAAGAACAGCAGGAGGATCCGGATTCCATCTATAACTATGTGAAACAGGTGATCCGCATCCGCAGCCAGAACCCCGTCATTGCCAGAGGCACGACGGCTTATCTGGAGCAGTATTCCGGTGAGCAGTGTTTTGCCATGACAAGAAGCGACGAGAACAGTAGCTTATTGATGTTGGGCAATACTTCTGCGGAGACCGCAACAGTAGATCTGAGCGGACTTACGGTAGGAAAGACGGCAGCGGAGGATCTGGTACTGCTTGGGGAGCTTTATACCGGAGAAGAGACTGCGGAGCGTACCGGTGCAGAAATCACGCTTCCGGCCTGGTCGATCCTGATCCTGGGAGAAGAATGATACAGAAAAACAGAATATAGAAATAAAAAACAGGTCTGTGGGCGGTGCCTACAGACCTGTATGCTTTCTTACAAAATCTTCAAATTCGTTTATCGGTAATGGCTTCGAGAAGTAGTAACCCTGAATATCATCACAGTGAAGGTTTTTCAGAAACTCTACCTGATCCGAAGTTTCTACACCCTCTGCAGTAATAGTCATACCGAAGCTCTGCAGCAGCTGTGTGATATGCAACAGCAGCTTTTCACCGTTCCGGTCACCAATGTAATCGATCAGACTCTTATCCAGCTTGATTGTATCGAAATGCATGACATTCAGCGAAGACAGAGAAGAATATCCGCTTCCGAAATCATCCAGCAGTAAAGTAAATCCCGCTTCATGGAACTGTTCGATCAGGGAGGAAATATCACTGTTATTAATGGTAGCACTCTCGGTGATCTCCAGCGGAACATATTTCGGATCCAGCTGGAAAGAATTCAAAATCTCCCGGTACTTATCTACCACATTGCTGTAGTATAGGCTGACTCTGGAAATATTTACAGAAATCGGATACAATTTTGCTCCGGCCTGCATCCATCTCTGCTGTTGTGCGCACACCGTGCGGAACACATATTCATCCAGTGTTGTGATATTACCGTTTTTCTCAAATAATGGAATGAACTTGCCGGGAGAGAGCATGGTGCCGTCGGGGCGCTTCCAACGGATCAGAGCCTCCGCTCCCAGAATGCTTCCGGTGACGGGGTCTACCTTCGGCTGATACCACAGCTGGAATTCTCCGTTCTTCAGGGCATCTTCGAAGATATCTTCCATCAGACGATCCTCGGAGAGCTGTTTGATATCCAGCTCCTCATAAAAAGCATAATGCCTGGTACGTTTTCCTTTTATCAGATATTTGGCCTGCACAGCCTTGCCGTAATTCTGTTCGATTTCCTTGTGATCGGCAGTCTCATAGACACCGCACAGAGGGAACAGTTTCGGAATATTAAGCTTTGTGGACAGATTGGAAATATCCTGACACAGGCACTCCAATCTGGGTTCTAAGGTACGCCGGTCATTATCCCGCAGGAACAGGATGAATCGGTCTGCATTGATGTGGGCAGAAAATTCACCCAGATGTGTACCGGCTTGCAGGAGCTTCCATACTTCCAGCAGTGTTTCGTCACCCTTGGCCACACCACAGGTATTATTGATCAGCTTGAAAGCCTGAAGATCCAGGGCAACATAGAAGCCGTTGTCTCCGCCTCGGTGGGATAATTTCTCCTTGAAGCAGGCAAAATTATCACCATTCGTCAGTGGATCCACATAGGCCAGCCGATATAACTGTCTGCGCTGTGCACGGATACTGTGCACATAAGCAAAAGTACCGCCTCCGGCGATCACAATGATCAGCAGGATCAGCAGCCGCACCTGAAGCAATATCGGGGCAGAACGACTGGAAAGTACCTGATCGGGAACAATAGTCAGGACGAACCACTGTCTGTCGCTGCGGAGATTGTCCATTGCCGCCGCATAGTAATAATACTTCTGGCTGTCTCCGTAGAAATGACCACCGCTGGAAGAAGAACTCTGAAGCAGCGTATGCAGATCCTGCAAGGGCTGGTCGTTACGGGCATCCTGAGTCAGATAATCGGATATCCGGTCGGCTTCCTGCAGGGAAGCCGGTGCATTGGAAGATGTGGCGATCAGGTCACCGTCCTGATTTACCAGACAGCTGAATCCCTAATTATTAAAGGATTGTACACTTAAAATTTCTTCAAAATGCTGGTTCCGATAGGTGGCAAATAAAACACCGATAATGGAATCACTCTGATCATACACAGGAATGCTGAACACATTGATGGGTTCCGGAGTACCGAGGCGATCCTGGAGGGTGTTGGTAATACCCGGAAGTCCCTGCATACCTTCCTTAAAAAAATCTCTGCTGGACAGATCCTGTACATAGCCATCGGTGGTTATCACCTGACCGTCCGGTGAGGCGAAACCGATTCGTTTAAACTCATAGGTGGAGACAAAAGATCCCAGCTGTGCGGCAATGGATTCTGCATTGACTGCATCCGGGGAAACGCTGATCACATCGGCAAGGCTGTATAATAAGTTGAAGTTTTCACGGATTTCCTGTTGTACGATCAGGGCGTTCTGCGTGGCAACATCCCGGAGAGTGGACTGTACTTCTTCCTCTGTATCCTGTGTGATCTGGGCAGAACTCCACATAACTGTGGAAATTACCAGCACCAGAGCAATGCTCAGAATGATCAAGGCCTGTTTTGGTAATTTACTTTGTTTCATTTTGTATCCTCTTATGTATGTTATAAAAATTACCTTATATAATATGATGTCGGGGTCAAAAGCCCCCGACTTTGATGCCTACGGATTGTTCCGTGCTACGCACTCCCACAATCCTACCCTCTATTCGCATATCGTGGGATTATCATCCCACTTTTATGCTCATATCGGGGCGGGTCAAAAGGTCTTTCACCCACGTATGAGCAAGCTCATGTGGGTTTAGACCTTTTGACCCTGGCATCATAATATATTATTATACACCTTTACGATTGCATGGCAACAAAAACTGCATTGACAGTCCGGATTTCCTGTGCTACTGTAAGAATACACAAATGCAATGAGGAAGAGAGTATCTATTTTATAGAAGTTTTACAGAGAACATTCCGGCAGGCTGAGAGGAATGAAACGGACAGATGGAGAAGATGGCTTCTGAGCGGCGCACCGAACGGACACCGGGACAGGACAAACGGTGAAAGCAAGGCTGCGACAGGATCCGCCTGTTACAGCGGATAGGGTTACGGACCCGAAGAGGTCTGTGCTGTGAGGTACAGACGAAGAGAAGTGGTAACACGGGATAATGCTCGTCTTCTTGAAAAACATAATGTTTTTTAAGGAGACTTTTTTAATGCCAACAAGGATTGCGGGAGCGCAGAGCGCAGAGCAATCCGTGTGGCATTAGATAGCGTTATATGTTATAGGAGTAGAAAAGGAGAACAGACACAATGGAAAACAAGGGAAAATATTATCTTACGACTGCCATTGCCTATACGTCCGCCAAGCCCCATATCGGCAACAACTACGAAATCGTACTGGCTGACAGCATTGCGCGTTTCAAAAGAAAAGAGGGGTATGATGTCTTCTTCCAGACCGGTACCGATGAACACGGTCAGAAGATCGAACTGAAGGCAGAAGCAGCCGGAATCACCCCCAAGGAACATGTGGACAAGATCGCCGGTGTCATCCGCAGTCTGTGCGATCTGCTGAATATTTCTTATGATAAGTTCATCCGTACCACCGATGAGGATCATGAGAAGCAGGTGCAGAAGATCTTCAAGCGTCTCTACGATCAGGGAGATATTTACAAGGGAGCCTATGAGGGAATGTACTGTACTCCCTGTGAGTCCTTCTGGACAGAGTCCCAGTTGGTAGACGGCAAGTGTCCGGACTGCGGCGGTGTGGTAAAGCCTGCCAAGGAGGAAGCTTACTTCTTCCGTATGAGCAAGTATGCGGACAGACTGATCAAACACATTAATGAGCATCCCGAGTTCATTCAGCCCGTATCCCGCAAGAACGAGATGATGAACAACTTCCTGCTTCCCGGCTTACAGGATCTGTGCGTATCCCGTACTTCCTTCACCTGGGGTATTCCGGTGACTTTCGATCCCAAGCATGTCATCTATGTATGGCTGGATGCCCTGACCAACTACATCACCGGTATCGGCTACGATGCAGACGGCAACAGCACCGAGCAGTACAAGAAGCTGTGGCCCGCCGACCTGCACCTGATCGGTAAGGATATCATCCGTTTCCATACCATCTACTGGCCTATTTTCCTGATGGCACTGGGAGAGCCTCTGCCGAAGCAGGTATTCGGACATCCCTGGCTCCTCATGGGCGGCGGCAAGATGAGCAAATCCAAAGGAAACGTAGTCTATGCAGATGATCTGGTAGATTATTTCGGCGTGGATGCGGTACGTTACTATGTATTACATGAGATGCCTTTTGAAAACGACGGCAACCTGACCTGGGAGCTGGTGGCAGAGCGCACCAATTCCGATCTGGCCAACACCCTGGGTAACCTGGTGAACCGTACCATCTCCATGAGCAACAAATACTTTGGCGGTGTGGTAGAGAATAAAAACGTTCAGCTGACCGAGAACGATGCAGCAGTAGATGCGGATCTGAAGCAGACCGTGACCGGTACCTATGCAAAAGTTGTGGCAAAGATGGAAGAACTGCGTGTGGCAGATGCCCTGACCGAAATCTTCGGTATCTTCAAGCGCTGCAACAAATACATCGACGAGACGGAGCCCTGGGTACTGGCGAAGGACGAAGCTAAGGCAGACCGTCTGGCAACCGTCCTGTACAATCTGGTAGAAGGCATCATCATCGGAGCTTCCCTGTTAGAGCCCTATATGCCCGAGACAGCAGAGAAAATTGCAAAACAGCTGAATACCTCTCTGCGGGACTTTGACCGGCTGGAGCAGTTCGGCCTGTATGAGAGCGGCAGCAAAGTAACCGACCAGCCCGAGATCCTCTTCGCACGTCTGGACATGAAGGATGTAGCGAAAAAAGAGGCAGAACTGGAAGAAGCCATGGTCAAGGCGGCAGCGGAGCATGAAGCGGAAGAGGCAAATGCAGAAGCTGAAAAAGCAGAGCAGGAAGCTATTGATATCGCACCCAAGGCAGAGATCGAATATGATGATTTCGCAAAAATGCAGTTCCAGGTAGGTGAGATCATCTCCTGTGAGGCAGTGCCTAAGTCCAAGAAGCTTCTGTGCAGCCAGGTGAAGATCGGCAGTCAGGTACGTCAGATCGTTTCCGGCATTAAGGCTCATTACAGCCCCGAGGAAATGGTAGGCAAGAAGGTTATGGTACTGGTGAACCTGAAGCCTGCGAAGCTGGCGGGAGTATTGTCCGAGGGTATGATCCTGTGCGCAGAAGATGCAGAAGGCGGTCTGGCTCTGGTTACTCCGGAGAAGAATATGCCCGCCGGTGCCGAGATCTGTTAAAACAGTTCATGGGATGAGCGCAAATGGCGTGGCTGAACTGGTAATTTTTTACCAAGAAAAAACAATATAGGGCTTAAAATTTTATAAGAAATGATATATAATGAATAGGACGTCAAAACAGATGGCTGTAAAATTAACATTTGTTTTGTGCGTCCTATAATTTTCCCACAACCAAGGAGGTCCTATGATCAAGGAAGAATTTTACTTTGATTCCCGGGACGGCGAAAGCCGTATCCATGCAGTAAGATATACTCCCGATGACGGAAATGTAAAATGCATTGTGCAGGTAGTACATGGCATGGCGGAGTATGTGGAACGTTATGAGAACCTGGCTGAATTCCTTACACAGAGAGGAATCCTGGTCACCGGTGAAGACCATCTGGGACATGGGAAGTCCGTTGCGGAAGGCGGTATGTACGGTTACTTTTGCGAGCAGGATCCGGCCACGGTGGTAGTACGGGATGTACACAGACTGAAAAAAATTACGGAAGAAGCATATCCGGAAGTACCTTATGTCATTTTGGGACACAGTATGGGATCCTTCATTACGAGAAATTATCTGTGCCGTTATGGCAAAGGTATCGATGGTGCGGTTATTGTGGGAACCGGAATGCAGTCCAGAGGACTGATCCTCTGCTCTAAAGCCATGGCGGGCGCACAGAAGCTGTTCTGTGGTTCCAGGCATGTCAGTCATTTTATTGATAAAGCTGCATTCGGGAACTACAACAAACGGATCGATGAACCCAGAACCGCAAGTGACTGGCTGAGCCGGAATCCGGAGAATGTGGACCGCTATATAGCGGATGAACTGTGCGGATTTACCTTTACGGTGAATGGTTTCCAGACACTGTTTGAACTGATCGGACGATTACAGAAGCAGGAAAATCTGGAAAAAGTACCGCAGGATCTGCCAATCTTCATGGTATCCGGAGCAGAGGATCCGGTCGGAGATTACGGCAGGGGTGTTCAGAAAGCCTGTGATTCCCTGAAAAAAGCCGGCGTGAAGAACATTACCGTCAAGCTGTATGATAATGACAGGCATGAGCTTCTGAATGAGGAAGATGGTGAGCAGGCCATGGAAGACATCTATCAATGGATCCGCAGAGAGATTCCGGAGTTCACTTGAGACCGGAGCACTTTCGGATCAGAGAGGCGGTGCGGCATGTCGGATGCGGCAGCGGGTATTTATGAGATCAGATGGGCAGAGGACAAGGACTGGATTCCTGCCATGCATATGATCTGGAAGACGTTTTTAAAATTTGAGGCGGTGGATTATACAGAGGAAGGAATCCGTAATTTTTATGATTTCATTACGGATGAACACCTCTATAAGTCGTTCCTGCAGGGAAGATATCAGATGATGGTGGCACTGGACGGTGTGCGGATCGTCGGAGCTGCTTCTGTGCGGAACTATAATCATTTATCACTTCTTTTTGTCGATGAAGAGTATCATCACCGGGGAATTGGCCGGGATCTGATGAAAAGAATGTGCGAATATCTGAAAAAAGAGGAAGGGGAACGGTATATGTCGCTGAAAGCAGCACCGTATGCCGTGGAGTTCTACCGAAAACTGGGGTTTCATGCGGTACACGAAGAGGAAGCTTTCTCCGGAATACGTGTGACTCCTATGGAAAAATTTTTATAAAACAGAAAAGGATATGACATAATGAAAATTTTTGACCTGGACAGCCCTTTAATGAATGTACTGAATAAGATGGCAGACCTGATGTGGCTCAATATTCTGACACTGATCTGCTGTATTCCCATTATCACCGCAGGTGCGGCACTGACCTCCATGCATTATGTGGCATTGAAGATCGTAAGAAATGAGGAGAGCTATATTACCAGAAACTTTTTCAAATCTTTTAAGACCAATTTCCGTCAGGCAACGCTGATCTGGCTGCTGTTATTGCTGATCGCAGCCATCCTCGGCGGTGACTACTATATTATTACCAAGTCCGGAATGCAGTTCAGCCAGGTGCTGATCGTGCTGATCATGGCAGCAGGAGTGTTGGTGATATGCACTGCTTTATATGTATTTCCGGTACTTGCCAAATTTGACAATACGATCATGGGAACCATCCGGAATGCATTTATCATGAGTATTTTACAATTGCCCAAGACACTCGTGATGCTTGTAATGGCATTTTTCCCCCTGATCATTTATCTGGTATCTTTAAGACTGATACCGATTATTTTCCTGTTTGGCCTTTCGCTTCCGGCATATGCCTCTGCCATGTTGTACAACAAATTTTTCCAGAAGCTGGAAGATCAGCTGCTGTCTGAACAGGAGCCGGCACCTGAAGTTTCTCCGGAAGAGGATGAACGGGTATTTCACGATGAGCTTGATCCGAATATCAAGATAGAAGATAAGTAGCTGGGATTCCTGTCAGGCAGAGCCCTGAAGGACTTCGGTTTTACAGACAGCAGATAAGAGGTGTTCAGAAAATGCAGAAGAGAAAAATATGGGAAAATTTCCTCCAATGGATTCTGCCATGTGTATTGTTAATCATCGCACTGGCCCTGAGCATATATGACTTTAATGATAAGATGGACACAGCCATACAGACCGTTGTGGACAACCAGGCGGAACAAATTGGTTTATATTATGCTGCCGGAGTAGAGGATAAGCTGAACGCATTGGGAAATATCACGGATGCGGTCGCATCGGTCATGGCTGACCGGCCGGACAGAAGTGATGCGTTTCTGAATGAGAAGTTGGATACACTGATGAAAGCCAGTGATGCATATATGACCGCATATTGCGCAGCTGACGGCACGGGCTATCTGAATGACAGACGGCAGGTCGATATGACTGAACTGAATTACTATGACAGTATTCTCGGTGAATCCCCTCATTACCTGTTTGCCAGAGAGGACGGGATCAACGGACAGACCGCTTTCGTTTATGTATGCCCTGTTACAAATTCCGGAAATGTGATCGGATATCTGCTCAGTTATATGGAGCCGGTGGAGATGTCAGATTTCTTAGAAAAGTCCGTATATGGAGATCAGGCATTTTTCTCCCTGGTGAATCGAAACGGTACCATTATGGCCAGCTATGGCGCCACAGATCAGACCACCATTCTCAAAAACGACTTCTGGAATTCCTTAAAGGATGTAGCAGAGAGTCTGGGAAGCTGGACTCTGTTCGACAGACAGCAGCAGAAGGGCAACAGCGGTATTTTACATGTTAAGGAAAACGGCACAGGTAAGATACTCTGTCATTTTCCCATTGCAGACACAGACTGGAATCTGGTGGTAGGCATCGATGAATCCTATCTGTCCGGTATTCAGCAGTCCTTCCGAGGGCCTATTGTGAATCTGATCATTAAGATCAGTATTTCCATCGCTGCAGCGCTTATTGTTATTACCGGAATCAATATTCTGGTACGTATCAAAGCATCCGAACACAGTAAGGTTCTGGAAGATAAGGCGGATACCGACCTGCTGACCGATCTGAACAACAAGATGGCCACAGAGCGTAAGATCCGTGAATATATGGAGAAATATCCGGACAAGCAGGGGGTATTGTTCGTTCTGGATGTAGATAATTTCAAGAAGATCAACGACACCATGGGACATGCCTTCGGAGATGAAGTGCTCCGTAGCCTGGCAGTGCGCCTGCAGTCCATGTTCCGTGCGACGGATATTGTGGGTCGTACCGGTGGTGATGAGTTCATGGTATTTCTCAAGGACATCCGTGATATTACAATGATCGAACGGGAAGGAAAGAAGATCGAGCAGTTTTTCCACCAGTTTGAAGTCGGAGAATATGTGAAGTATTCCGTCACGGCCAGCGTGGGAGCAGCAGTGTTCCCAGGAGACGGCAATACCTTTGAAGACCTGTATAAATCTGCGGATAATGCGTTATATGTGTCAAAAAGACATGGAAAAAATCAGCTTACATTCTACAAAAAGCCGGAAAAAGAGACAAAGTAGAGACCACCTTGTGGAAAATGTCCAAGAAATAGAAACAGATTTGTTCAATCTGACAAGCATTTTCAAAAAAAGAAAAGTTTATAAGCAATTCATACAATATGATACAAAATCTTTGTGAAATAGTGGTATGGCACATTTTCGTGAATTTCGTTATACTGATTTCAGATTCAGACGAGACATATCGTTTCACAATGAGAGAAAATAACATTGGTAAATATGAAAGGAGTATTTTCAAATGGCAAGTTTATCTTTAAAGAATGTCTGCAAAGTATATCCTAACGGTTTTGAAGCTGTTAAGGATTTCAACCTTGAGATCGCAGATCAGGAGTTCATCATTTTCGTAGGTCCTTCCGGATGTGGTAAGTCCACCACTCTTCGTATGATCGCAGGTCTGGAGGATATCTCCTCCGGTGAACTGAAGATCGGTGACAAGGTAGTTAACGATGTAGAGCCCAAGGACAGAGATATCGCAATGGTATTCCAGAACTACGCTCTGTATCCTCATATGTCCGTATATGACAACATGGCATTTGGTCTGAAGCTGAGAAAAGTTCCCAAGGATCAGATCGATAAGATGGTTAAGGAAGCAGCTAAGATCCTGGATCTGACTCCGCTGCTTGATCGTAAGCCCAAGGCTCTGTCCGGTGGTCAGAGACAGCGTGTTGCTATGGGACGTGCAATCGTTCGTAACCCTAAGGTATTCCTGATGGATGAGCCTCTGTCCAACCTGGATGCTAAGCTGCGTGTACAGATGCGTATCGAGATCGCTAAGCTGCATCAGAGACTGGGTACCACCATCATCTACGTTACACATGACCAGACCGAGGCTATGACCCTTGGTACCAGAATCGTTGTTATGAAGGATGGCGTTATCCAGCAGGTAGATACTCCTCAGAATCTGTATGAGAAGCCTTGCAACCTGTTCGTAGCAGGATTCATGGGATCTCCGCAGATGAACTTCCTGGATGCTACTGTTAAGGTAGAAGGCGACATCGCTAACCTGGTAATCGCAGGCCACAGCATTCCCCTTCCTCCCGCTAAGTCCAAGAAGCTGATCGATGGCGGTTACGATGGAAAGGTTGTTACTTTCGGTATCCGTCCTGAGGATGTATATGATTCTGAGATGTTCATCGAGACCTCTCCTCAGAGCGTATTTACCTCTACCATCAAGGTTTACGAGTTACTGGGTGCAGAAGTATATCTGTACTTCGATCTTGACGAGTTCCCTATGACCGCAAGAGTAGATTCTCGTACCACTGCAAGACCTGGCGATACCGTTAAGTTCGCTCTGGATGTTGAGAAGATTCATGTATTTGACAAAGAGACCGAGCAGGTTATTACCAACTAGTCTTAATAAAAGATTTCAGAACCCTGTCTGTAATTGCAGACAGGGTTTTTTCTGGTTTTCGCTTGCACCGGATGCGTAAATCCATTATACTAGGCATATATAGTGACGTTAGGGTTAAATCGTGGGATCATCGTTCCGCTTTTATGCTCATAAGCATTACGGATTCGAGAACTCGATGAACGGAGAATCCGGTATACGATCATGGATATAGAAGATCACAGAAAGGCGTGGAAAATATGATTACAGGTCAGATTATACAGACAAGTATTGAGGAATTAAAAGCGATTACAAAGGTTGACCTCGGAGTCTATGATCTGAACGGATCCGAAGTAGCATCTACCATGGAGAGGGATGACATAACTACAGACCTGATCACCGGGTTTGCAGCTTCCCCGGCAGACAGTCAGGTCATAGGAGTACATCATCTGCTGAAAATCAGGGATGAAGGGGAACTGTTATATGTTCTGGTAGCAAGAGGAATGTCAGACGATGTATATATGGTGGGAAAGATTGCAGTCAGTCAGATCCAGAATCTGATCATAGCATATAAAGAGCGTTTTGACAGAAATAATTTTTTCCAGAACCTGCTGTTGGATAATCTGCTGTTGGTGGATATCTATAACAGAGCCAAGAAACTTCATGTGGAAGTAAGCTGCCCCAGAGCAATATATCTCATTGAGACAAAGGATGAGAAGGATGGCATTGTGTCTGAGGTATTAAAGGGAATGTTCTCTCCGCAGGCGGGAGATTATGTGACAGCGGTGGATGAGTCCAGTTTGATCCTGATCAAATCCGTTGAGAGTACCACCACACCTGAGGCACTGCATGAACTGGCTGAGACCATCGTGGCTATGATGAATGCAGAGGCTCTGCTGGACGTAAAGGTAGCTTACGGCACTGTGGTACAGGAACTGAAGGATGTATCGAAATCCTATAAAGAAGCGAAGATGGCACTGGATGTTG
>OQVS01000814.1_pt1 | contig 21727 bp, 15 predicted proteins | sample 1691601 | NCBI WGS metagenome assembly OQVS01 (sample SAMN03418268, study PRJEB22391) | human gut metagenome | biome: human-gut; feature: organic feature; material: feces | host: Homo sapiens | place: Tanzania | collected 2013-01
GTTGAAGTCTCTTGTCAGCAGCAGATTACTTCCGCCACCGATGAGCAGCAGCGGCATATCGGCGTCGCCCAGTGTCTTCACTGCCTCCTTTGCCTCATGGGCGTTGGCAAACTCTATGAAGCGGCTGCACTTGGCGCTGATGCCGAAAGTGTTGTGCTCTGCCAGGCTATAGTTTCTGAAATCTTTCACGTCTTTTTCTGTTTTAGTTAATAAATAGCTATCCTGTTCTTTGTTTTTTTAACCTGAAAACTCCCGTCGGCATCCCCTTCGCTGAATAGGGAATACCGATAGGAGTTTTTCATGTTTACGTATTCTGTTTCCTTCTATTGCTCCAGGATGGTTTCTTTTACTGTAGAAGGTTATTCCGACAATCTTGTCAGCAGCCATTTCCTGCCCTTCCGCGCGAAGGTCAGCTCCATCTCCATTCCGTTTGCAATACCGCGCATCACCAGTATTTTCTGGTTGCTCTGCGTATACTGCTGCCCGTAGATGATGTTGTAGATGAAGCCCGACGGCAGTTCCGGCGCGAAGGCAGGCCATGTCTCGGGTGCTATATCTCCGGTCATAGTGCTGAAGTCGTCGTCAGGGTCTGGTCCCGAGAAGTGTATCGGGTTGTCCAGATGGTTTGCCTGATATGTGGAGTCGGTGGCGAACTTTTGGTAGAAGTCGAGGAACGAGGCATTGTTGTTCTGATACATCGCCCCCGTGTTCACCTCCACGAGCATCCACTGTCCATCTATGCGGTTGAACACATACTTTTTCACTTTCTTGCGCTTCAGATACACCTTCTCCACCACCACATGGCTTATGGATGTGTCCTTCACGATTTTCATCTGCCTGCGGTTGTCGAAGATCAGCGTGTAGTAGCCCTGGTTCATGAAGAAGTGTTCCATCTTCCACTGTCCCTTTTCCACCATCTTCTCCGTCTTTCCGTTCACCACCTTCAGCGGGAACTGTATCCTCTTGAACTGCAGTTTCCTGTTTGCGGCGAAATTGAAGATGAAATCGTCGAACAGTTCGTCGGCAGCCTTCGGCATGGGTTGTTCCGTGATGAGCTGTTCCAGTGTGTCGGCAGCCGTTGTGTCGGTAGAGTCGACGCTTGTGGAGTCTGCCTCCTGCGCCTTTTTCTCTGTACATCCTGTTGTTGTCCACACCATTGTCATGGCGCATGCTAAGACAACAAATAAAAATACTTTTTTCATTTTCTCATACCAAGAAATAAATCTTATGTATCTTGTTTTACTCTCAAATTTGCGCAAAATTACATATTTATTTTTATTCCGTGCAAATATTTCCGACAAAAATGTTGTTCTGCATCGAAAGTATTGATTCTGCCGTATGTTTTTGCTGTTTTGCAGCAGCTTATCATTCATCTTTACAGGATTCATACGCACAGCATGAAGCCCCCACTCCACTTGCCGCCACCCTCCACGCCATATATAGGTATGCAGCACCTTTATGTTAAAGAATTTAACATAAGTAGACGCGTTAACTGTTAAAAAACAGAGCTGTCAACTCGCTAAGAATCGAATATTTTGGAACTTCAAAAAAAATGTTCGCAAAAAACGCAATTTTGAACGGTTCGCATAACACACTGAATAACAACAAAATATAAATTCAGGTCTCATCGAAAGTGGCAAAATTTCCAGTCATTCGATAGGAACTCTTTAACCGTTCATAATGAACGACTGAAAAGTTTTTGATGAACAAGTGGGAGTGTTTTTCATTTTGGAGCCAAAATCAGACGTTTTTTGTACACAAGCGCACTACAGTATTCCGGATTTCTCTTCGCTTCTGTTTCCGCCAATGCAGCCAATCGACAGAAACAGGCAATAACGGTAAATAATTTTGTAAACAATTTTGTTTTGAGCATGTTAAATTATCCAGAAGCAAATACAAATGTATGTTAACGCCGGAACCACTCCGGATTCATTCGTGCAGTTCGCCGAGAATCCTCACGGCACTGCTGCGCGAGAGGTCGCCTGGATTACTGCCCGGCTCTCCTTCGGGCACCGACAATCCCTGACGGGCATAATAGTCGGTCCAGAACCGTGTCACTCTGCCCGTCTTGTCGTGGAACGACATCGGGATGGGCTCGAACACCAGCTTGCCACTGCTGTAGCGGTAGCACTTCTGCACCAGTTCGCTGCAATAGAACGCACTGTCGGAAGGCATGAAGTTGAAATCATAAGGCTTGCCGAGGAACCGCAGCGCTCTTGCCACGGAACGCGCCACTCCCACCGTGTCGCGCAGCCGCGCCGCCACCACCATGTCGCGCCGCGCCATAAAACTGTCAATCGGTGTGAGCGACACCCCCTTGTGGATAGCCTCCAGGGCATATACCGAAGTCCCCCGTCTGTGGAAGATTGCCACATGGCTGATTTTCAATCCGCCCACTCCCTGCGTGACATCCGTAATCTGGCTGTCCTTCTCGTTGGCACAAAACAGCAGGTCGCCCTCGCAAAGCTGCGCCAGCCTCACTGTGTCCATGCCCTGCGCCCCGGAAGCCAGCACACACGCAAGACAAAGCAGCAAAAAGATACTCTTTCTCATAATATGTTCCATATTTTTATGCAATGATGCAGATTCTGCGCTGCAAATATACTACATTTTGCCGAACCAGCACAATGCCGCCTCCATATTCTGCAAAACTATCTGTGCAGCACGCGCAAACAGGGCAGCTATAAAATTTATCTAAAAAAACAGGCACATTTGGCATTATATAGATTTTTATTCGTAACTTTACACGCTCTTTGACCCATACGCACAAAAAGCATGTCGTAAAAAAAGGCATCACTATGAAGAATGCAACGGCACGCCGTGTTGCGACAACCAAGACAGGCATGGAGCATATCCACGCGGAAATAAAAAAACAATATAAATGCATTTTAAATGGAAATACGAACCACCTACACCCGAACAGAAGAATGATGCAGAAAGACTGACAGAAAACCTCAACATCAGTGCGCCGCTCGCGCTGATTATGGCAAGACGCGGAATAACGGAGGAGAACGCGAAAAAATTCTTCCATCCGCAGCTGGGCGACCTGCTCAACCCGTTCCTGATGAAAGACATGGACGTGGCTGTGGAGCGCCTGAACGATGCTATGGGGCGCAAAGAGCGCATCATGGTGTATGGTGACTACGACGTGGACGGATGCACGGCAGTGGCATTGGTCTACAAATTCTTACAGCAATATTACTCGAACATCGACTACTACATACCCGACCGCTACGACGAGGGATATGGAGTGAGCCGGAAAGGTATCGAATACGCACGCGAAACAGGAGTGAAGCTCATCATCATACTCGACTGCGGAATAAAGGCAATCGAGGAGATAAAGTATGCCAAGAGCATTGGCATCGACTTCATCATCTGCGACCACCACATGCCCGACGAACAGATGCCGCCAGCCGTGGCGATACTGAACCCCAAACGCCCCGACGACACCTACCCGTTCAAGCACCTGTGCGGATGCGGAGTGGGATTCAAGCTCATACAGGCGTTCGCCAAGGACAACGGCATAGCCTTCTCGAAACTCATACCGCTGCTCGACTTCTGCGCCGTGAGCATAGCTGCCGACATAGTGCCCGTGACGGGCGAAAACAGAATACTGGCATACCACGGACTCAAACTGCTGAACCAGAACCCGAACATCGGACTGAAGGCTATAATCGACATCTGCGGACTGAACGGCAGGACGCTGTCGATGAGCGACATCGTGTTCAAGATCGGACCGCGCATCAATGCATCCGGAAGAATGGAGAACGGAAGGGAAAGCGTGGACCTGCTCGTGGAGAAAGACTTCTCGGCGGCTCTGAGCAAGGCAAAGCACATAAACGAATACAACGAGCAGCGGAAGGACATCGACAAGCAGATGACCGACGAGGCAAACCTGATCGTAGCAAGGCTGGAAACACAGCAGAAGCATTCGAGCATAGTGCTGTACGACGAGAACTGGAAAAAGGGAGTAATAGGCATTGTGGCATCAAGACTCACCGAAATATACGTGAGACCGACGGTGGTGCTCACACGCGACGGCGACCTGGCAACAGGCTCGGCGCGCAGCGTGGCGGGATTCGACATCTATGCGGCAATAAAGAGCTGCCGCGACCTGCTGAAGAACTTCGGCGGACATACATACGCCGCAGGACTGACGCTGAGATGGGACGACGTGAAGGAATTCAGACAAAGGTTCCAGAAATACGTGGACGAACACATACTGCCGGAACACACCGAGGCTACGCTGAACATCGACGCCGTGATCGACTTCAAGGACATAACAAAGAAGATGCACGCAGAACTGAAGAAATTTGGACCCTTCGGACCCGGCAACGCAAAGCCGCTGTTCTGCACGACCGACGTGTACGACTTCGGCACGAGCAAAGTGGTGGGCAGGGAGCAGGAACACATAAAGCTGGAACTCGTGGACTCAAAGTCGAACAACGTGATGAACGGAATCGCCTTCGGACAAAGCGGGTCGGCACGCTACATAAAATCAAAGCGCAGCTTCGACATTGCATACACCATCGAAGACAACGTGTTCAAACACAACGACGTGCAGCTGCAGATAGAGGATATCAGACCAAGCGAAGAAAACCAATAACAGCGGAAATCCACAACATAGAGGAAAATAATTTTGGGCGAAGACAAGTTCAGGAAAATACTGGAGGAATACTGGGGCTACCCCGACTTCAGAGGTATACAGCGCGAAATCATCGAAAGCATCAGTGCCGGGAAAGACACGCTCGGACTGATGCCCACCGGCGGCGGAAAGTCAATCACCTTCCAGGTGCCGGCACTGGCAATGAAGGGAGTGTGCATCGTCATCACACCACTCATAGCACTGATGAAAGACCAGGTGGAACACCTGCGGCAAAACGGCATCAAGGCATACGCCATATACGGCAGCATGCAGCGCGCCGAAATACTGCAGGTGCTCGACAATGCCGTACTCGGAGGCGTGACGCTGCTCTACGTGTCGCCCGAACGCCTCTCATCTGAACTCTTCCAGACCAAGCTACGCCACATGCAGGTGAGCTTCATCACCGTGGACGAGGCACACTGCATCTGCCAATGGGGCTACGACTTCCGCCCGTCATACCTCGCCATTGCCGACATACGCAAAATAAAGCCAAACGTGCCGGTGCTCGCGCTCACTGCCACGGCAACACCGCCCACGATAACCGACATACAGAAGAGGCTCGGATTCAAGCAGGAAAACGTGTTCCGCATGAGCTTCGCAAGAAAAAACCTCGCATACATCGTGAGGCAAACCGACGACAAGCCGGCACACGCGGCACACATCCTGCGCTCTGTCAGCGGCAGTGCCATTGTATATGTCTACAGCCGGCAGAAGACAAAGGAAATGGCGGAATACCTGACAGCAAACGGCATCAGCGCAACATTCTACCATGCCGGACTCGACCACAACACGAGAGACGAGCGGCAGACGCTGTGGCAGCAGGACAAAGTGAAGGTGATGGTGGCAACGAACGCCTTCGGCATGGGCATCGACAAGCCCGACGTGAGGGTGGTGGTGCATATCGACTGCCCCGACTCGCTGGAGGCTTACTTCCAGGAGGCAGGACGCGCCGGGCGCGACGGCAAGAAGGCATACGCCGTGATGCTCTACAACGGCAACGACCGCATGGTGCTCAACCGCAGAGTGGCAAGCAATTTCCCCGACAAGGAATATATAAAAGAGGTGTACGAACATATCGCATACTTCTTCCAGCTTGCCGTGGGCTACGGCTACAACCATACCTTCGAGTTCAACATCGACAGATTCTGCCATTTCTTCAAGCATTTCCCAATCAGAATGCAGTCGGCACTGAAGATTCTCGAAAAGTCAGGCTACATCGAATACGACGAAGAACCGGAAAGCAGGACAAGGCTGCATTTCCTGATAGACAGGAACGAGCTATACCGCCTACGGGAACAGGGACCGAAGGAAAATGCCGTGACGATAGCACTGCTGAGAAAATACAGCGGACTATTCAGCGATTACGCCTACATCGACGAGAGGGTGATAGCATCGGCAAGCGGGATAAACGAAAACGAAGTGTACCAGATTCTGAAAGAAATGAACCGCCGCCACATCGTGAGCTTCATCCCGAAGAAGAACATCCCACACATCAGATATACGCAGAACCGCGTGGAAACAAGCGACATCGTGATTCCACAAGATGTATATGAGCGGCGCAAGGAACTGTTCAAACAGCGTATCGAAGCCGTGGCTACATATATGGAGAACGACAGCATCTGCCGCAGCCGACAACTGCTGGCATACTTCGGCGAGACGGAATCAGAAAACTGCGGACAGTGTGACGTATGCCTCACGCACAAAAGGGAAACGAAACAACAAAAGGACGAACTCAAAGCCGTATGCCGCGCCATACAACAAATACTCGCCGACAAGAAGCCGCACAACATCACGGAACTGCTCTCCATCGACGCCGACACAACAATGATAGAACGTGCCCTGAGAAGCATGACCGAAAATGAAGAGGTGTTCAACGACGACGGCAAAATAACTATATCAAAAAGCTGAAAACAAATACACATATAATATGGAAGAAACAAGCAAAATAGGAAGATACGACTTCCTGGCAGAACCGTTCCACTGCGATTTTTCAAAAAGACTGTTCATCGGACACCTGGGCAACCACATGCTCAACGCTGCCGACTTCCACTCGAACGACCGCGGATTCGGCATGAACTACCTGAACCCTATAAACAAGACCTGGGTGCTGTCGCGCCTCGCCATCGAAATGGAAGAGATGCCGGAGGTCTACGGAAGATTCAGCATAGAGACATGGGTGGAAAGTGCAATGAGATACTTCACGAAGAGAAACTTCCGCATCTGCAGCACCGATGACAAGAAAGTGTACGGCTACGGACGGAGCATCTGGGCTATGATCGACACTGAGAGCAGGCAGCCGCAGAACATCCTCGAAATACGCGACGGCGAGATCAACCGATACATCGAGACAGAAAAGGAATGCCCCATCGCACAACTGTCGAGGGTGAAGATGGGCAACGGAGCGGAACTGGTGCGCACAATTGACACACACTACAGCGACGTCGACGTGAACGGACATATAAACAGCGTGAAATACATCGAGCACGTGCTCGACCTGTTTGACCTCGACTACTACAAACAGCAGCGCATCAGACGGTTCGACATTGCCTACGTGGCGGAAAGCTACTGCGGCGACAGGTTGAGCTTCTACAGGGAGAACGTGGGCGAGAAATGTTTCAACATAAGGATAACAAAGACAAACGACACGGCTGAAGACGTTGAAGTGGTGAGGTGTATGGTAACATTCGAATAAAACGGAAAACAACATTCAAGAACAAAGAAACCAATGGCATCGGAACAGAAAAACGGAATCATCTACGGACTTGAAGACCGTCCGCCATTCCTTGAGGCGGTATTTGCAGCATTGCAGCATCTTTTCGCAATCTTCGTGGCGATAATGACACCGCCACTCATCATAGCATCGCAGATGCGACTCGACATCGAGACCACAAGCTTTCTCGTTTCCATGGCTCTCTTCGCCTCGGGCATTTCCACATTCATACAGTGCCGCAAATTCGGCAGCGTGGGCACCGGACTGCTCTGCATTCAAGGCACGAGCTATTCGTTCATCGGCCCAATAATAACGGCAGGAATGGGCGGCGGACTGGCAGTGGTGTTCGGTTCATGCATGGCGGCATCGGTGGTTGAGGTGTTCGTGGGCAGCATTCTGAGATATGCACGCAGGATAATAACGCCGCTCGTGTCGGGAATCGTGGTGACGCTCATCGGACTATGCCTCATCAAGGTGGGCATATCGTCGTGCGGAGGAGGCAACGCGGCAATGGCCAACGGCACCTTCGGAGCTCTGCACAATCTGGGGCTGGCAGCACTGGTACTCGCCGTTATCGTGTTCTTCAACAGCAGCCGCAACCGCTATCTGCGCATGAGCTCTATCGTTATCGGACTTGCCGTAGGCTATGCCGTGTCGTGGATTTTCGGCTATATCGACTTCAACGCCGTGAAGAGTTTCGGCGGAGTGTATCTGCCGGTGCCGTTCAAGTATGGCATCGACTTCGACCTCTCGGCATTCATCTCGCTGAGCATCATCTTCATCATCACGGCAATTGAGGCATACGGCGACATCACGGCAAATTCCATGATTTCGGGAGAGCCGGTGGAAGGCGACATGTTCATGAAGCGCGCCTCGGGCGGAGTAGTGGCAAACGGCGTTTCGTCGTTCCTCTCTGCTGCGCTGAATTCCTTCCCCAACTCCATCTTTGCACAGAACAACGGCATGATACAGCTCACGGGTGTGGCATCGCGCTACGTGGGCTACTTCATCTCGGCGTTCCTCATCATCCTGAGCATATTCCCTGCCGTGAGCCTCGTGTTCTCGCTTATGCCGGAGCCGGTGCTCGGCGGTGCCACGCTGCTGATGTTCGGCACGGTAGCCGCATCGGGCATAAAGGTGATTGCCTCGCAGGAACTTGGCAGAAAGGAGATTCTGGTGCTTGCCATCAGTCTTGCCGGCGGACTGAGCGTCGAGTTCATGCCTGAAATCCTATCAGGTTTCCCACACACGCTGCGCAGCATTTTCTCGTCGGGCATCACCACCGGCGGCTTGCTTGCCATCTTCTCCAACCTGCTGATAAGAATCAAGGAGTAAATACTTATACCTACAAGAAAGAAACAATCCCTTATGCCAAGGAGTAAGTCTCCCTTTTTCTTACAGGAAGACTACTTCCCGGCATAAGGGATTATTTTTTCTTTGTGCCTGAAGTCTTATACTTCGAGGCTACCCCTTTCTTCGCCGTTGAAGCAGACTTGTGCGTGCCTGCCGCCTTCGGTGCCGACGATATCCTTATCGTTGATGCGGAAGCGGCCGTTACTGCTGCCGACTTGTAGTATTTCTGTGCCTCAGGCAGCCACTTCCGTATGTCGGCTATGCGCTTCGCGTCGGTCGGGTGGTCGCTGAGAAACGCCGGTGTGTTGCTCTGCGAGCTTGATGCCATACGCTGCCAGAAGCTTACGGCAACGCTCGGGTCGTAGCCTGCCATTGCCGCGAAGATTAGCCCCATATAGTCAGCCTCGCTTTCGTTGCTGCGCGAATAGTGCAGACTGCTGAACTTGCTGCCAAGTCCGAACACTCCCTGCGCCAGGCTGGATGTATTGTCGCCCACTCCAGCTCCGCTGAGCACAGCCCCCAGAATCTGCGCTCCATACTGCTGACGCATCTGGGTGCTTATCTGCTCGGCAGAGTGCTTCGCCACGGCATGGGCAATCTCGTGTCCGAGCACTATGGCAAGTGCACTCTCGTTCTGCGTTATAGGCAGCAACCCCTCGTACACTACAATCTTTCCGCCCGGCATGCAGAAGGCATTGGCTGAGTTGTCCTGCACGAGGTTGAACTCCCAGCTGTAGTTCTTCACCTCGGCAGACTGGTTGTGCTCCTTCAGATATTGCTCCACGGCAGCGGCAAGTCGCTGCCCCACCCTCTTCACCATTGCCGTGTTGGCAACGTTGGCCGACACCTTGGCGGTCTTCATATAGTTTGTGTACTCCTGCTTGCTGAGTCCCAGCACCTGTTCGTCGCTTACGAGCAGATGCTGCTTGCGACCCGTGACGGGCACCGTGCCTGTTGTTCCACACGATACCATTGCCAGCACTGCGAGTGCCGACAAGAACATTCCGATTTTCTTCTTCATTGTTTCCATCAATATTTATGATTCATTCCAACTTTTAGTCTTTATACAGTGCAAATTTATAAAAAAATATGACTAAACGTGCAAATAATATATCTTTTTGTTTTCTCTATCCCCATCATCACTTGCTGAAAATATAACACCCCATCCGGACTGGCTTCACAGCTCGTCGCGGTGGGGGTATACAATACAAAAACATTATGAATTTATTTAATGAACATTCCCAATCAGGTGTTGCTATACGTAAAAATGACTAAAGAGAGAGTTATGTTCACGGCTGCAAAGGTAATACATCGCGCCGAATGACGCAATACCTAAAAGTAGGGTTTCTGCACCGTATTTCTTTCCTGTCCGTCAGATTCTTATGAGCACGGAACCGCTACTTGAAGGATTGCCAGTGCTGAGCTGCACGGCATACACGCCCGGCGGCAAGGAATGCAGACTGAAGGCTGCCGCGCCATCGGTGAACACCGGACGGAATTCTGCCACCTTGGCGCCACTGCTGGAATAAACCGCCACACGAGCCGACGAAGGCTGTCCGGCAGCGCGCGCGATCCGTATCTCAACGTCGCCTCCACCTTTATACATAATGCGCGCCGCCGACGGCTGACTGTGTGACAGCCCCTCTATGCCGTCAAGACGGAGCACACGCAACAGCCCTGCATACACGTCAATCTCGCCATAGCCGCTGCGGTTGTCTTTCGCGCCCTGCGTCCGCGTGTGCTGGCGGCGGCAGGTGGCGGCAAATATGTCGAGTATGTCGGCAGTGGTGAGCCGAGGGTCAGCCTCAAGCCAGAGGGCAATGGCTCCGCCGACGATGGGTGACGACTGCGATGTGCCTGAAAGCACACCCCACGGATAACGCCTGCCCTGGAATGTGGTGTATGTGCAGAGGTCGTCCTTGTAGCCGTCGGTGGAGGTGGCCTCGACGAAGAAATTGCTCATTGAGGAAACGATGTATGCACCGGGGGCCACCACATCGGGCTTGCAGAGTCCGTAGCGCGTGGGGCCCACCGACGAGAATCGCGCCACTTCGCCTTCGCTGCCCCAGCTCGCCCCGTGTGTGCTGCCGTCAAGCCCCACATACGAGTCGCGGTATGCCGTTGCGCCTACGCAGACCACCGCCGGCGCACTTGCCGGACTGCCTATGCAGCACTTCTTCTCGCCGCCGCCCAGCGACAGGCTACTGTTGTCACTAAGAAAGGTTGCCCCGTTGCAAAACAGCTGCACGTCGGCATCCGCGCCGACCAGTTCAAGCGACTTCTCCATTTCAGCATCCCCGTCGGCAGTGATGCCCATCGCGATGTCGTATGCCAGGGGCGAGCCTTCGAGCACCGACCTGTATGCCTTTATCCTGTAAACCAACTTGCAGCCGTGGGCGAAAAGCGAATCGCACAACACAGAATCTACCGAGGCAAGAACACAATCCGTATGCACACTGTGGCGCACCGTCTCGCCACCGGCGTATGCCGCGATGCGCAGACTGAACGGCTTATCCGCCACAGCCGAGAGCGAGATGCCTTCGCCTGCCGTATGCAGCAGCGCTCCGTCGCTCTCCCTGCCTTGGGGCTTGTGCAGATAGGTGTTGCTGTAGCCGTTGTTTCCGGCACTTGCCACAAGTATGCGCCCCGGTCCGGTGAGTGCCTGCAACGCCTCGTAGAAGAGCTGCTGCTCGCCGTCGAGCGTCTCTGTGCTGCATTCGCTGAATGATATCACACACGGCTTGCCCACTTCGGACGCATAGTCGAAGATGTATTTGAAGCCGAGTGCATCGGTGGCTGTAGTGTATTTATACAGCTGCTCCTCGGGAATCAGTGGTATGTCGGTGTTCACGGCATTGCTCACCAGACAGATGTCGGCATCCGGAGCAATGCCGCGGTAAGCGGTGGTGTAGCCCGTGCCGGCAGCTATGCCAAGCGTGTGTGTACCGTGGGTTTCTATCAGCCCGTCGTGCGAGCGTCCATAGGCAAGTATCGCCTCCGGCGTGCGGTAGTCGGCGCCGACATACAGTGCGCTGCCGATGCTGTCGGCGGAGAGCTGGTCCCAGAAACGGCAGATGCGCGTGGCTGCCAGCGAGGAATCGTAGAAGTTGGGGTGAGTGAGGTCGAACCCCACGTCCATCAGTCCCATAACCACTCCGTTGCCCGTATATGCCTGCGGCAGTTCGACTCCGGAGTGTACACGCACGGCATCAACGATTACCGCCGACGTGTCCATCGCCAGACCGCAACTCCTGCCTGCCTCTATGCGCACCACTTCCTTCATCTGCGATAGGGGCAGAATGGCATTTAGCGGAATGTCGGCAATGCTGATGCTGCCCAGTTGGGCGAGTCTGCGGCATCCGACACGCTGCAGCACGGTGCCGGCATCGCCGTCCACTTTCACGAAAGCGCAGATGCTGCCTCCACCCGTATGCCTGCTGCTCCTGCCGTCTGCCGCCGGCACGTGCCGTCCCACTCCAATCGCTGCCTGTCTGACGAATGGCGACATCTTGCCGTATCCGCCAGTCTGTGCTCCAGCCGCAAGAACAGCAGCCAGGAGCATTGTCGCGATAATATGTATTCTTCTTTTCCTCATATCGTATGTATGCAAATGTTATCTTCTGTTTCACCCACAGTGTGCAAATATAGGTATTTATATCTGAACGCATAGCAACTTTTAACATCTGTTATACATAAGCAGGAGCCGGTGCGTCCTTGTGAATCCAACATTCGCAATGTGCCGAATAAAAACATTCATCAGTGATGAACGTATACTCCAGGTTCGGGACAAAACTAAAAAACGCGGCGCGTTGCCCATAAAAAGGGAAACGCACCGCGAAATGGAATATAATTCTCTAAAAAAGGAATTTACTTGTTCAGTCCACGATTCACGATCGTAGTGTTGAGAAGCATCAGATAAGTGCGGTACTGACCTGGAGACAGCACGCTGTGCATATGCTTGATGTCTTTCTCCAGCGCCTTCTTCACCAGCGCCTTGCGCTCGCCAACCTCTGCACTGCCGGCATTATACATATCGGCACAGAATTCTGAGTGAATGTCTTGTACGGCCTCCTGCTGGTCGAGCGAAAGCTGCAGTGCGTCAGCCAACTTGCTGTAGTTGACCGTCATCTTGTAAGCATTCACGTTGCTCACTGTGTTCAACTCTTCATTCTCCGCAAATGCCAGGGTCATGCTGAGCACAGCCATGACAGTTAAAAACAATCTTTTCATAATCCTTAAACTTTTAATTAATACTCTATGGCTTCGGTTACATTCTCACGAATCGCCTCCGCCGGTTATCCTAAATCTTTTTACCTTAAACTATCAACTGTGTTTGTGTCGATGTTTCGACTAACACCTCTATATTTTTCTCCTTTCAACGATGCAAAGGTAAGGCAAAAACAAAGAACCGGCAATATATTTTGATATTTTGTTTGCGATAACAGTTGTTATTTTGACACATATCAATTATATTTTCAACGATTATTCCCAAATAATTACATATTTAAATACAAAATGACAAAAATATAACAAGCATGGAATATTCATGCCGAAAAAGAAAAAAACAACTAACCTTTCACACTTTACAATATTATTAGTACATTTGCCGAAATTTTATAACACAATCAACATCAATGAAACAAAACAAAAACAACATCATAGCCATCATCACGATGATGTTCCTGTTCGCTATGATTGCATTCGTGACTAACCTCGCCGCCCCTGTCGGCGTAATCTGGAAAAACGCATTTGCCGACAGCAGCAACGCCAATACCATAGGTATGCTCGGAAACGCCATGAACTTCCTTGCATATCTCTTTATGGGAATACCGTCGGGAAGAATGCTCGAAAAATTCGGCTACAAGAAGACCGCACTCGGCGGTATAGCCGTGGGACTGGTGGGAATCATGCTGCAATACGCCTCCGGTCTGTGCAGCGAAGGAGTGGAAGGATTCTGCGTATACCTGCTCGGAGCCTTCGTGTGCGGATTCGCCGTATGCATGCTCAACACCGTGGTGAACCCGATGATAAATCTGCTGGGAGGCGGCGGCAACAGAGGCAACCAGCTGAACCTCATCGGAGGAACGCTGAACTCGCTCGCCGGAACGCTCACACCGATGCTCGTGGGCTCGCTCATCGGCACCGTGTCGGCAACTACGAGAATGGTGGACGTGAACGTGGTGCTGTATATCGCCATGGCTGTCTTCGCAGCCACGTTCTGCATCCTGCTGTGCCTGCCTATAGAAAATCCGGAGCATAATACCACTGCCGGCAAAGACGCGATGGAGCACTCGCCGTGGGATTTCCGCAACTTCAAGCTCGGTGCCATAGCCATCTTCCTCTACGTGGGAGCCGAGGTGGGCATACCGGGAACGCTATTCTTCTATATCTCCGACACAACGGCAAGAGGAGGTGGAGCCGGACTGGAAAAGGCGACTGCCGTGGCTGGATTCGTGGCGGCTACATACTGGTTCCTGATGCTCGTGGGACGATTCGTGGCTGGAATCATAGCCAAGAACATATCAAGCAAACTGATGCTCGGAACTACCGCAACCATCGCTACGCTGCTCATCATTACAGCAATGCTGCTGGGCAACAGCGTGGCTGTGGACACTCCCGTATTCACCGGCTCTGCCATCGACATATACAAACTGCCAATAGCAGCACTGCTGCTCGTGCTCTGCGGATTGTGCACATCGGTAATGTGGTCGTGCATCTTCAACCTATCGGTTGAGGGACTGGGCAAATACACCGCCCTCGGCTCGGGAATATTCATGATGATGGTAGTGGGTGGCGGACTGATGCCGCTTCTGCAGAACCTCATTGCCGACCACTGGTCGTATATGGCATCGTATGCCGTGCCACTGTTGTCGGTTGCATACATCCTGTTCTACGCCCTGAAGGGAAGCAGGAAGTAAGACTAAGAAAACATACCTTATTATATATAGTATATGGAGAAGAAACAATTCGTGATAGGCCTGGACCTCGGAGGAACAAACTCCGTGTTCGGACTGGTTGACGAGAAGAACGACATAAAAGCTACAACCACTGTGGCGACACAGGACTTCGAATACGACTGGCAGTTCGTCGACGCCGTAGTAACGGCAATCAACGAGATGACCGTCATTGCAGGAGGAGTGGACAACATCAAGGCACTGGGCATCGGAGCACCGTGCGGAAACTACAACGACGGCACTATCGAACATGCCGCAAACATCAGATGGGCAAAGGGCGTGGTGCCGCTTGCCAAAATGTTTGCCGACAGTCTGGGGATACCCGTGGCAATAACAAACGACGCGAAGGCTGCCGCACTGGGAGAAATGCACTACGGAGCGGCACGCGGTATGAAGAACTTCATAGAGATAACGCTCGGCACGGGCGTGGGCTCGGGCATCGTGGCAAACGGACATCTGGTATACGGATGCGACGGATTTGCCGGAGAACTGGGACACACCATCATCGACTTTGAGAACGGAAGACCGTGCGGATGCGGCAGAAGCGGATGTCTGGATATGTACTGCTCCACAAGAGGCGTGATAATTACAGCCAAAGAAATGGCTGCCGAATACGGAGGGCACTCGCTGCTGAAGGATATTCCGGCAGACAAAATAACAACGCTCGAAATATACAAAGCCGCCGAACAGGGCGACCAGCTGGCACAAGACGTACTAAGACGGACGGGAGAGACTTTGGGCAAGGCATGCGCAAACTTCGCCACGTTCCTCAGTCCGGAAGCATTCGTTTTCTTCGGCGGACTCGCCAAAGCCGGCGACTTCCTGCTAAAACCGGCAAAGGAGGCTTACGACAAATATGTACTGAGCCTGTATAAAGGAAAAGCAAAATTCCTGCAAAGCGGACTGGAAGACGGCACAGCCGCCATTCTCGGCGCAGCAGCCGTGGGATGGGAAGCGAAATAAAAACAAAAGGCGATTCGATCTGCATACAGTTCCGACAACCCAGGAGAATACGGTATAAAGAAAAAAGCAACAGAAAAGAAATGAACAATTTCAAGTTTGAAATATGCGCCAACAGCGTGGAGAGCTGTATGGCAGCACAAGAGGGCGGAGCCAACCGTGTGGAGCTTTGCGCCGGCATACCAGAGGGCGGCACAACACCGTCGTACGGAGAGATAAAAGTGGCAAGACGGTTACTCACCGACACGAAGCTGCACGTCATAATACGGCCACGCGGCGGCGACTTCCTGTATTCGGCCCTCGAGATGGAACGGATGGAGGAGGACATCAGAATGTGCAGGGAACTGGGAGCCGACGGCGTAGTGTTCGGCTGTCTCAAAGCCGACGGCACTGTGGATATGGAACAGAACTGCCGACTTATGGAATGCGCCAAAGGAATGTCGGTAACGTTCCACCGCGCATTCGACCGCACCATCGACCCGTTCCAGGCACTGGAAGACATAATCAGCCTTGGCTGCGACCGCATACTGACATCCGGACAGCAGCCAAAGGCAATCGAGGGCACCACGCTACTCGCCGAACTGCAAGAAAAAGCAGCCGGACGCATCACGCTCCTTGCTGGAAGCGGCGTGACGGAAGAGAACATACGCCGCATTTACGATGCCACAGGTATACACGAATACCATTTCTCAGCACGCATCAGCGTGAAGAGCAAAATGATGAATATAGGCTCGGCGGTGTATATGGGGGCAAAAGATGCCGACGAAGAGAATATCCTTGTAACGAGCAAGGAACGCGTGGAAAACACGATAAAACAGCTGGCTGACTGACAAACGCCGCACTACGGCATAAGGAACAGCCCCACTCAGCAAGAGAACAAGACACAAAGCGGTACACGCAATCAATAGAAAAAGGAAGAACTGGCAATTCTTCCTTTTTTATTATCCGGTAATCGGGAAAACCAAAGAAAGCCATTTTTTAACGGATAACTTACATGACAAAGCTTGCAGACACGGAATAAAAATAGTATTTTTGCAAAAACAAAAAAAAACAAAAGACATAATGGAAAAAAAGACAAACAAGTACATCGCCGTGGCTTACAAGCTGTACACCAACGACAACGGCACAGAAAACATTTTTGAGGAAGCAACAGCCGAAAGACCATTCGCCTTCATCAGCGGAATGGGATTGGCTCTTGATGCCTTTGAGGATGCCATTGCCAATCTAGCGAAAGAAGAAGCTTTCGACTTCACGCTGACAAAAGAGCAGGCTTACGGCGAACACGAGGCGGAAAGAGTGCTGGACCTGGACAGGGAGATGTTCTGCATCGACGGGAAACTCGACACTGAGCACATCTTTGTAGGCTCAATCATACCTCTGCAGAACGAGAACGGACAGCGCTTCCCCGGAAAGGTGCTCGAGATTGGCGACGAAAAGGTGGTCGTTGACCTCAACCACCCACTCGCCGGAAAGGAACTGCATTTCAAAGGCTCTATACTGGAATCAAGAGAAGCTACAAACGAAGAAATACAGAACATGATAAACCAGCTCACCGGAGGATGCGGCGGACACTGCGAAGGATGCGGAGGTGACTGCGAAGGCGGCTGTGAAGGTGGCTGCGGAAACTGCCATTAACAAGAAGGCGTAGGGCTGAGATTTATGCGAAACACTTTTGGAAACATATTCACACTGACTACCTTCGGCGAAAGCCACGGGGCAGCAGTAGGCGGAGTGGTCGACGGTTTTCCTGCCGGCATAGCCATCGATATGGAGTTCATACAGAACGAACTGAACAGGCGGCGCCCTGGACAAAGCAACATAACGACAAGCCGAAGCGAAGCCGATGAGGTGGAGCTACTGAGCGGAGTGTTCGAAGGCAAGTCCACGGGCTGTCCCATAGGATTCATCGTGAGGAACACAAACCAGAAGACACGCGACTACGAGAATATGCGCACCGTGTTTCGCCCCTCGCACGCCGACTACACATACAACGAAAAATACGGCATAAGAGACCACCGTGGAGGAGGACGCTCGTCGGCTCGCATAACAATAAGCCGATGCGTGGCAGGAGCGCTGGCGAAACTCGCACTCAGACAACTCGGCATCTCCATCAATGCCTACACATCGCAAGTGGGCAAAATCAAGGCTGACGGCGATTATACGAAATTCCGCATCGCAGAAGCTGAGAAAAACCCTGTGAGATGCCCTGACCGGGAAAAGGCGGCAGAGATGGAAAACCTGATAAAAGAGATGAAAGCCAAAGGCGACTCTATCGGCGGAACGATAACATGCATCATAAAAGGATGCCCAGCCGGCATCGGCGAACCGGAATTCGACAAGCTGCATGCCGTGCTCGCACATGCCGTGCTCAGCATCAACGCGGCAAAAGGCATTGAGTTCGGTGCAGGATTCGAAGGGGCGGCATGTCTCGGAAGCGAGATGAACGATGCCTTCCGCGCCGGAAACGGCAAGCCGCGCACCACGAGCAACAACAGCGGCGGAATACAGGGAGGGATAAGCAACGGCAACGACATCGTGTTCCGGACGGCATTCAAGCCGGTGGCAACAATAGCCGCCAGACAGGAAACGGTGGATATCTACGGCAATGAAACCGTTCTGGAAGCAGCCGGAAGGCATGATCCATGCGTGCTGCCAAGAGCCGTTCCAATAGTGGAAGCAATGGCTGCAACTGTGATTTTAGACTTCATTTTGTTGCAAAACTCAACAAAGTTACACTTTTTAACGAAATAAATCAAAATTCCCCCCCCCGAACAATACAACTTTGAAAAAAATGCCGTATATTTGCATCGACAAGTTGAGGCTTGTGAAAGTCTTTCCTTTGTCTAATTAAGTCTAGTTTAGTTTTTGTGTTGGTTGATGGCGGTCAATTGGCCGCCATCTTTTTTAAATTATAAGATTCACATATCATACGTATCCACATCGCCTTTATATACCCCACCATCTTTTTTTCCGGGCAAACACTTTGCAGTTTGAATAAATACAGTTAATTTTGTGCTCGTTAATATCACGATAATGAGCGACTATATATATATAAAGAATGCGCAGGTGAACAACCTGAAGAATGTTTCACTCGAAATTCCAAGAAACAGATTCATCGTCATAGCCGGAGTATCCGGTTCAGGCAAGTCATCGCTTGCCTTCGACACCCTCTACGCCGAAGGACACCGCCGCTATGTGGAGAGCCTGTCAGCATACGCCCGGCAGTTTCTGGGAAGGATGAGCAAGCCGAAATGCGACTACATAAAAGGACTGCCGCCTGCCATCGCCATAGAACAGAAAGTAATATCAAGGAACACACGCTCCACCGTGGGCACAAGCACCGAGATATACGAATACCTGCGGCTGCTATTTGCACGCATCGGACACACATTCTCGCCCATAAGCGGCGAAGAAGTGAAAAGGCACACGGTGGAGGACGTGACAAACAAAGTGAAGTCATTCTCCGACGGCACACGCTTCGTAGTGCTGTCGCCCATCATACGCACCGAAGGCAGGACAACAGTACAGCAACTGTCGATGCTGCTGCAGCAGGGATATACGAGAGTGTTTTGCAAAGGCGACTTCATGCGCATCGAAGACCTGCCCGAAGAAATCAAGAACGAAGCCGACAATGGAGCCGCGGAACTATGGACCGTGGTAGCCAGAATGACATGGGACAATACGCCCGAGACACTCTCGCGCCTGACCGACTCCATAGAAACGGCATTCTACGAGGGAGACGGAGCCTGCCGCATCGCCATACTGCCGTCGAACATAGTGTATGATTTCTCCACACGCTTCGAAGCCGACGGAATAACGTTCGAAGCACCAACCGACGGGATGTTCTCATTCCATTCGCCGCTCGGAGCATGCCCTATGTGCGAGGGATTCGGCATGGTGATAGGCATCGACGAAAAACTCGTGATCCCCGACTCGTCACTCAGCGTTTACGATGGATGCGTGCAATGTTGGCACGGCGAGAAAATGGGCGAATGGAAACGCGAATTCATACGCAGGGCAGCTACAGACAAATTCCCCATATTCGAGCCGTACTACAAACTGTCGCAAAAGCACAAAGACTGGCTATGGCACGGACTACCCTCCGACCGCAGCCGTGACAAACACGACCAAGTGAGCATTGACGCATTCTTCCAAATGCTGAAAGAGAACCAGTATAAGATACAGTATCGCGTGATGCTGAGCCGCTACCGTGGAAAAACCGTATGCCCCGAATGCCACGGCAGACGGCTGCGCAAGGAGGCAGGCTATGTGAAGATAAACGGCAAGAGCATATCCGACATAGTGGATATGCCGGTGAAAAACCTCAAAGAATGGTTCGACAACCTGACACTGAGCGAACACGATGCCGCCGTGGGCAAACGCCTGCTGACGGAAATAAGGAACCGTCTGAAATTCCTCGTCGACGTGGGCCTGGGATACCTAACGCTGAACCGGCAGTCGAACACTCTGAGCGGCGGCGAGAGCCAGAGAATAAACCTGACCACATCGCTCGGAAGCAGTCTCGTGGGATCACTCTACATCCTCGACGAACCAAGCATCGGACTGCACAGCCGCGACACGTTCCGGCTGATAAACGTGCTGAAAGAACTACAGTCGCTGGGCAACACAGTAATCGTGGTGGAACACGACGAGGAGGTGATACGTGCCGCCGACTATCTGATTGACATCGGGCCTGACGCCGGAAGGCTTGGCGGACGAGTGGTCTTCGCCGGAGACACAGCCTCCATAACCGAAGAAACGCTGAAAAGCAACCCCGATAGCTATACACTGAAATACCTGCTTGGCAAAGAGCAGATACCCATACCGCATTCGCGCCGCAAATGGAATCTCAGCGTGGAGGTGAAAGGCGCAAGGATGAACAACCTGCAGGGAGTTGACGTAAAATTCCCGCTCAACGTGCTAACCGTAGTAACCGGCGTGAGCGGCTCAGGCAAGTCGTCGCTCGTGAAGGGCATACTCTACCCCGCCCTGAAGCGGCAACTCGACGAGGTTGCCGACCTGCCGGGCGAACACTCATCCATCACGGGCGACATAAAGGCGATAAGCCACGTTGAAATGGTGGACCAGAACCCGATAGGAAAGAGCACACGCTCAAACCCCGTGACCTACGTGAAGGCATACGACGCCATCAGACAACTCTTTGCCGACCAGCCGCTGGCACAGCAAATGGGATTCACGGCAAAATACTTCTCGTTCAACGCCGACGGCGGACGCTGCGAGGAATGCAAGGGAACAGGCGTGATAACCGTGGAAATGCAATTCATGGCCGACCTCGAACTCGAATGCGAAGCATGCCACGGCAAACGCTTCAAACACGACATACTAGAAGTGAGGTTCGCCGGCAAGAACATCTACGACGTGCTGAACCTGACCGTGAGCGAGGCAATAGAATTCTTCACCGACAACAATCAGCCCGATATTGCCGCAAAGCTGCAGCCGCTCGAAAACGTAGGCCTGGGATACATCAGACTCGGACAAAACTCATCCACACTGTCCGGAGGAGAAAACCAACGCGTGAAGCTTGCCTACTATATCGGACAGGAGAAGTCCACACCAACGCTCTTCATCTTCGACGAACCCACGACCGGACTGCACTTCCACGACATCAACCGACTGCTGAAGGCTTTCGACTCGCTCATAAAGCGCGGACACAGCATAATCGTGATAGAACATAATATGGACGTGATAAAATACGCCGACCACATCATCGACCTCGGTCCCGACGGCGGAAACAACGGCGGACAAGTGGTCTGCACAGGCACACCCGAAGAAATAGCCGAATGCAAGGAAAGTATCACGGGAAAATTCCTCAAGAAAGTGCTCAGCGATGAAAAATGACAGAAAATAAGGCAGAAAAGATTTTGTATATACAAAAATAAGTAGTATCTTTGCACCGCATTTGACGGAACAGGCTTCCAAGCCAAATGATTCCGGCCGATATGGCTCAGTTGGTAGAGCAACGCATTCGTAATGCGTAGGTCCCGGGTTCGAGTCCCGGTATCGGCTCTTTTCTTGCGAAAAGGCAATTTGCGGTAATAGCTCAGTTGGTAGAGCACTAGCTTCCCAAGCTGGGGGTCGCGGGTT
>OQVS01000819.1_pt1 | contig 21672 bp, 13 predicted proteins | sample 1691601 | NCBI WGS metagenome assembly OQVS01 (sample SAMN03418268, study PRJEB22391) | human gut metagenome | biome: human-gut; feature: organic feature; material: feces | host: Homo sapiens | place: Tanzania | collected 2013-01
CCATACATCAACCTCTGCATATTACGGATATCAGAAAATGCGACCCCTGCATCCATACAGATGTACACTGACAGACCGTATTTTTTCCCATCTGCGGTGACTACGAACCGTTCCTTGTCATTTTGAATTTCCTGTAGCTTCTGCGCCAAATCGCTTCCGATAACCGCTTCGTCATTGCTGTAAAAGCATTTTCCGTTCTCATCTACCACATAGATCTGCTCATTACTTGCAAAATCAACACTCTGAAATATTTTTTCTATCCGCTTTAAATCTACATCAATAAAAATCGTAGCTACATACGGAGTATGGCCAACCGGTCCCCGCAGGTCAAAATAATTCCTGGCTATGGTAAATACCTGCTCCGGCTCACCATAATAATAGGCTGTCGTATGGGGCGGTATCAGTATCAGATTCTTGTCTTCCCTGTCCAGTCCTTCATAGGACACCAGCTCTTCGAATTTTTCTTCATTGGAAAAGAAGGTATTGTATACACTGTAGTGAAAAGAAAGCTTCTGTCCATTCTCCTCTTCAGCGAGGACATGAACACTGTTAATATAGTTATCCACACTTTGAAGATACTGCAGAAATCCCTGCATATCCCGCTGTCTGTCCGCTTCCATGGATTCCGCTTCATACTCCTCACCTGTGAGGATCTTACGGAAATGATCGAAGGACAGATAACTGTCTGCACCGTTTCCCACACCCAGATTATAGAAATAGGGCATCTGCGATATGGTATTATAACTGTCCAGTACTGTCTCCATGCCGGACAATACATATTCCGATGCCTGCTCATATTGTATACTCAGCGCCTTTGTATAATCCTTGATCATTTTGTTGGCAATAAAAGTCGTAAGTACCATCATTGGCAAAAGTCCCACTATGATCATTGTCAACGCAAATTTACGATATAAATTAAAGTGTTTCACCGTATTCCCCTTCGTAAAAAATACCATAATAGTACAATAACAGGATAGCAAACGACAACAAAAAAAGCAACTCTGTGCAAAAAAGGAATCCCTTTCCGCATTCTTGATGCAGAATGAGATTCCTCTGTGGATCTGATGATCCGGTTCCGTTTAATTATAGGTCTAATTTATAACCGTCACCATATAATCACCATCTCCATGAAGTCTGAACATTGCCTGTCCATTCCGGGTAATCGGATAGAATCCCTGATATACATAGTCCTTGCGTGTATCGGAATAACGGTACAGTGTCGCTATTTTTCCTGCATTATGCGCCCCAAGCCCCACATGCAGGTTCATCAGACCGCACTCCCTGTCTCCTGTAAATGAAATGGTTCGACTCGTAATTGTGTTTTGGAGCAGTCTTTCCGTAGCCTGCTTATCGGCACGGCTTTCGCACAGTGAAATATGAATCGGTCTCGCCAGCATTCCTGTGGGAATATTGGTTCCGGTAAGACTAAATGCTGTCTGATTTCCAACATGTAATGCCAGCGTTGTCTCTTTTCCGCGAAGCTCGTTGACAATGTTGGCAGGAATCTCACCCCCTCCTTCGACGATCACATTGATATTTGGGTAGTCAGAGTTCCGATAATTTCTATCCTTGCGGTTTCGAATATTTTTTATGTCAATCATCCGCTGGATCTGCTTCCAGTCAGGTTCATTCTTGCGCAGATCTCTGGAAACTGATGCGTCAGATGTTTCGGACGAACGTGTCGGCTCCGGAGTAGATGCTGTGTCCATCGTGTGTGTCGGTTCTGGTGCTGCTGTCTCCTTAGGTGCTTCCGTAGACTCTGGTGCTGCTGTCTCCTTAGGTGCTTCCGTAGGCTTCGGCGTTGCTGTCTCCTTAGGTGCTTCCGTAGGCTCCGGCATTGCTGTCTCCTCAGGTGCTTCCGTAGGCTCCGGCGTTGCTGTCTCCTTAGGTGCTTCCGTAGGCTCCGGCGTTGCTGTCTCCTTAGGTGCTTCCGTAGGCTCCGGCGTTGCTGTTGGTACTCCGCCCGGATCATTGCCTGTGACATCCTGGATTGTGTACTCGGTCGCCGTAATGGTCAGAGTATGCAGTTCCTTTGTCACTGCCACAGTATCTCCGCACTGCAAAGTTACCATGTACTCAAATTTTCCGTCCACGCCCATAGGAGCGTCCGCAGTTCCCTCTATGGCCGCCACAAATCCCTCCTGTGCTGCTTCTGCTTTCACTGTAACCTCTGCGTCTGCCAATCCTTCTATCTCTTTTTTTATCTGTGCCAGCAATTCCTGTACTTTTTCCCGAATGACATTTTCCGCCGCATCCTGTGTAGTGACCTGTACCTGCTGTACCGTCATCCCTGCGAGCTTCTCTTCCATGCTGTCTCTTGCCTGATCCAATGTCTCCTCAAGAGTACTGTCTGCTGTCTGTTTCTGTAATTCTCCATAGAGATGAAATTCTGCAATACTCAGAAAGGAATTGGGCTGATTATTGGCCTTTGTGTACTCGGAATTATACAGTCTGAGATAGCGGAAGGAGCTCTCCCTGTATTCCTTCTTAATCTCAATCGTCTGTAGTTCCGTGGTTCCCTGGGGTTTTGCTGCTGACAAATCCACCCAGTTTTTTCCATCATCAGATCCTGCAAGTAAGGTCGGTTTCACACGATTAACCTGATCCTGTCTTGCCTGAATCGTAAAGTGATCCAACTGTACACTATAATTTTCTGTAAAATCCAGTTGGAGATATGCCGGAGACACTCCTGAATCATGCCGATATTCCACATAAGTCGCTGACTTCTGATCTGTGAGGTTCTGCAGCGGATTGTGATCCTTGTCTCCCTTTAAGATCAGTTCCTCATCATCACTTGCACCGCCTCCGAGACGGCTGAATCTGCTGATTCTGCAGCTTCCATCAAGATAATTGATCTCCGTCGCTTCCTCGGAAGGTTCTTCCTTCCTTTTCTCCGTAAAGCATCCGTAAAATTCTACTTCTTCTGCATTTCCAAACTGCGCACCTGCTATCTTGAAATAACGGAAGCTTTCCTCTGCCACAGACTCTTTCACTGTTTTCATCGACCATTTCTGGTAGGTGGCATCCGTAACAGCATCGGTCAGCTGTGTCCATGTTTCTCCATCCCGGGAGCCCCATACCTTCATCCCACTTGTCCGGTTGGAGAGCTTGCCCTCCTGGTCATTTCGCGGCATAAAAAGTACTGCAGCCAGTTTCAGACTGGTTCCCTCTCCGAAATCCACCAGATAATAACTGGAATTGTCATTGTTCAGTTCCCCAAAAGTGCTGAAATTTTCGTCAAATAGATTTTTGGTATTTTGTTCTGCGGTGACATTGCCTCTGCGGTTTCCCACGCATCCAAGTGACTCCGCATCATCCAGCACATTAATTTTCTTCGCCGGATCGATCAGCAAGAGGGAAGATCCATCCGTTGTCGCATAAGCAGTATCTCCTGCGGTACCGTCTGCCTTCTGATAATCCACAGCGATTTCTATTTTTCCCATCGCATTGTTTTCCGTCATCAGAACCTCTGCTGTCCATGTGATACCACCGTCAGCTGACACAGCTTCCGCTTCCGTATTCTGGACTTTTACATGCACACTTCCGATTGCCTCCCTGGCTGTTACCGTAATCGTTAACTTGTCTCCTGCCTTGATACGTCCGCTCTCTGCATCCACACTGGACAGACTGATGCTCTCCAACGCATTTCCTGTCTCGTAACGTTCTCCGTAAATACGGAATTCTCCGAATTCCAACAGATTGCCGATGGCGCCACGCAATGCCTCCGGATATTCCGTGGTCTTCATAATTTTTAAATAACGGTAAGCATTTCCCTTTTCTTCCTCTTTTACCTGAACCTCCTGATACTGTTGCGTATATTGTGCTTCACCCACCGTCAGTTGTGTCCAGTTTTTGTTATCATTAGAGCCATAGATCTGAACACCTGCCACACGGTCAGAAAATCCAAGTCTTGCCTTGTAGCCGAATTTTGTGGCAGCAATTTTAAAATCCGCACCAAAATCCAGAACATGTGCCTTGTCTACTGCCAGTGAATACACACAGTAAGTGTCCAGTCCATCCGTCATACGCCAAATCTGATCTCCCATGGTAGACTCTACGACCATCTGTGGATAATCGAGGGAAGTTCCATCCGTATAAGGATCTTTTTCCAGTCTCGCAGACAGCAGGACCAGTTCCTTTACTGCCTCGCACAACTGGTTTAATTGTTTCGAAAAATCTTCATCTGCGCTTCCGTCCTCCGTCATGGCAATAGCCGTCTGAAAGATCTTCTTGTAGTTTGCATAGCTTGCTCTCGTATAAAAGTTCTCCGCCTTTACCTCTGCCGTTGCCTGTGCTACCGCATCCGCACGGCCTGCCTTCACAGTAATTTCAATCTCTCTGATCCTGCTCGTTGCATCTGCGGATGCACAGACATAAAAATGATAGTTTCCCACCGTCTGGGGATTCCATGTCAGTGTACCGTTTACGTCAATCGCTGCTCCTTCCGGCAGGGATATTCCCTGACAGCTTACAGTTCCCCCAGTGGAAGTTGCCTGACAGTCAAGTTGTAGCGGGGCTCCGATATAAGTCACCTGTTGGATATTTTCATTTCCGGCAGTAAAATCTATCTTTGTGATTGTTCTGTCCGCATTGGACTCCAAAGGCTTAATGTCAATACAGTCTATATCCACATAGCTTCCCTGAATCTCAGAGATGATCACATAATAAAAGTCCCCAAAGCTTTCCGATTCCGCTCTGGTATATGTCACATACTGCCAGTTTCCTCCGGTATCCGGCAGAATAATGCTTCCTGTGACGCCGTTTTCCAGAGACAATGTTGCCATTCCATCCGTCCGAATCCGGAACGCAATCGTCTGCTGGTCCAGCACACCACTGCTCGACATCCCAAGTCTGCTCTGTTCATTCGATTTTTGGAACCGGATATAACCCGTCGTTCCATCCGTCTGCACGGACATAGCGGAGGCATTGTCCGTCATGGAGCCACGATCCTCTACCTCGATCTGGTAATCGTTCTGTGCCTTTGCCAGATATGCAGAGTCCCCCACCGCTTCGCCGGGGATCCATAGCCAGAAATCTCCGCCTGCATCTACATTATCCCAGTTGATCACCCGCTTTCCGTTCCAGTAATAATTGGATGCGAATTTCTTTTCAAAGCCTTCATAAAAGTACGGATACTGGTCCTTGAGGTCTGTCTTTTTGATATGAGTGTAATAAGTATACAGATCCCAGAAATTAATTGTCTTATAGCGGCCCCGATATTCCGGAGAAAATGCAGTATACATGTCTACGATCTTACCGTCTCTGATAGAGAAAGGAACCGCTGTCCAGTCGTCATTGGAAGAGTACCCCAGGGTATATTTGAAGAAAAAGTCTGCCGCCTTCAGAATACGGTTATCGAGAAATTCATACGCATCCACGGCATCTGCGGCAGTAGATATCGTGCCCTTAGCCGGATCCACCTTCGTATTCTGTCCCCGCAGCAGGCGCGCCATGATCGTCGCATTGGTCAGATCTCCACAACCATGTGCCTGATCTCTTCCCATCTCCACATGCTGTATCACCGGAGTCTCTAACGGCGTCCCGCCGCCCTCAGTTCCGCCTACGGTGTCAAGGGTCGTGATCTCGCGGAACAGTCTCCTGATGGATCCGTTGAAACCGGGGTTGGCTCCTTCTTCATTGACAGTGAACCACTCTACAGTCTTTGCATACCCCTGTGCATCATCCATGAACAGATACGCAGACATCGCTCCGAGTGTAGTGTACATATGCTGGTTCATAAATTCATCATGACTGGACATAAAAGTCTCCACCGAAGGTTTCACCAGATGCTCCACAAATGCATCGATCTCCTCCTGGGTCCACTTCAGATCCGTCTCACTGTAACCTTCTGTCAGTTCATAGGAAGAATAGCGGATGATCTCCGCTGCCATGCACATCCTGTTCATGGGAATTCCCGTATGGATGCAGGCATCATTGAAGTATTCATAGGAATCCGGGTTCATATCAGCCCATGCCCGGAAAACAGTAATCGCATTTTTCCGGTACACATTATCCCCTGTAACATAATAGAGAATTGCCTGTGTATATGCAGTCAGAGCGTCAGAGATAAATTTGCTGTTGGTGCTCTGGGAATTATACACTGTACCGGAAGGATCCGTCAGTTTGATGCCCGGCGTTCTTGAAGCAGCAGACGATTCCAGCATTGCTTCAAAATAAGTCTTCCAGGGATCCTTACCCGCACGCACCTGTTCTTGTACATTATTTAACAGTTCCTTCGTAAGTCCGACTCCTGGATGTACTAATCCGGAAGTCTTACTAACTTCCGGATTTATCGTAGGTTTATAGGATGTTATCAGTCCCTGTGATGCGTTTTCCGCCGCCTTCGTGTGCAGCGGAAAGCAGATGCATTGTAGAATACACACACACAGTATGAAAATAGCGATTTTCTTGAAATATCTTCTTTTTTTGTTTAACATTTTCTCTCCTCAAATAACCCCTTAACCCTTGGCTGCTCCTGCGGTAATTCCTTTTACGAAGTATTTCTGGAACATACAGAAGATGATCAATGCAGGCACGATGGAGATTACGGTTCCTGCAAATACGATATCCCATCTTGCGGTGTACTGTCCTACGAAGGATGCGATCTCAACGGTAATAGTCTTCGCTTTGCCACTGGGAAGTGCCAGATAAGGCATCAGGTAATCATTCCAGATTCCCAGACCATTCAGGATCACCATGGATCCGGTACAGGGTCCGAGAAGAGGGAAGGTAACTTTCCAGAAGGTCTGGAATGGAGTACATCCGTCAATCTGTGCCGCTTCCTCGATCTCCAGAGGGATGCCTTTCAGGAAGCTGCAATATAACAAGGTACCGAAGGCAATAGATCCGGAAATGTAACATACGATAGGTCCCACCATGTTACCGAAGATATGGAACATCTTCATTTCCTTGAACAGAGGGAACATGTACAGATGAAAAGGAATCATCATACCTGCCAGGAAATAAGTGTAGATCAGGGATGTCGTCTTACTTTTTCTTCTCTCAATCCCGTATGCCGCCATAGGCACGATACATACGATCAATACTTCCGATACCACAGTCAGAAACACGGAGTGAAGGATTGCTGTAGCGAAATCGGACTGTGCAAACAGATCCTTAAAGTTCTGTGTATAAAAGGAGGTTGGTAATGCAATCGGGTTCTTCAGGATATCACCGTTACTCTTGAATGCGGAGATCAGTGCGAAGAACACCGGATACAAAAACAGGATTGCCAACAGAACTGTAACTACAAATAATACGATCTGTCCGGGCTTAATCTTCTCCACGGGCTTTCTGATAACTTTTTCTTTGCTCATTACATCTGCACCTCCCTGCTTCTTAAGAATTTCTGCTGCAGTGTATTCAGGATAATGATGATAAACAACAGCATAATGCCGACTGCCGTACCGAAGCCCTGTCTGCCTTCGTTAAAGCCTACCTTATACAACAGGTATACCAGTGTCTCGGAGGTAAATCCGGGACCGCCGTCCGTCATAACGTTGATCTGGTCGAATACCTTTAATCCATTGATCAGGGATAACGTAAAGTTAATGGTAAATGCACCTGAGATCAGAGGCACAGTGATAGACTTAAAACGCTGCCATGGGCTTGCACCGTCAATCTGTGCTGCCTCGATCAGGTCCGGGGATACACTCTGCAGAGAAGCCAGATAGATGATCATATAGTAGCCTGCACCCTTCCATACCAGCACTACACCAATCATGATCAGCGTCAGCTTATTGTTGCCCAGCCAGTCCTGTCGGAAATCACCCATACCAATATCTTTGAGGATTGTATTAATGGTGCCGAAGTTGTAATTATACATGATCTTCCAGATGAAACCGGATACAATACCGCTGACCAGAACCGGAACGTAAAATGCACTGCGGAAGAAGTTCTTGCCCCATCTTACATTGTCCACGATCAATGCAAGTGCAAGAGCGAATGCGTTTTCAAATATGGAAATAAAAACGGTAAGTATAATCGTATTTTTCAATGCATTTCCGAATCGTGCACTGGTAAAGATCTCTTTATAGTTCGCCAATCCGATAAATTTTACATTGGGGCTGACACCATCCCAGGAGGTAAAGCTGTAATACACACTGGAAACAGTAGGTACTATAATAAACAGTGTAAAAAAGATGAACGCCGGGGCGATAAAAACAAAAGCGGTTTTATCGAATTTTCTCCTCTTCTGCATTGCATTTCCTTCCTTTCTAAAAAAGAATCCCACATCTGTCAGTGTTACCTGACAGCGTGAGATCCTTTATCATTGAATTATTCGATCCCCACACCTGTTACGGGGTTAAAGCTCTGAATGCTTACCTGCCAGGTCTTATTTAATTCATCACAAGCAGAATCAATATCTCTGGTTCCCTGAAGCACTTCAGTCAGGGTCTTGTAAGTAAAGTTTCTGAAATCGGGGGGCAGCTCGTTGTTGCCTACACGACCGTTCCACATCGGTGCCAAATCATCTGCAACTCCGTTTGCTACAATAACCTCAAGATATACGGGAGATACGTCTAATTCCGGCTCATCCACAGTCGTAGGGATAAAGTTCAATGTCTCACAGTATGTTTTGTAGTTCTCAGGAGCAAAGAAGAACTTGATGAAAGCTTCTGCCGCTGCTTTCTTATCAGGATCCTGGGCTGCCTCTGCGGAAATTGCAAGTCCACTCACTCCTGCTCCTCCTACCAGCCGGGTCTTGCCGTCGGGGCTGGGAACTGCGAACCAGCCATACTCGAAGTCAGGATCTGCGGCATCGATCTGGGAGAACATATGAGTACCGGAGTACATCATAGCTGCCATATCGTTTACCAGGAAAGTGGTGATCTGGGCATCGGGAGTAGAGGTCCAGCCATCCTGTGCATACTGGAAGATATCCTTCAGTTCCTGGAAAGCTGCCTTCATGGTCTCATCGGAGAAATCCTTGGTTCCTTCGTAGCAGTGCTCAATGAAATCCGGATCCTTGCTCAGTACCTGATCATTGTAAGCTTTGTGGAACAGGAAGCCCATGTGCCAGATATCCTGACCACCGACTACGATCGGTGCCATATCGCCTTTATCCTTAATGGTCTGGCACAGAGTCAGGAACTCTTCATAAGTGGCGGGCTCTGTAAGGCCATTGTCATCAAAATATTTTTTATTGTAGATAATACCCTGTGTGTTTTCACCGGACAGAGGTGCTGTGTATACCTGACCGTTAAATTCTGTGGTGGTGCGGAACAGGGAGGTAACTTCCTCAGACAGAGGCTCCAATTTTCCAGCTCTGACATACATTGCGGTATCTCTCATTTCCATGACATCGGGGAACTCACCGACGCTGTCCTTGGTCTTGAGGAATTCGCTGTAAGCACCGCCGTTACCAGGTTCAATAGTTACGGTAATATCGGGATATGCCGCATTGAATCTGTTAACGATCTCATTCATGGAAGCCTTAGCTCCCTCATCACCGTCTGCAAAAATGAATGTTAATTCCGTAGGTGCAGATACAATGGATTCTGCATCGGCTGCCACTGTAGTAGCTGCTGCTGCGCTTTCTGTGGTGGATGCTGCAGGAGCAGTGCTTCCTGCTGTATTGTCATCGGTGCTTCCGCAGCCTGCTAACATTGTTGCTGCCATTGCTGCTACCAGAACACTTGCCAGTAATTTCTTTCTCATAGTAACCTCCTTGATTCCTTCCTATATTGTTTCATGCTTATGTATTACTTTCCGGTTGGCCTTCCGTTGTTGTAATTGTAATATAGCAATTTACAGATATAAAAAAAATGCACTTTTTTAAGGTCAAAGTACATTTTTTTAAGAACCTATTTTGTTTTCATTTCAAACCAGTCAAAATCAGCATACTTGCCGAATCCCGTGAGATCCTGGCAGCAGACCCCAGCCATAGCCCCGGTAAACCACCCTTCCATGCAGGCTTCGTCAGACATAAAGCTGCCGTCAATATCTTCTGCGACTGTCTGCCATTCGCTGCCTTCCAGCCGGTAGGAAAAGGTGATATAACCATTTTGCATCTCCGCCTTCAGATAAATGGGCAGTCCGGAATAAATCGGCAGATAATCCGTCAGGTATTCGTATTTCTTATTTCTCGCCTTTAACAGCGTGATACATTTCCCACAGTCCTCATCCTGCGAGACATGCAGATAAAGATAATTGTCCGTATCGTACATCAGGATCAGTCCCGCCATCTGTTTGAACACTTCCGGTTCAAATTCCAGCTTTGTGGATATCTCCATATCATATTCCGTCAGTCGTTTTGCAATCAGGGTCTGAGAGAATTTAGAAGACAGTCCGCTTCTTCCATACATCCGCAGATATCCAGGGCGCTCTGTCAGAGACAGGTAATGCTCCGTCATGGGAATCCGCAGGGACTGGTAATCGGGATCCAGAACCGGTGCGGCAAAATCATCCCGACCACTTCTGCCGGTACTTTCCTGTGCGGCTTCCATCATCTGTTTTGTTACGCCGCTGTTTCCCGCCGGTTCCTCCACATATTCTTTCGGCTCCGTACTACCATCTGCCATCACCAGCCAGTCGTCCTCCGTCCATTTCATTTTTTGAATGGCAGTTTCACGCCCCAGCATATAACGTCTTGCGCCAGCAAACCTTACCGCATCCGCCGGATTCCTGCGATCTGAAGCTCTTCCGCACAGATGCACGGCGTACCATTCTCCCTCCGGTGTCTCCACCAGATCGCAGTGTCCCGATTTCTGTAACAGAATGTCCTCATGATGTCTGGATGTCAGGATGGAATAGGCCTCATTCTCCGCTGTTCTCTCCATGAAGTCCGCCTGATACATCTCATAAGGTCCCCAGATATCCCGGGATCTCTGTATGGTCTGTCCGTGCAGTTCTCCCGTGCCGGTATCCGCCGAGAATAGATAATACCAACCGTTTCGTTTGAAAATGTGCGGTCCCTCCAGAAAGATTTTATCCGCCCGGTAAATGTCCTTCACAGGTCCGGTCATTTTCTTCTCCACCGGATCGTATTCCTGCAATACCAGACGACCCACATACTTTTTCGGTACTCTGTGATCTGTCACCATGCTCACCATATATTTTCTGCCGTCATCGTCATGGAACAGTGATGGGTCAAAGCCGAAATTATTTAATGCTATCGGCTCCGACCAGGGGCCGTGAATATCCGTTGCCGTCACCAGATAGTTGTTCGTATCGTACATATTACAATAGAATGCCGTCACCACGGTATACAGCAGATAAAATACACCCTTATCATATGTCAGGCAGGGTGCCCATACTCCCTGGGATGCCCCCACGCCCCGCAGATCCAGCTGACTCACCCTGTTCAGCGGGTATTCAATCAGCTCCCAATGTACCAGATCGGTGGAATGGTGCAGCCGGATCCCCGGCCACCACTCAAAGGTAGATGTTGCAATATAATAATCTTTCCCGACACGTACGATGGACGGATCGGGATGAAAGCCTTTTAAAATAGGATTGTGTATCATAATAACCCTCCGCTTACTATATTATGATGTCGGGGACTTCGGTTCCGTAGACTTCGATCTGGGTCAGTGCCGGAAAAGGAGACGGCTCTGAAGATTTCTTCATATCACACATTTCCAGCCAGCGGATCTTCTTCTGTCCGATGGCGATCTCCTGAGGCCCTTCTTTTCTCTGCAGTGCCGCATCCATCCGGCTGCCGTCGGAAAATTCAAAGGATACCTGCTGCCACCAGTTGTCATGTGGGAAATCTGTTCGCAGGTAAACCACAATCATATCCGTCAGCACTTCTCTTCCGAAATCGATCCGGATTCTGGCATCCTCCTGTCTGTTGATACCCCAGGACTGGTAAGGCCATTCCCCATGGCAGTTGCTCACGGTGTACCCGTCAATGGCATTCTGCGCTGCGAACACTGCCTCACCTCTGGTCTCCACATTGGCGGTGGCATGAGGATACAGATTCTCGATCTCATGCTGGTCACATACATTTACCGCCAGGTTGCGGTAATATTGTATCTCGAATTCCCTTGCCAGCTTTACGGATAACAGATGCTTCTTCCCGGAAAATGCCTTGGGCGACAGATTGATCCGTCGGTCTCCGAAGGGGATGCTATAGGTCACATTTCCCGTCAGATATACCATAGATTTTCCAATGGCATCGTCCCACTGCAGCCATGCATAATGGCTGCCTTCAGATACTTCCAGGATGATAATATCTCCCTCCTGATACTCTCCGGCGTAGACCAGATTCACCTCGTTTTCTCCTCTGGCCACTGCCAACGCCTCCATATTTTTATTCATGATCTTCAGACACAGATTTTCCATTTTCTTTTACCCCACAAATCCGTAATAGTTCCAAATCTATTCGCAAAAACGGTACTTTTTCATTGTCCCGTTTTCAGAGCGGATCGTCAGTTCCTCTCCGGGATGCTTTTCTATGACGATACGATTCTGATCCTTTTCATAAGCAAAGGTCTCGAAATCATCCTCATACAATGTAAAGCTTCCGTCGGCTTCCCCGAACAGCTTTGCGGTCATCTCGAACACGGTATCTTTCTCCACATGAGTGACCGGTTTCGCCAGCGGAATGATAGTGCCTTCTTTTACAAATACGGGGATCTTGTTATACTCCGCCTGTATTTCCAGTGTCTTTCCACCCGTTAACTTTTCACCGGTAAAGAAATCATACCAGTTGCCTTCCGGCAGATACACGCTTCTGGATGTGCCGTCCTCATAGGTCAGGGGACAGATCAGCATGCTCTCGCCGAACAGATACTCGTCATCCACCATGCGTGCTTCCCTATCCTCCGGATAGTCCAGTACCAGTGCACGGATGGGAGGCTTGCCGCTATGACTATACTCCACAAAAGCGCTGTATAAATAGGGCAGCAGGCTCATACGAAGCTCAAACAGCTTTCTGCATTCTGCTGTATAATACTCTGCCGTATCCATGGGTTCCCCGGCAAGGTTTTTCTCAATGTCGGTCTGTTTCCAGGGGGGACTGGGAATCCGCCAGCTGTTGATCAATGCATGACCGGAAAATACTACCGTCTGCAATCTTCGCAGAAGATCGTCCCCATTGGCACAGTCCCTCACCTCCGGGCACCATAGAAGCCCGGAAAATCCCGCATTTACCACGCCTCGGATAAACTGCTTATGATCATACAGATCCGAATACAGTACGAAGGGTAACGGTGCCGCTAAGGCTCCGGAGGAACGCACCTGGGAATAGGTTCTTCGGTTCTCCTGTTGATAGATCCGATAGATCAGGTTCTGATACAGGGTTCCAATGGCCATATGCATCTGCTCGCCGTCCATGCCGGAAGGGAATTCCGTGGAATCCGGGAATGCCCAGTTGGAGGGATTGTAGTCGGAATTGTCACATTCATCCAGTTTAAATCCAGCAATGCCCTGTTTCACAAAGGTATCCCTGTGATAGTCCTCAAATAACTGGCAAGCCTCTTTTGTAGCAAAATCCGGTACCAGTCCGTTCCATACCTCGTAGTCACCGCTGTAAGGCACAAGTTCTTCATAGAACGGAGCCTTGGGATACACATAGACATGCTCCCACAGATTCAGCTTATAGCCCTGCTCTGTCATCTCATCGATCATTTTCTTCGGATGGGGGAACAGGTTCGACCATTTATAAGTGCAGGAATAGCTGTGGGAATGCCATCCTGGCTCCAGTCCCAGGACATCCATGGGGATTTTCTCCTTGCAGAACTGCTCTGCCAGTTCTTTCAGCGCTTTTTCATCTCCGCCGCCATAGATACGGTACCACATACCCAGTCCCCACATGGGAGGCACACAGCCACCGCCGGAGAACAGGTTATATCTCTGGACGATTTCCAAAAAGTCTCCTGCGAACAGATACAATTCAATACCATCCACGGCCGGGATATCGATGATGATCTTTCGTTCTTCTTTTGCTCTTTTTAATGCATAGATGGCAGCCTCGGAAAACTCTTCATGGACTTCATTCTCCGCCGTCATACCGGAAGACTGCCCACGCTCGCTATTGGTTCCCATCAGAAAAGTGGTGTAACGAAAAGTATTCACAAACAATCCGTATCCTGCAGAGGAAATATAAAAAGGCACCGGTGCATGGCCTTCCCCTGTATTTGCCACCGGATCGGAGTTCACCTTGATATAACGTCTCCTGCCCGCCTGATTAAATCCCTGCAGCTGCAATCCAAAGCCGTAGATATCTTCCTGTGTCTCCATAGGAAGGGTGACCGTGATGCCCCGCTTTGTCTTTTTCCAGTGGATTTTTTCCTCACTGACTGTGCACTCCCGGCTTACCGGGATCTGTTCTATCTCTTCTGTTCTGACCGGAAACTGTCTGAAATGCTCCGGTGTAAATGTTTCCGGTTCTCCCAACACGAGCTTCCAGATTCCTTTTGCTATCTGCTGCATTTTATTTCCTCCTGTGCCAGGCACAACGCTCCGATGATGCCCGGATTCTCTCCCAATGCCGGAGCCACAATGTACTGTGACAGATCGTCCGGCAGGCTTACCTCGGGCAGGTAGCCGTTCAGGAACTCCAGGGCATTTTTTCTGACCATATCAAAGACCTTCTCCTGATGCATGACACCGCCCCAGAGAATGATCTTCTCCGGAGAATAGGTCATCATGTAATCGGCAACGGCCTGACCGATGTAATAGCTTTCCAGTTCCCAGACATCGTCTCTTCCGGAAAGCTCCGCTCCTTTTTTGCCGTATCTGCCCTGAATCGCCGGGCCGGAGGCCAGTCCTTCCAGACAGGCACCGTGGTAGGGACAGCAGCCTGCGTAAGTATCCTCCGGATGCTTTTGCAGGAAAATATGTCCCCCTTCCGGGTGCATCAGTCCGTGCAGCAGTTTTCCGTTAATGTAAGCGCCTACACCCACGCCGGTGCCGATAGTGATATAAAGGGCGTTTTCACAGCCTTTCGCTGCACCGAAGCGTACCTCTCCCAGCACGGCTCCGTTGACATCCGTATCAAAACCTACCGGAATCTGCAATGCCTCCCGGAAGGCTCCCGCAAAATCGTAAAATCTCCATGCCAACTTCGGTGTGCTGGTGATATATCCATAAGTCGCCGATTTTTTATTCAGATCCACCGGACCAAAACAGCCGATGCCCAGCGCCTCAATACCTTTGTCCCGAAAATAGTCAATCATCTTCGGTACCGTGATATCCGGTGTCTCCGTGGGGAATACCGCTCTGTCAAAAATATTTCCCTGTTCATCCCCTATGGCACATACCATCTTGGTGCCGCCGGCTTCAATTCCACCTAATTTCATTTGAATCTCCTTCCTCCCCGCAGATCTCCTGCGGTACTTTTCCGGATGTTACCACAATAAAATGCCTGTTCCGGTAAGCTTATACAATGCCTCAATGAAATAATAATCCGCATATACCATGGTAAAATGATGTCTGTTGTCATGATAAGCACCTGTACAGTTCTGTACGATGGCATCACAGTTCTTTGTCCAATCCGCCCTGGTCTCTGCGATTGCCTTCAGGATCTTAACAGCTGCACGGATATACATTTCTTTTTCCAGCTCCGGCACATGCTTTGCTACTTCCAAGAGTCCACCGGCAATGATACATGCACCGCAGGAATCCTCCCATGCCGGTTCCACAGGCTGACGGAAGTCCACGGGGATAATTCCGCTCTCCGGAATGTTGGCGATGCAATAGTGTGCCACTTTTTTAGCGGTATCCAGATATTCCTGCTTGCCGGTATGGGTATAGCTGTTAGCAAATCCATACAGTGCCCAGCCCTGTCCTCTGGTCCAGGATGAGCCTTCCCCGTAACCCTGTCCGCCGTGGCTCTTCACCATGGCACCGGTCTCCGGATCAAATTCCACGATATGGCATACCGAACCGTCCGGACGGATGAAATTCTCCATCACGGTATCCGCATGCATCATGGCGATCTGACGGAATCTGGGATCCCCACTCTCTTCAGAAGCCCAGTAAAGCAGGCAGATATTGAACATACAGTCGATGATCGCCCAGCCTCTGGTGTCACTGCCAGGTACCTGATTCCATGCCCGGATGAACTTACCTACCGGATTGAATCTGCCTGCCAGAAGGTTTGCTGCATGCATGGCGATCCGTCTGGAATCCTCATGACCGGTCAGTCGGTAATCCGCAACCGCCGTAGGCAGGAACATGAATCCCACATCATGATGCAGTCCGAAATAGCTTTCAAAGCATTTCTCCATTTTCCGTTCGGAAACCCGCGCAATCTGTGCATATTTTTCGTCTTTGGTATCCTGATACAGCAGCCACATAATGCCGCCCCAGAATCCGTTGGTCCACCAGTTCAATCCATCATCATGATTCCACTCTTTATCCTCTGCGGAACGGTCGTCATAATTGCCGTTCTCATCCGTGGTATAAGGAATGATGTCTTTGTTTTTTTCACTGACCCATGCCATTTTCTCTTTTACTTTTTCTAAAACCTCTTCTGCCCATGCCTGATAATTTTCCATGTGTTTTCTCCTGTTCTGTTATTTATGATTGCGTTGTATGGTCTCTGTGGTTACGCAAGATCTATGCTTGACCCGGATATTCTGCCTGACAATGCTGCTGTTCTCGATTAGGTACGGTTCCTTTTCGTTTTCTTACTTTCATGGTAATCAATTGACAGGGCCGATACAATATCTTACAATGCTAATAACTGACATATTCTGCTTTTTTAGGAGATCTTATATGATATACGTTAATAATTGTGGACACGATTCCCATCATCCAAAGCCTTGCAATATAGAACATAAGCAGGGAGTCCCAGACTACCTTATTCTGCTTATCAAGCAGGCGGCCTGGGTTTATCTGAACGGAGAAAAGCACACGGTCGCTCCGAATTCCCTGATCTGTTTCCCGCCAAATACCTATATTCACTATGGCTGCGATGTCATCGGGTATAACGATGACTGGATCCATTTCATGCCGGATGACCGGGAGCATGATGTCCTGCAGAGCCTGCTGCCGCCCATGTGTCAGATTTTACAGCCTTATAATTTTCACAGGCTGTCGGAATATGTCCGTATGCTGTCGGATATTTTTTTCGGCAATTCCCGTTACAGACAGGAATCCATTGATTCTTTCATGCATATTTTTCTATATGCTTTGCAGGACGAACTGGCAACGGATTTCGGTGATTCCAGTATGCAGAAATATTATCAGGCTTTCTCCGGACTTCGGACACAGGTTTACAACAATCCCGCAAATAGCTGGAGTGTTCCGGTACTGGCGGATTCCCTCGCCCTAAGCCTCTCTTATTTTCAGCATCTGTATAAACAGTTCTTCGGCTGTTCCTGTCAGCAGGACATCATAAATGCCCGTCTGGAGCTGGCAAAATATTATCTGACCGGAAGCAATATGAATATCCGCAGCCTGTCGGATTTCTGCGGTTACGACAATGAGCTACACTTTATGCGGCAGTTTAAGAAATTTGTGGGGATGACGCCGACAGAATATCGGCGAAAGCATGCGCCGATAGGCACACACGCAAAAAGTCCGGTCGCACACTAAAGTGACCGGACTTTTTGCATAAGAATAAATAATGTCTACGTGTTGTTCCGTACTGCGCACTTCCGCAATCCTGACATCATTAAATGGTAGATGCAATGATCTGCATCTTGCCCTGTAGTTCTACTTTGCCGTAGCCATCGGGCAGGATCAGGTGATCGCCCTTTTTTAAATGCGTACCATTCAGGGTGCCTTCTCCTTCTACCACGCTCATGAGGACAAAAGGCTTATCCTGCCAGGTTTCTACACGATGCTCCACATCAATACGGTACACGGTGTAGTAAGGGCACTGGATCAGCTGCTGGATCGCATCATCCTTTTTCTCGGTATGCACCACACTGTTGTCTGCGGACTTGGCGGGAACGGTGATGACATCAATGCTCTGGGCGATGTGCAGCTGTCTGGGTTTTCCATTGCTCAATCTGTCATAATCGTATACACGGTAAGTAATATCGCTGCTCTGCTGAGTCTCTAAGAGCAGTGTACCGCCCTTGATGGCATGTACGGTACCGGGATCGATCTGGATGAAATCGCCGGGTTTAATTGGGATCTCACGGATGAATTCTTTCCACTTGCCTTCGTGGATCATCTGTTCCAGTTCTTCTTTGGTCTGTGCATTATGTCCCACTACCAGCGTAGCGTCCTCCTTGCAGTCTAAGATGAACCAGCACTCGGTCTTACCCAGTGATCCATTCTCATGAACCTTCGCATACGCATCATCGGGATGTACCTGGATGCTGAGATCGTCCTTCGCATCAATGATCTTGATCAGCAGTGGGAAACGATCCATTCCCGTGTCTCCGAACAGCTCGGGGTGTTTCTCCCACAGTTCGGACAGCTTCATTCCTTTATAAGCGCCGTTTGCCACGGTGCCGTCTCCATTGGGATGGGCGCTGATGCCCCAGCACTCCCCGATATCATCACCCTCAATGGGATAACCGAATTCTCTGTTCAGCCGGGTACCGCCCCAGATGTTGTGGGTACACACCGGATTTAAAAATATAATATCTTTATTCATGTTTTCTGTTCCTGCTTTCTTTGAATCTGTCCTGATACATTTTTATATATACTAATAACTCAACGTTTCGGTGCTGTCAATCATTTTCCATCACTTTCTTCCTGCACACCGGATACGATCACCGATACCAGATAGAACTCTGCCCGATCCTCCGCATGAGTTTCCGTCAGTTCCACACGTACCTGATGTTCGCCGTAAGGCAGATGTTCCGTCACTGTAGTCAGCTGCATCTTGTCTCCCCATGTTTCGTCAAAAGTTCCGTCCAGAACACATGCCGTCTGCGGATCTCCATCCACCACTGCCGTTGCAATGGGTGCGGGTCCGTCCTTCACTCGGCGGTATTGCACGGCGGCACCGGTTCCCCGGAAAGTGAACTCCAGATAAGCTCCTTTTTCACCGGCACTCCATCCGTTACGGAAAATATCCGTGATGTCTCTCTGCGGTGTCATATCTTCTACAAAGCCACTCTTTTCCGGCGTGGAATTAAAATATTGCAATCTCACGCAGTGCTCATAGGCATTCTCTGTCAGCGGCTCCGGGAAAGTCTCCTGCTGCTCTTCCGTTTTATCATGGATTACCTTTTCCAGGAAATTCGTGATCACAGATGCCATGAATTCATGCCCAAGATCATTGGGATGGAGAAAATCTGCCGTAATCTTCTCTGCCGGCAGTTTTCCTGCTGCCACAGCGGGATAGATGCTGTTCTGCATACTGATGCAGGGCAGATCGTAATGTCTTCCGATCTGCGCATGATAGTATGCCGCACTTTTACCGGTATCATAATAAACGCTGTGCAGCAATACCATTGCAGGACAGCTTCTGCTGCCGTAAATCTGCCGTATGAGTCCTTCATACGTCTCCATATCATGGGGGGTGCAGTGATCATTCACAGAAAATTCCACCATCACCAGATCCGGCAGTCTCCTAAGCAGATCTTCCTGCACTCTCGCCGCTCCGAACTGGGAATTGGTAGCACCGATTCCCGCATTCACGTAATCGAATTCCGTATTGGGAAACACTTTCCGAAGCCATGCAACGGTTCTTGCAGCATAGCATTGATCCGGCTCCGTCGCTGCGAATCCCTGCGTAATGGATCCGCCGATAAATCCCACCGTCAATCTCTCCCCTTGGGCTGCCCGGTTCAGAAAGCTCTTCAGCCGTCTCAGATTCCCCCGGTTCAGTATACCCGCCTCTTTGTCAATAACATTTCCCGCACATTCTTCACATTTTAAATAACTTTCCATCATACGCTGTCTCCAAAACCGCAAAGGACCCGCTCACCGCAGGTCCTTTGATTCTATCTTCTGCCTTCTTCCGTATCGCTTGTGTTGACCACGCTGTGTTCCTTGATATAGTCAACCACTTCATCAATAGTCGTGAATGCCAGTCCTACATAACTGTCTGCTGCGCCATAGTAAATGGCGATCCTGCCGCTCTCGGAGTCATGAATGGTAGCACAGGGAAAGCATACATTCGGTACGAATCCTCTCTCCTCATACCATTCTTCGGGAGTCAGAAGGAAATTTTCGCAACGATATTTTACGATGGACGGGTTATCAATATCCAGGATTGCTCCACCGATGGAATAGACATAACCGTTACAGGTTCCACTGACACCATGATAGAACAGCAGCCACCCTTCAGAGGTCTCAATGGGAGCTGCTCCTCCACCGATCTTCAGAGACTCCCACCATTCGGAAGATTTTCCCATCACATGTCTGTGCTTCCCCCAGAATACCATATCGGGGCTCTCACTGACGAAAATGTCACCGAAGGGCGTATGTCCGCTGTCGGAAGGGCGGGACAGCATCATGAAATTACCGTGTACTTTTCTGGGGAACAGTACGGCGTTACGGTTAAAGGGTAGGAACGGATTCTCGATTCTGGTAAACGTCTTGAAATCCGTGGTTTTCGCAATACCAATGGCTGCGCCGTAAAAGTCCTGACACCAGATGATATAGTAGGTATCTTCCACCTTTACCAGTCTGGGATCGTATGCGTAAATCGGCATGAAAGGCTTGCCTTCTTCATCTACGAACTGGATCTTATTCTTGTCAAAATCCCAGTGGATGGCATCCTTGCTGCGTCCTAAGTAGATGTAAGGAATACCGTTGACCTGCTCACCACGGAATACGCCGATGAATTCATCGCCATAAGGCATTACCGCACTGTTGAAGATTCTGGCTACTCCTTCTACGGGATTTCTGCCAATAATAGGGTTCTCACTGTATCTCCATACCGGTGCTCCGGTATGACCTTCGGGTTTATCCTGCCAGGGTACATTAGGTACTGCAGGGCTGATCATTTTTACTTTACTCATATTGTCCCTCATTTCTGCACTTTTTATCGCGCTTCCTGTTTTAAAAATGCTTCATTTTTACGGATGAGTTCACATCTCTGTGCCACACACTCCACGCTTCTTCCGGGATCGGAAGGGGTGTTGAATACATAATCCACAAGCTTATCTATGGTAGTAGTTGCCACATGCATGCGGGTATCGCTGGATGCATAGTAGATAAAGACTTCCCCCTTCTCATTCGCGATTGCGCCATTGGTAAATACTACGTTTGAAACATCTCCCACTCTCTCTTCCCCTCTGGGACCGATCAGCAGGCCTCCGGGCTCTGCGATCACTTTTGCCGGGTCTTTTAAGTCCGTGGCAAAAGCATAAATGACGTAACGTAAACCGGCTGCGGTATTACGTACTCCATGTGCGATATGTATCCAACCTCTGTCTGTTTTGATGGGGGTAGCTCCCGCACCGTTTTTGGCCTCGGTAATGGTATGATACTTCCGCAGACTGGTCATGCGCTCTTCGTCGATCACTGCATGAGTGATATCGTCACACAGTCCGAAACCGATTCCTCCGCCACTTCCGGTCTCGATGAAATCATCCATCGGTCTGGTGTAGAAAGCATATTTGCCTTCCACGAATTCCGGATGCAGCACTACATTTCTCTGTTGGGGAGAACGAAGGGTCTTTAAGTTCTCCAGTCTCTCCCAGTGCTTCAAATCTTTGGTTCTCACAATACCGGCAGCAGCTACCGCTGCGGATAAGTCATTCACGGAAGTATCCTTACTCTCGGAGCAGAACACACCATAGATATAACCGTCTTCATGTTTGGTCAGACGCATGTCATAGACATTGGTCTCTTCCGGACAGGTAT
>OQVS01000823.1_pt1 | contig 21632 bp, 19 predicted proteins | sample 1691601 | NCBI WGS metagenome assembly OQVS01 (sample SAMN03418268, study PRJEB22391) | human gut metagenome | biome: human-gut; feature: organic feature; material: feces | host: Homo sapiens | place: Tanzania | collected 2013-01
GTTTAAAGCCACTTTTAGCGAAGAAAAAAACGAAAAAAGCCTTTTTGACACCCAAGCTAAAACCGCACCCCAAAAACCCAAAAAATCCAAAAAAAATGACGAAAGCGAAAAAAGCTTGTTTTAAGTGCGCTGAGTTTTGTCTCATTTTGCCGAATTTGCGTAAATTTTCGCCACAAAACAAAAAATAAATGTTATAATTTCACGCAAAAAAGCAAGGGTAAAAATGCGAAAAAAAGGGCAAATTTACGCGCTGTTGCTGTGCCTGTCGTTTAATGCGGCTTTTGCGGCGGATTTTATCACGCAAAAAGAGTATGCGAAAATGCTCTATGAAAACCCGCGTGGCATTAGTTGCAAGCAGTGCCACGGCAAGGACGGGCGCGAGCAGGTTTTGGAGTATTTCACGCACAAGGGCAAGAAAACGCCCTTTGTCGTGCCTAGCATTCAAAGCGTGGAGTATGCGGACTTTGAGCGTTCGCTGACGCAAAGCAAAGACGCCAAAAGCATAATGCCCACATACTCGCTCACCAAGCAAGAAATCAAAACGCTATTTACCTATATACAGGACTTTAAAAAGGATAAGAAATGAAAAAAACCAACCAAATCGCCTTTGATGAGGCGTGTAAATTCATAGTCGGTGGCGTAAATTCGCCCGTGCGAGCGTTTAAGGCTGTGGGCGCAACTCCGCTTTTTATCGAAAGCGGCAAGGGTGCGTTCATCAAGGACATAGAAAACAAGGCTTATATAGACTTCGTGCAAAGCTGGGGACCCTTGCTTTTTGGGCATTGCGACAAGGACATAACAAAGGCGTGCAAAAAAGCGCTCAAAAAAGGCAGTTCTTTTGGTGCGCCAACCCTTGCTGAAACGGAGCTTGCAAAGCTTGTGCTGGCTGAATTTCCCTACCTTGACAAAATCCGCTTTGTAAGCAGCGGCACAGAAGCCACGATGAGCGCGATTCGCCTAGCTCGTGGCTACACAAAACGCGACAAAATCCTTAAATTTGAAGGCTGTTATCACGGACATAGCGACTCTTTGCTTGTGAGCGCAGGCTCTGGGGCGACTACCTTTAATACTCCAAGTTCGCTGGGCGTGTTGCAAAGCGTGGCTCAAAACACGCTTGTTGCCCGTTATAACGACATTGAAAGCGTCAAAGAGCTTTTTAACGCCCACAAAGACATAGCTTGTGTCATCATCGAGCCTATCGCGGGCAATATGGGACTCGTGCCTGCAAAGCAAGAATTTTTGGTAAATTTGCAAAAAATTTGCAAGGAAAATGGCACACTGCTTATCTTTGATGAAGTGATGAGCGGTTTTCGCGCGAGTTTGCAAGGTAGCTTTGGGATAAATGGCATAAAGGCTGACATCGTTACATTTGGAAAGGTTATCGGCGGGGGCTTGCCCGCAGCGGCATTTGCAGCAAGAGCCGATATAATGGAGCTTTTAAGCCCGCTTGGCGGCGTGTATCAAGCAGGAACGCTCAGTGGCAACCCTTTGGCGATGGCAGCAGGCTGTGCGAGTGTAAAAAAGGCAAAGGCGGACAAAAATTTATACACAAGGCTTGGCAAAATGGCACAAAGGCTAACGGCTGGTTTTAAAGAAGCCGCAAACACCGCTGGCGTGCCTTTGCAAGTGTGCTGTGTAGGCTCTATGTTTGGGTTTTTCTTTAACGAAAATGAAGTGCAAAACTACCAACAAGCCCTAAAAAGCGACACAAAGGCTTTTGCGAGCTTTCACAAGGCTATGCTAAAACGGGGCATTTACCTTGCTTGTTCGCAGTTTGAAACGGGCTTTATTTGCGACAAGATGAATGACAAAATCATCGACAAAGCCGTAAATTCAGCGTATGAGAGTTTTAAGAGCTTGTAAAGCGCGCTTTTGTGGCGTTTGCGTGAAATTTGCGCTGAATTTATGTGAATTTTTGTAAAATTAGCACTAAAATTTGAGTAAAATTTGCAAAAGGCTTAAATTTTCGCCGCTTTTTGCAAGGCAAATGCGTGAATTTAGCGAACGAAAACTACATTTTAAAGGACAAGGTATGAAAAAAAAGATATTTAGACAAGCCATACAAGCTGCTGATAGCCTAAGTCTTGGCATTTCGATGGTGATAGCGATTTTAATCGGCGTGGGGCTTGGGTATTTGCTCAAAATCTACACGGGCATTTTTTGGCTTTTTTGGATAGGCGTTGCGGTCGGTGTCGCGGCGGCGATTTTAAATGTCTATAAAGCCTACAAAGCCCAAGTCGCAAGCTATGAAGAGTTTAAGGACGACAAGAGATACAAGGACGATGAGAAAGAAAAATAAAGGGTAGATTTTAAAAAGCCTATTGTGTAAATTTCAATGCTCGCGGCGGCAAAATTTGAGCGTTTGAGCTAAATTTAGCATTTTGTGCGAAAACACATTTTTCTTAAATTTGCTTAAATTTTTTTGAGTATTTTACCCTAAATTTGCGTGAATTTGGCTTGAAATTTGCAAAAATGCTTGATTTGATGACACAAAAGGGCAAATTTTCTTAAATTTGAGCGAAATTTCCATTTTCGCGCACCTCGTAGTTGTCGATTTTGAGCCACTTTTTGCTTAAATCTTGCTGACTTTTGATTTTGGTTTTGTTATAAAATTCATCATAGCCCTCATAAAAGCCGTCTTTAAAGCTCTCCACAAGGACATTTAGCGGGGTTTTGGCGCGTAAAATTTCGCGGCGAAATTCAAGGTTGTTTTGCGCCACTATGTTTTTGAGTGTTTGCAAGCGTTCTTTGGCGAGCAAACCGCTTATTTGCTGGCTTTGCGCTAAAAGCGTAGCCGAGTGCGTGCCGTTTCTTGGCGAAAAAATAAAGCCGTGCAAATGTGTGAGCGCAAATTTTTTGAAATTTTCTAATGCTTCCTCCCAAATTTCCACGCTTTCTCCGGGGTGAGCCACGATGAAATCCGTTCCTAGCGCATATCCCTTGCCACGCAAAAGCTCAAACAAAGCTAAATCGTCCTTTGTGTGCGAACGCCGTCTCATCAGCCTTAGCATTTTCTCGCTCGTGTGCTGCAAGGCTATGTGTAAATGCCGTTCTATCCACGGCTCATCTAAAATCTCTTTAAAGCTTTCATCGATTTGAGCGGGTTCTAAACTGCCAAGCCTAATGCGCTTTACCCCATTTACCGCGCCTAGCCTTTGCAAAAGTCGCCCCAAACTCGTGCCGTCCTTTCGTCCGTAAGAGCCGATATTTGTGCCTGTTAGCACAAACTCGGTGTAGCCGTTGCTTGCAAGGATTTGCACTTGCTTGATAAGCGTTTCCTCGCTAATACTGCGGGATTTGCCACGCACACTTGGGATAATACAATAAGAACAAGCATAATCACAGCCCTCTTGGATTTTCACAAAGGCTTTGGTGTGGTTCTCAAAGCGTTTCACTATGTCTGTATCGATGAAATCTAGGGGCTTTACCTCGTAAAATTTGCGCCCTTGCCTTAAAAGAGCGTTGATTTGAGCCTTATTACCTGCGCCTAAAACCCCAAAAATAGCCCCTTTGTCAAGCAAATCCTTGCCCTTACTCGCCGCCGCGCAACCCGTAAGTATGATTTTCTTGCCTTGCAAAGCCTTGACATACGCCCGCACGCCACTATCTGCGCCGTTTGTTACCGTGCAAGAATTCACCACGACAATGTCCGCCTCGCCCTCGTCATTTGCCAGCTCATAGTCTTTCACATATCCCTTTAAAAGCTCGGTGTCATAGATATTTGTGCGACAACCAAAGGTTTTAAAATAAATCTTTTCTTTCATTTTTATCTCAATATCTTGCAAACCATTTTACACATTTTTTACAATTTAACATAATGCCATAAAATCGTAATGCTTTTTTATATGAGATATTTTACAAGGTAATTTTATATAAATTGTTACTTTCACGCAAGGGCTGAATGTCGATTTTGTGAGTTATAATTTGCATTCTAATTTCATCGCTTTTTGCGCGACTAGGATTTTGAATGAGCTGTATCGTGCTTTGTGTGAGATTTATTATTATCAAAATATACGCTTCGCCCTTTTTGCTTGCTATTTGCCATTCTTTTTGCGTAAATAATACTGAGTCGCATTCGCCGTCCTTAACGCCCTTAATCTCCACACAATAGCCTTTGCCATTTTCATCAATCAACTCAAAATCATAGCCTAAACCCTTTGTTCGCATATCGCACAGCTTTTTATGAGTAAAAAGTGGTATTTCAGCGTAATGTTCGCTAAAAAATTGCTCGGCTTTCTCGCCTGTGTCGTGGCGAGTGGTAAAGGTTTTGGTGATGAGTTTTGGATTTTTGACAAGGCTAAAATCATCTATGTTTTTAGAATTTTCGCCCACATCAAGCCCACAAATAAACTCAAATTGTCTTTCATTAGTCGCAAAATATGTCCCATTGCATATAGGATTTTTCTTTGATTTTGTAAAAATAGAATTCTCGCCATCAAAACACTTTTTAATTTCATCAAAATGTTCTCGTATGGTTTCTAGCGGTATGTTTATGGCTTTTTCAAAATGCAAGTCTATACTCTCATTATCCTTATCTCCAGCTCTCAACAAAGCACAAAATCCGCTTCCACATTTATAACATAAAATTCTATCATTTCTTTGGATTTGCTTAAAAACACTATGGCGTAGTCTCAAATACTCTTTGCCTTTCTTGTTTATGTCGTATCTCGACCATTCCTCTGCCTCATTTTGTTTATACTCGTCATAACTACTATGTGAAGTTCCCTTAAAATCCCTACGAATGACTATCCAATAGTTCATTTTATCCCTTTTTGCGTAAATTTTTGTCATTTTTGCCACCTAAAACTTGCTTTTATCAATCTGCGATATATGTATATAGCCTAAAATTGCGTTTTGCTCGTCTTTAACATTTGGCGGAAAATACATTACTTTAAACCACTTTTCATTTGAATTTGTGTCAAAGCTATATAACATAATGCTTTCAAAATCTTTTTTATAAATTTGAGCCACTACTTCACCACTTGGTGCGTTTCGCATATTAACAAAATCATCTTTTGTAGCCAAATAAATGCGTTTGCCAAATTTTTGTTCGTAATCAAAGGCTTGTGGCATATTTTTATTTTCACTTGAAATTTGAGTTTCATTTTGTGCTTGTGGCACATTATTTTTTGCTTGAATTTGCTGCATTTGTTTAGTATTAGGGCTTTTTTCTTTTGTTTGAGTTTTTGTTTTTTCTTGTTTTGTTTTGATAAATTGTTGAGAGAGCGTATCTAAATTCACAAAATAGCTTAATCCAAAAACAGCCACCACGCCTATTATAGTGTGCCAAATAGAATCTATTTTGATAATTTTTCTTTTCTCTGCCCACAACATTAAAGCATCACCCCACCACCTTTTAAATGCTGATTTTTTGTGCTTTTCAGACAAGAAAATAAAAAATGGAAAAATAACTATTGAGCTTAAAAAGCCATATTTTGGAATAGCAAACGCCACAATGAAACTTATTACAAAGGCTGCAATAAAATAATTTAGAGTCATACCATCGCAAAAATTTTTAGCCATTTTGTCAAAAGATTGAAAAGCATTTTGCAAATAACTTCTTGATAATAATTTGCTGTCTTTAACATCGATTTCAATGTTTTCAAATCTACCCTCAATGACCTTAAAATCTGCCATATCGGCTTTTATGATTTGTTGATTGATATTAGATTGCATAAAATTTGCCACCGCAACTTGACTTTTTTGAAGTATCTTTGTGTCAAACCGTGATGCCTTTTTAGACACTTCTATTAACAATTTTATATCACTTTGTAAAAAACAATTAAGCATATCATTATCTCTTAAAATTTGCAAATTCGTCCCGTAAACGCACCAAGCAAATTTTTTATCATTGCAAATGACTTTAAATTTCGCAAATGGAATTTTAGCATTGTAAATTTCAAAAACTTCTTTTTGTGAAATAGAATGTTGTAGTGATTTTCTAGCAATGTTTGCAATGGCGCTTAAATACGGAGATGACCATTCTTGAACCGCATTTTGTATTTCCTTGTCCATATTTTCTGGGCAAATTACCAAATAACTTGGTTCGACTGTTACGAAAATGGTTGCCTTATTGGTAAGAATTCCTTTGGCATCGCAGTTTCTACAATCAATCAAAGCACTACCACCACATTTTGGACAAACTATACGACCCTTACCCCTACATTTACTACAACTCTCATAATATATCCTTTTTTGCCCATTAACTTGCCTTGACCTCTCAACTCTACCATTTCTACAACCACTAGCAGTGCAGTTTATCTCGCCATTTCTGCACTTATCACACCTAACTTCGCCACTTCCTCTGCAATTAGGGCAATCATATTCGTATAAAATCGTATCTCCCTTTAAAATGCCTTTTTTGGTGTCATATTTTCCATACATACCGCTTGAAATTTCATTAAGCATATATAAAAAGTTTTCTTCGTTATTAAATTCTTGGCTAATGTGGCGTTTTATAGCATTTTTATATTCTGCTTGCTGAAAGTATTTTTCATCGCCTCTATCAGTAGAACCCTTATGTGTTGTTTCATTAAAAGTAACATCAAATTTGTTCGTTACACATATCTCAAAATCCGCAATAAATTCTTGGTAATCCTCCAAAGCAAAATGCTCCAACTTATGCCTCGTGTTTTTTTCTATGTGGTTTTTTACCAAATTTTCACATTTTTCTTTATAATTTGATAGCATTATTTATCCTTTGTGTTGAGATTGTTTAAATTTTTGAAAGCAATTTAAGTGAAAATGTCCGTCATTGCGAGTGAGTAAAGCGAGTGTGGCAATCCATAATTTTAGCATTGTTTTTGCGTTGCGATTTGTCATCATCTCGAAATAACAAAGCGTATTTTCTTTGCTCGTCATTTTTAGGCGAAAGCCTGATTTGCCATACTGAGTATTAGAGAAGTATCCAAGAATGGGTAGTTTTTCTTTTAATTTGTATGGATTTTTCGCCTTTTTGCAAAGGCTCAAAATGACAAGACGAGCCATTTTCACAAAAACTGCTCGCGATGATAGGTGCAAAAAGTCCAAAAATAAAGTGTTTAAAAGATTTAATGTGCTAAAAAGTGTGAGTAACGAGAGAGAGAGAGAGAGAGAAGTCCCCCGCCCAAACACTGCTCCATTTTCGCTTTGCCCACTTCGCCTGCAAGCAACGCTACGCTCAAAGGCATTGCGTTAAGATGACACAAAGTGTTTGTATAATTTTCTTGCAAAATTTACCCTTTTTTAAATTCTTTAAAATTGATTTGTAAATTATAGCCTTTTTATACTGAATTTTTACCAAATTTTGAGAAAAATTTAAAAAATTTGCAAATTTCATTTAAAGGCTTTAAGATTTAGCGAATTTTTGAATTTTCGTCCAAATTTAGGCTAGATTTTAGCATTTTATGTAAAATTTATTTAAAAAGGTATTTGCGCCGCAAACACTTTTACGCTCGCTCAAATGCACGAATTTTAAGCGCCTTAAACCACAAACCAAACCCGCCGCTCGCATTTTACGCCCTTAAAAATTCCTCTAAAATTTGAATTTGCTTTTTCACACTTGCGACAGAGCTTGAACCCTCGCTTTGCTTGGCGTTTAAAGAGTTTTCTAAAATTAAGAGTTTTTGCGCACTTTCATCAAAAAGCGGCTCGATTTGGCTTAAATTTGGCAGCTTGCTTATATCAACGCCCATTTTTTCAGCCTCTGCGACAAGTTTGCCTACGATGAAATGCGCCTTGCGAAACGGCACGCCCCTTTCGCGCACCAAAAAATCCGCTAAATCAGTAGCCAGCAAATGCCCTTTTTCACACGCTTTTCGCATAGTTTTTGCGTTTATAGTAAGCTCTTTTAGCATTTCGTTTAAGATGATAAGGCTGTGCGTGGCGTTTTGCACGCTGTCAAAGACGCATTCTTTGTCCTCTTGCATATCTTTGTTGTAGGCAAGGGGCAAGGCTTTCATCGTGGTTAAGAGAGACACCAAATTTCCATACGCTCTGCCCGTTTTACCGCGTATAAGCTCGCAAACATCGGGGTTTTTCTTTTGTGGCATTATCGAAGAGCCTGTGCTATAAGCATCGCTGATAGTTATAAAGCTAAATTCACTGCTTGAAAAGAGTATCAGCTCCTCACAAAGCCGCGAAGTGTGCGTGAAAATAAGGGCTATGTCATAAAGCAAATCCAGCGCAAAGTCCCTGTCGCTCACGCCGTCCATAGCATTTGGCGCAACATTTGCGAAGCCTAGTAGCTTTGCGCTGAATTCTCTGTCTGTTTTGTAGCTAGTGCCAGCGCAAGCGCACGAACCAAGTGGCAAAAAGTCCGCTCTCTCGAAACTTGCGCGAAGTCTTTGTATGTCGCGCACGAAAGAAAAGGCATAAGCGAGTATGTAAAAGGCAAAACTCACGGGCTGAGCGTGCTGCAAATGCGTAAAACTCGGCATAATAGTGCTTTGATGAGCCTTTGCGTGCGCAATTATCGTAGAAATAAGCTCTTTGAGCAAGTCTTGCAAGAGTAAATTCTGCTCTTTGACATAAAGCTTGAAATCAGTCGCCACTTGGTCGTTGCGGCTACGCGCGGTGTGGAGCTTGCCCCCTACTTCGCCCACAAGCTCACTCAAACGGCGTTCCACAGCCATATGAATGTCCTCGTCCCTTATGTCAAAGCTGAATTTGCCCTGCTCTATCTCGCTTTGCACCGCTTTTAAGCCTTGCGTGAGCATTTTGCATTCATCTTGGGTAATGATACCGCACTTTTCAAGCATAGTTGCGTGCGCGATAGAGCCTTGTATGTCGTGCTTGTAAAGGATTTTGTCGAAATTTAAACTCGCGTTAAATTCCTTTAAAAGCTCGCTACTTTCGGTGCTAAAACGCCCTGACCACATTTGATTTTTCATTGAATTTAGCCTTTAATTTGATGAATTTTTGCTTTTAAATTTAAGAAATTATAGCCTTATAAAGCTAAAATTTGCCTTAAAATTCAAGCAAAATAAAATAAAACAGCGCACAAAATGCTCAAAGATGATTTGCTGATAAATGCCTAAATTTAGCTTTTGGGGCAAATTTTGGCAAATTGAGTTAAATTTTAAGTTTAAATTTGCGTTTTTGTAGTAAAATTTGGGGATATTTTAGCTTTTAAGGGGAGCAAATGCGTGGATATAAGGTGTTTTCGGGTTCGGCGAATTTAGAGTTTGCCAAAAAGGTGTCAAAATATCTCTCACTGCCACTTTCAAATGCGGGCATTAAGCGGTTTAGCGATGGTGAAATCAGCGTGCAAATCGATGAGAGCGTGCGTGGTAAAGATGTATTCATAGTGCAAAGCACCTGTGCGCCGACAAATGACAACCTAATGGAGCTTTTAATCCTTACAGACGCGCTTCGCCGTAGCAGTGCAAACTCCATAACAGCGATAATGCCATACTTTGGCTACGCTAGACAAGACAGAAAAGCCAACCCACGCGTGCCGATAAGCGCTAAACTCGTGGCAAACCTTATGGAAACGGCAGGCATCGACAGAGTCGCCACGATAGATTTGCACGCTGGGCAAATTCAAGGCTTTTTCGACATACCTGTGGATAACCTTTACGGGAGCATAGTTTTTAACGATTACATACAAAACAAGCATTTCAAAAACCCCATCATCGCAAGCCCCGACATAGGCGGCATCGCGCGGGCTAGAAGCGTGGCTAAAAAGCTGGGGCTTGACATAGTCATCGTGGATAAGCGGCGCGAAAAGGCAAACGAAAGCGAAGTGATGAATGTCATCGGCGATGTGGCGGGCAAGGAAGTGATATTAGTCGATGACATAGTCGATACCGCTGGCACCATCGTCAAAGCCGCTGAGGTGTTTAAGCAAAAGGGCGCAAACTGCGTCATCGCTTGCTGCACGCACGCCGTGCTGAGCGGTCCAGCGTATGAGCGCGTGGAAAGCGGGGCTTTGGACGAACTCATCGTAACGGACACCATACCGCTCAAACGACAAAGCGAATTCGTCAAGGTTTTAAGCGTGGCGCCGATTTTTGCTGAGGTTATCCGCCGCGTGTATCACAACGAAAGCGTGAATTCGCTGTTTGTGTGAGCGCAAGTTTTAAGTTTTTAATTCATCACTAATGCCTAAAAAATCAAGTTTAAGCTTACGCAAAACACTTGGAAATTCTTTGAATTTATTGTCATATAAGCTTAATTGTTCAAGCTTTTGCAAATTTGCAAGTTCATCGGGCAAAGAAGTTAAGCCACAATCGCTCAAACGAAGTATTTTAAGATTTTTAAGCTTACAAATAGCTTTTGGAAAGGCTTTAAAATCGCCGTTTAAATCCAAAATTTCAAGCTCTTGTAAATTTTCAAATTTATCAGGTAGCGATTTTACCGAGCATTGATTGCAATCAAGCTCTTTGAGTTGGGCGAGTTTATAAAATGTTTTTGGTAAATGTGTTATTTTATTGCCCCGTAAAATCAGCCTTTCAAGCTGTTTTAGCTTGCCGATTTCATCGGGTAAAAACGACAAATTACAGTAACGCAAATCTAATTCTTTCAGCGTGATAAGCTCACAAAGGACTTTTGGAAAGTTGGTGAATTTATTTCTAAATTTATTTCTATTTAATTCGTCAAAAACATCTAAGTTGATAAAAATAGCATTCATCATTCCTATATCTAAACTTTCAAGCTGTTTTAGATTTGCAATCTCATCAGGCACAGCACTTAAACCACAATTTGACAAATAAAGCTCTTTTAGGCTTTTCAGCTTACAAAGTGTTTTTGGAAAGTCTTTCAAAGCATTGTTGCTCAAATGCAAATTTTCAAGCTTTTGCAAATTTTCTAACTCATCGGGCAAAGAAGTTAATTCACAAGCCGATAAATCAAGGCTTTTAAGGTTTTTAAGCTTGCAAACGACTTTTGGAAAATTTGAAAATTTGTTGATTGTTAATTTCAAAATTTCAAGCCCTTGCAAATTTGCAAGTTCATCGGGCAAATAAGTGAAATTAAACTCGTCCAAATCAAGCTCTTTTAAGTTTTTGAGCTTACAAATGACTTTAAAATAATCTTGAAATTTGTCCGTTTCTTCTTCAAATTCACTTACATTTAAGTGTAATCTTTCAAGGCTTTTTAAATTTAACAACTCATTAGGCAAAGAAGTGAAATCGCACTCACCCAAATAAAGTTCTTTGAGCTTTGTGAGCTTGCAAATTGCCTTTGGAAATTCATTAAAGCTATTTGGAAGCCCATACATAAACGCACCAAATAAATTTAACTTTTCAAGCTCTTGTAAATTTGCAAACTCATCAGGCAATGAGTCTAATGCGGAATTATTTAAATCAAGTTCTTTGAGATTTTTAAGTTTGCAAATGACTTTTGGAAAATTATTAAGGTAATTTTCTGACAAATCAAGTTTTTCAAGCTTTTGCAAATTTGCAAGTTCATTAGGCAAATCTAAGCTGCAAAAACTCAAATAAAGCTCTTTGAGATTTGTAAGTTCGCAAATCACTTTTGGAAATCCGCGAAAATAATGCTTATCTGTTAAAATAAGCTTTTCAAGGTGTTGTAGGTTTTTAAGCTCATCGGGCAAAGAAGTAAAACGATACCCGCACTTACTCAAATCAAGCTCTTTTAGGTTTTCAAGTGCTTTTTTATCTCGTGGAAAATACTTAGGCGAAATTTCACATTCATCAGCCCAAGCAATGAGTTTGTCTTGCCAAAGTGCCATTTTGCGTTTTTCCTTATATCATAAAATATCTTTTTGCGCCAAAATGCAAAATAAATTATATATTGATTTATTGTAACTTGCCTTGCGAGCGAAACTCGTCAAGTGCGATTTTTTTGCCATCTTTGTCAAGGCTCACAAAGGTAGCTTCGGCTTTTACGAAGTCTTTGTGTAGCAAAAAGCCCTTTTCACCGAGCCTTTGAATGTCTATGCGTAAGTTTAAATGTATAGCACTCTTGCCAAGCCGTGAAATTTCAGCATAACAAAGCACATAATCGCCCACTAAAATGGGCTTTTGAAAGCAAATTTTGTCCATCGCTATGGTTACGCTGCGTTGCCCTGTGAGCTGCTTTACCGCCACGCCTGCGGCTAAATCAAGCTGTTTAAGCACCCAGCCAGCGGGGATTTGCCCGCTTTTGTCAATGTCGCTTGGCATAGCGATAGTCTTTATCAACGCTTCTTGCATACTCTAAAACCCGTGCAAGCGTTTCAGCTCGTCATCTATGGGCTTTTTGCGCCCGTCTTTGCTGACGCTGACAAAGGTAAGTATAGCCGAAGTTACAGGCACACAGAGTGTCAAGCCCTCATCATTTACTCTATCGGCGATAACTTCGACTTGTATCACCATAGAAGTGTTGCCAACGCTTAAAATTTGGGCATAACAGCATATAATATCACCCACAAACACAGGCTCTTTAAACACTACCTTATCCATAGCCACGGTTACAGCGCGTTCTGGGGCAAGCTCACGCGCTGCGATACTGCCCGCAAGGTCGATTTGCGACATAATCCAGCCACCAAATATGTTGCCAGCGGGGTTTGTGTCGCTTGGCATAGCCAGAGTTTTGAGCTTTGGCTCGCCCATATCCTTGATAGGCACTTTGTGAATCGCTCGTTCATTAGACATTTTTGCTCCTTTTTAAGGGAAATTATAGTTAAATTTGAAAAACAAACGGACAAAAACGCCTAAAATTTACAAATTTCTTGCTTTTGGTGCAAAAAAGCGAAATAAGCGGGCGTTGCAAGCGAATTTTTACCCCGAATTTACCCATAAATTCAGCAAATTTTTAAAAAATTTGCAAAAAAGTATGAAAAACCCTTGATTTCAAAAATAAAATGTGCTATAATCAAGCCGTTTTATTTCAAACAAAGGAGTCGTTATGACTAAAGCAGATTTTATCTCAAAGGTTGCCCAAAGTTCAGGGCTTACAAAGAAGGACGCCACAGCTGCTACCGATGCAGTAGTTGCTACTATCACTGATGTTCTCACAAAAGGCGATAGCATCAGCTTTATCGGCTTTGGCACATTCTCAACAGCTAAGAGAGCTGCTAGAACAGCGCGCGTTCCAAGCACAGGCAAGACTATCAATGTCCCTGCGACTAAGGTTGCTAAATTCAAAGTTGGCAAAAACCTTAAAGAAGCAGTTGCCACAGGCAAGGTTACTAAAAAGAAAAAATAATTTTTCTTTTTTAAGGCTAGGTTTTGCCTAGCCTTGTTCTCCGCTTTTTTTAAATTTCTCATTTTAAATTCACGCTTTTTGCTTTTTTGTTTAAATTTTTTCCCTATAATTTCATACAGAATTTATCCACAAAGGAGACAAAATGCAAGTTTATGACAACATTAACCAAATCATCGGCAAGACGCCACTTGTGCGCTTAAAGGGCTTTGGAGAGAATTTGTATGGCAAATGCGAGTTCTTAAATCCTAGCCATTCTATCAAAGACAGAGCCGCTTACGCGATGATAAAAAAGGCGTTAGATGAAGCTCTCATCAGCAAGGAAACCACTATCATCGAATGCACCAGCGGCAATATGGGCATTTCGCTAGCGATGATATGCGCTACTTTGGGGCTTAAAATCATACTCACAATGCCAGAGTCAATGAGTATTGAGCGGCGCAAGATGATGGCACTTTTTGGCGCAAAACTCGAACTTACCCCAGCCAGCGAGGGTATGAAAGGCGCTTACGAGCGGGCTTTGGCTTTGCATAAAGAGATAAAAAACTCATTCATTCCAAGTCAGTTTGAGAATTTAGCCAACAAATTCGCCCATAGAGAAAATACTGCTGTGGAAATTTTAAACGATTTAGACGGAAAGATTGATTATTTTGTCGCGGGCTTTGGCACAAGCGGCACGATAAGCGGCGTGGGCGAGGTGCTGAAAGAAAAATTTGCAGATAAGGTTAAAATCATCGCCGTAGAGCCAGCCGCATCGCCACTTCTTAGCGAGGGCAAGGCAGGCGGACACAAAATTCAGGGCATAGGCGCGAATTTTATCCCCAAAATCCTTAACCAAAGTGTGATTGACGAAATCCAAACCATCAGCAACGAAGATGCCATCGCTACCGCAAGAGAACTTGCCCTTAAAAATGGCTTAATGGTAGGCATTTCAAGCGGAGCAAATGTCTTTATAGCCAGCAAGATAGCCAAAGCAAACCCTGATAAAATCATCGTTACGATGCTCAACGACACAGCCGAACGCTATCTTTCCACAGATTTATTCGCTGGAATTTAAACGCTGATGAGCCAAACGGCTCATCTTACAGCGACAAATTTTAAAGTAACTTACCTTGTGGTGCGCCTTTGCGAAAACACACTCCACGAGCAATTTGCGACAAAAACACGAGCAACGCTTTTTACGAAAACGTGCCTAAATTTCAAGGCTTTTGCCTTGAAAGTTCAAAGGGTGTGAGAAAGTTTGCCATAAAAACAAAGTGCAAAAGCGAAAAAGACCATTTAGCCCGAGTGAAAGATTTGCGAAAGTAAATCAAATTTTACTCGTGTTAGAGAGTATATTGAAAGAGTTAAATTTTTCTTTTGCAAGAATTTAGCCTTAAATTCAGCTTCAACGCCTAAATTTACTTACTTTCCACGGCTGCGGCGAAAGGCATCGTAAATGTTTGCTAAAATTTCTTTGGAAAAATCCTTTAAATTCTTGTTTGTGTCGCATTTTTGGTGTAAATTTTCTAAAATTCTTTGGTCGATTTTTTTTATCTGTGCGATGACGGCTTCATCGCTCGTGTCGCTTATGTCAGAAAACAGCACGCGGATTTCTCTGCCCAAATCCCTATAAATTTCCTCACGCGCCTCAGGATACAAGGACGCTATGTGCCTAATGATGGGCATATTGATAAAAAAAAGCATTTTTGCCTTGCATTCCTTACAAACATTTTGAGAGCGTTTATAGCACTTGTCAAAGCACTATCCCCGAATTTGTCAAGCAAGAAAAGTTCCAAATCGCTGAATTTAGCAAAAATTTGCGTGGATTGAGAAAAAATAGAAATTTGGTTGCAGGGGTGGGATTTGAACCCACGACCCCCGGGTTATGAGCCCGATGAGCTAACCACTGCTCTACCCTGCGAAATGAGCCTTTGAGGGCTTAAAGCCACGCAAAAAGCTGTAAAAAGGCATTTGTTGAATTTGACATTTTAGCAAATGCCACAAAAAAGGGCATTTCAAAAAGACAAATCAAAACAAACGCTGTAAAATAGAAACTTGGATGGGGAGGAGGGATTCGAACCCCCGAATGACAGGACCAAAACCTGTTGCCTTACCGCTTGGCGACACCCCAAAAAATTTTTAAAATGTGATTATAGTCAAATTTGATTTAATTGTCAATAAATTTAAGCTATAATTGCTATTTTTTAAAAGGCAAGCAAAACAAGGCGAAGGATTTGAAAGGATAAAACAAATGTTTGTAAGCGTAGAACAAGCGATTAAGGATTTACAAGCGGGCAAAATGCTCGTGATGGTTGATGCTGAGGACAGAGAAAATGAGGGAGATTTGATTTTTGCGGCGCAATTTTCAAGCAAAGATAAGGTAAATTTCGCCATAACGCACGCTCGTGGCGTGCTTTGCGTGGCTTTAAATGAAGCCATTGCCCGTCATTTCGAGCTGCCCTTAATGGTGCGCGAAAACACCTCCACGCACGAGACGGCTTTTACTATAACCTGCGATGCAAAAGACGCTTTAACGGGCGTTAGTGCTTATGAGCGCGACAAAACCATACGCATTTTTGCCGATAAGGGCGCAAAGGCTGATGATTTCGTGCGACCAGGGCATATAAACCCGCTCATAGCGAAAAAAGGCGGAGTTTTAGAGCGCACAGGACACACAGAAGGCACGGTGGATTTGTGCCGCTTGGCAGGGCTTATAGAAGCTTGCGTGATTTGCGAGATAGTAAAAGATGACGGCGATATGGCGCGCAGGGCGGATTTGCTTGAATTTTGCGACAAATGGGAGCTAAATATGGTAGCCGTGAGCGACATCATCGAATACCGCTTGAAAAATGAAAGCCTCATCAAAGTAACCAGCGACACTCAAAGCACCATAGCAGGCTTTAACGCCCGCAAAATAGCCTTTACAGACCACAAGGGCGCGCAGCACATAGCCTTTGTCTTTGGCGCGCTAAAAAGAAGTGAAAATGTCAAATTTCACATTAGTGGAAGTGATTTTGAGCTTTTAACCTCCCAAAAATTCAGCGAACTTTTAGAACAAATCGCATTTTTGTCCCAAAACGGCGGAGTTCTCATCTGTATGCAAAGCCAAAAGAGCAGTAAAATCGAGTTTAAAAGCTATGGCATAGGCGCGCAAATCCTACGCCACTTAGGCATAGAAGAAGTTAAGCTACTTGAAAAAAGCCAAAAAGACTTTGTGGCATTAGAGGGCTTTGGGCTGAAACTTAAAATTTAAGCAAATTTGAGTAAAATGCGCTCAAAATCCCTTTTTTAAAGCCTTTGCAAGGCTTAAATGCTACAAAAGCCCTAAAACAGCAACCATTCAAGCAGTGGCATTGAGACAAAGGCGAAAAGCACGCCAAAAGCGATAGAGCTTATGGCTAAATTCGTGTCTAGCTTAGCTTTGAGTATCATCGCTGCTGCTAGTGCCATCGTTGGCATAGCACTTTCAAAGATAGTCACTATCGCAGATGGCGTTATAGCCGTGTTTGTGAGCTTTAAAATGCCCACAAAAATCAAAGGCGCAAGCAGCATTTTACACACAATCACCACAGCAGTGCTTTTGTAGCTAGCTTTAATGCCGTTAAACCCCAGCCCCAAGCCTATCGCAAAGAGTGCCACAGGCGTGGCAGCCCCGCCAAACAAGCGTATAGGCTCAAAGATAAATTCAGGCAAATGCACGAATTTAAACACAAAGCCAAGAGCAAGGGCGATGAAAGGCGGAAAGGTAAGCATTTTTTTGACATTTTGGGCTAAACTCGCCTTTTGTTCGCTCGCAAGCGCCACGATAAAGGGCGCAAAAAGCGACATAGGCAACGCAGTGGCAATCGCATCGTAAAATATCACTTCGCTGATGAACTGCGGGTCTTTGTAAAGGGTTTGGATTATGGGAATGCCGATGAAAAGGGTGTTTCCAAAAGATGAAAGCAAAAACATACTCACCAGCGTGGCTTTCGTAAAGCCAAAAAGCCGCCCAAGCCCCACGCTCACAAGCCCTGCAAGCAGGCACGAAAAAAGCCCCACAAGGACAAAAACGATGAGCGAAAAGTCAAAACTCAAATGATAAGTGCGCTCGAAAATCAAGCAAGGCAGGGCAAAAACGATGGTAAAGTCCAAAAAGGCTCGGGATTGTTTGTTTCTCAAAACGCCTATGCGCTTGGCAGCGTAGCCACCCATAAGCAGTGTAAGTATGGTAAATAAAGGCACAAAGATGAGCATAGCTTTTCTCTTTTCGTCAAAATGAGCGTTTGAGCTTAATGAGCCTTTTGAAAGCCTAAATTTACAGGGCTTAACTTTAAAAAAGCCTTGCTTAAAAAGGTTTTTAAATTTAAGGCATTTTGCTTTAAAATTCAAAAGACTTTTGAGCACTTTTTCGTGCTTAAACTGCCTTTTGCTCGCACTCGCACAAACGCTTTCTTTAAAAAACGGCGTGATTATAGTGCAAAAGAGCTTAAAAAAATCTTAAAAGTGAGATTAAATTTGAATTTTTTGCAAATTTGTGTAAATTAAAGCGTAATGACAAAGGCAAACGCGAAACTAGGTGAATTTAAATTTATCTCACGCAAATTTTTCGTTTAGGGTGATTTGCGCTTTAAAATTTAGCTTTGCCCTTTTTGGCAAAAACAAGCAGAAATAGGCGAATTGCTTCGCCTATTGTGCTAGAATTTCCGTCCGTTTTTGCCCGCGATGATGAAACGCAAAGCGTTGAGCTTGATAAAGCCCTCGCCGTCTTTTTGGTTATACACTTCATCTTCTTCAAAGGTGCAGTAAGCCGCGCTAAATAGGCTGTCCTTTGCGCTTTCGCGCCCGATGACACTGACATTGCCCTTGTAGAGTTCTAGTCTCACAAGCCCATTTGCGTGGCGTTGGCTCTCATCGATAAGTGCTTGGAGCATTAAACGCTCGGGGCTAAACCAAAAGCCATTGTAGATAAGATGCGCATAGCGTGGCATTAGCTCGTCTTTTAAATGCGCAGCTTCCCTGTCTAGCGTTATGCTCTCTATGGCGCGGTGCGCTTTGTGCAGTATAGTGCCGCCCGGCGTTTCGTAGCAACCGCGCGATTTCATACCCACAAAGCGATTTTCTACCAAATCAAGCCTGCCTATGCCGTGCTTTGCGCCAAGCTCGTTAAGCCTTGTCAAAAGCCCAGCTGGACTGAGTTTAGCCCCGTCAATAGCCACTAAATCGCCGTTTTTAAAGTCTAACTCGATGGTTTCGCTCTCATTTGGCGCGTCTTTAAGGCTCTTTGTCCAACGCCACATATCCGCTTCTGGCTTTAATGCTGGGTCTTCAAGCACTAGCCCCTCGTAAGAAATGTGGAGCAAATTCGCATCCATCGAGTAAGGCGATTTGCCCTTTTTCTTTGAAATGTCGATACCGTTGCGCTCAGCGTAGGCAAGTAGCTTTTCGCGGCTGTTTAAATCCCACTCTCTCCACGGCGCGATGATTTTTAGGTCTGGGTTAAAGGCGAGATAGCCTAGCTCAAAGCGCACTTGGTCGTTGCCTTTGCCTGTGGCGCCGTGGCTTACTGCGTCTGCTTTTGTCTCATTTGCGATGAGTGCTTGTGCTTTGGCGATTAAAGGGCGTGCAATGCTCGTTCCTAGCAGGTATTCGCCCTCATAAAGCGCGTTAGCGCGAAACATAGGAAAGACAAAATCGCGCACAAATTCATCTTTCAAGTCCTTGATATAAATGTTTTCAGGCTTTATACCAAGCGCAAGAGCCTTTTTTCTCGCTGGTTCAAGCTCTTCGCCTTGCCCTATGTCCGCTGTAAAGGTGATAACCTCGCATTTATACTCATCTTGTAGCCATTTTAAGATGATACTCGTGTCAAGCCCGCCAGAGTAGGCTAAAACTACCTTTTTTACCTCGTTTTTTTTGCTCATTGTAAGCCCCTTCGTGTGAATTTCTCACGCCAAAGTTGTGGCGTGAATTTTGTGTGATTATAGCAAAAATTTTTAAATTTATCGCTTTAAGAGGCGTTAAAAAACATTTTAAATTCAGTTTTGCTTTGTTAAACTAAAATTAAAACGGCAAGCGTTAAAAGCCATAAATTTTAGAATTTAAACGCTAGTTTCAAGCCAACGATTGCGTGGCGTAACTTTCTTTCAAAGTCCCATTTTGTAGGGGTTTAAAATGTTATTTGGGTCAAAGGCTTTTTTTATGGCGCGAAATAAATTCATCTCAGCCTCGCTAAATGCGAGCTTCATAAAAGGCGCTTTACTCAGCCCTATGCCGTGTTCGCCGCTCAGCGTTCCGCCCAAATTTACCGCAAGTTTGAAAATCTCCGTTATCGCCTCGTGTCCCTTTTGCACCTGCTTTTCATCGTTTTTGTCAGGTATCATCACATTTGTATGGACATTGCCGTCCCCCGTATGCCCAAAACAAGGCACTTTAAAGCCATATTTGCTTGAAATTTGCTCTATGCCCTCTAAAAGCTCAGGCAGCTTGGAGCGTGGCACGGTAATGTCCTCGTTGAGTTTGAGCGTGCCATAAATGTTAATGCTTTGCGAGCAGTTGCGCCTAGCAAACCAAATGTCAGCCGCCTCCGCCTCGTCTTTTGCCACGCGAAATTCACGCGCGTTGCAGTCTTTAAAACTCTCTTTAAGCACGGCTAAATCGCTTTCTACGCTCTCTTTGACATTGCCATCAACATCAGCGATTAAAATCGCCCCAGCGTCCGTTGGCAAGCCTTTGTGAAATTTTTGCTCCACAGCTTGTATGCTTAATCTATCCAAAAACTCCATAGACACGGGCGTTACGCCTTTTGAGAGCGTTTTATACACCGCATTCATCGCACTTTGGACGCTATCAAAAATGCCCATAGCCGTTTTTTTGAGCTTTGGCAAGGCGATGAGTTTGAGCGTGATTTCTGTGATAACAGCAAGCGAACCCTCGCTAGCGATGAGAATGCCCGCTATGTTGTAGCCTGCGACATCTTTTATCGTGCGTTTGCCCGCGCGGATTAGCTCTCCGCTTGGCAAAACCGCGCGAAGTGCCATTACATAGTCTTTTGTTATGCCATACTTTGCCGCACGCATACCGCCAGCGTTTTCGCTGACATTGCCCCCAAGTGATGAATACTCCATACTTGCAGGGTCAGGCGGATAAAAAAGCCCAAATTTCGCCACTTCTTTTTGCAAGGCTGAATTTATCACGCCCGGCTGCACTCTTGCAACTAAATTTTCTAAATCAATCTCTAAAATTTTATTCATATATTTTTCAAAGCCAAGCACCAGCCCGCCATTGACAGCCAAAGCCCCGCCCGTAAAGCCTGAACCTGCGCCACGCGGGACAATGATGATTTGATGAGCGTTGCAAAATTTTAAAATCTCGCAAACATCGTTTTCATCGCGTGGAAACAGCACGCCATCAGGCAAAAAGCTCTTTCTCGTGGCATCATAGCTATACGCACGCCTGTGCGCTTCGTCAAAATAAGCATTATCTTCGCCTAAAAGTTGCTTAAAAAAGCATTCAAATTCAGCTTTCATTTTTTCGCTCCAAGTAGCCCTTCGTAGTAGCCATAATAATCCTTAATCCTGCTTTGTTTGACATTGAAAACATTTTTGCGGTAGCTTGTGATATTTGAGTAAAAGGGCGTTTGCGGGGTAGTGCTTGTTGTGGCGAGCGGCTTTTCAAAAAGCGGCGTAAAGTCTTGGCAGTCGATGAACTGCACCTTGTTTTTTAGCACAAAGCCCACTATACCAAGCGCATTGTTAGCACAAAAGAGCTGAAAGTCTTCTTTTTTTGGGCTTACCTTGAATTCGCGCACCATATACGCGCCCAAAATGTCAGGGTGTATAAAATAAATCTCGCTCAAATCCCCTACCACTTGCTTGTAGCTGGCTTCATCTGGCGCTATAAGCAAGGCTCTATCATAAAGAAAATTCACAAGCACTTCATCGCCTGTTTCTACCTTGACATCAAGTTCTGGCAGGGCTTTTTGAGCGAGCATTGTAAAGGGTTTGAGTTCGAGTTTGGCGAATTTGCCGTCCTTTGCCACGACACTTGCCCGTGAGATGATGGAAGTAGCGTTTTTGATTTGCTTTACTACTATCGCACTTGCCCCGATGGCAATGTTTGGCTCATCTTTGATAAGGATAAAATTCTTATCAAGCTGAGCGACACGACTTGTTATCACTTTGGTGTCAAACGCCCATAAATTCGCGCTTATAAGGCAAAAAAAGAGAAAAAATTTAAGCAAAATTTATCCTTTCGTTTGTAAAATGCTCAATTATAATCTTTTTTTCTTGCTACTTTGCAATTTTACAAGAAAATTAAATTTTTTCTTGCAAAATTTAAGATAATTTTAAGCCAACTAAGGCTAGAATTCAAAAGTCATTTTTTTTAAATTCAAAAAGGGTAAATTTTGAAAGCAATTTTTTGCAAAGGCTTAAACGCTCATTATAACAATGTGATTTTAAATGTGGCTATAAATTCAAAGCTAAACTCCGCTTATTTCGTCGGGGAAACTGAAAGAAAGCGGCGTAAAATACCGCGCGGAA
>OQVS01000827.1_pt1 | contig 21620 bp, 6 predicted proteins | sample 1691601 | NCBI WGS metagenome assembly OQVS01 (sample SAMN03418268, study PRJEB22391) | human gut metagenome | biome: human-gut; feature: organic feature; material: feces | host: Homo sapiens | place: Tanzania | collected 2013-01
CGGTGGGTGTAAACCTGAATACTGCATCCCAGCATCTCCTGACCTACGTGAGTGGTCTCGGTCCTACTCTTGCCAAGAATATTGTGGAATACCGTAAGGAGAATGGAGCCTTCGCTTCTCGTGCCCAGTTGAAGAAGGTGCCACGTCTGGGGCCTTCTGCCTTCGAGCAGTGTGCCGGCTTCCTCCGTATTCCTGGAGCCAAGAATCCTTTAGATAACAGTGCCGTTCACCCAGAGCGTTATGCCTTGGTTGAACAGATGGCGAAAGATCAGGGAGTTACCGTGAAGCAGCTGGTGGAAGATAAGGATTTGCAGAAGAAGATTGATATCAAGAAATATGTGACAGCCGAGGTGGGTATGCCTACTTTGGCGGATATCATGGCTGAGCTTGACAAACCTGGCTTGGATCCTCGTGGAGAGGTTGAAAAATTTGAGTTTGATGCGAGCATCAAGACCATTGAGGATCTGCAGGAGGGCATGGTGGTGCCTGGCATCGTAACCAATATCACCAAGTTTGGCGCCTTTGTAGATATAGGTGTTCACAATGATGGCTTGGTTCACGTTTCACAGATGTCAAACCGCTACATCAGTGACCCTAGTGAAGTGGTGAAGCTCCATGAGCATGTGATGGTGAGAGTGACAGAAGTGGATTTGAAGCGTAAGCGCATCGCCCTGTCGATGAAAGGTGTGAAGTAATAGGAAGAATGACTGGAAGTAGCAGGAGGGAATATGGATAATCATCAGATTTCTGCCGATTGCATCGAGTCGGCGTATTGCTTCATCCACCAGAAGCTTCGGGTGTTTGAGTATTCTACCAATCCTACGCAGCGGGATGACATCGAGTATGCCATCTCGCAATATGTAGAGGGGATGAATCCCCAGCTCTATCAGCTTCTTTCGCAAGGCAGGAAGGAATTCCTTCTCGACCATGTGAATTTCGAAAGAGATATGCGGGAGGCGCAGGAGAAGTTGGAGGGGATGATGTAGTATTTATATAAAAGTAAGTCGCCCTGAAAGGGCAAAAGCTTTGAAATTGAAAGCTTTTGCCCTTTCAGGGCGTATGGGATGTGACTTGTGACACACCCTCATGGGAGATGATAAATTATCTGATTATCTTTTTTCCCTTTTATCTAACAATTACCTTTCTTTTTCCGAAGATGTAGATGTTAGGGTAGAAGCCACTGTAGGTGGCGGTGCCCGGCAGAACATCCAGGATGCGGTAAAGCTGACCGGTGGTTGAGAATACCTTGAGCTGGGTGGCATAGGTACTCTCTATGCGGATTCTTCTACCTCCTATAGGCTGCACGATGAGATAGTTGCCCGATGGGTCATCATCATCGGTAATCTTCACTTCTGGTTCAATCTTTTCGATGCCCGTGGTTTCTGCGATGCGAATCACGGATGGGGCAGCAGATGAGCGTGCCTGAGATGTGGTTGCCGCTGGTGTGAGATAGGTGCGGAATGGCATGACGGTGGCAAATGGCGAAGCATCAGCAAATGTATCGCTGAATGCCGTACCCTCATCGTTCATGCCATAGATGGTTCCGTTTGCCACCTTTTGTGCCTTGAAGGTTCCCATGTGTGAATAATCATCTACATTCAGGGTTCCCGTGGATGTAGTGATAGGTATTTCGATGGCACCCTGTTCAACTACTTCTCCGTCCTTTGGCTGGTACTCCGTGCCGTAGGCATGGAAGGTAACCGTCTGTGCCGGGGTATCGATTCCCAGACCTTGGGTGTATTCGTTATAGAATTTGCTTGAGAGGTCAAATTCATAATAACGGTAACCTGGGAAACGAACCACATACGGAATGTTCGCTGTCAAGGCAAGATAATCATTATATATATGTGGATCCTCATTATTATAATATGGATTATCCACCTTATTATATAGCTTGCTTTCGTATGTCCTTACAAAGAAGTCGTTCTTGAATTTGTAATCCCAACTTGCGGCATTCTCTGCCTGGAAAAGTCCCGCTTCTTTGCCCGGACGCTGGAAGGTGGCAGTGGTTTCCCCGTTGTTCCCTCCGGTGTTTACCCCAGTCAAACCTCGCAACCAGTACTCATGGTGCAGGGTGTGCGTGTTTTTGGCTGGGTCAGTCTTTTCAGCTTCCGTTGGTGTGCCATAGAAATGGGTAATCTCACCATTTACCTGCGCCTTTACCTTGTTCACGGTGAATGGCAGGCTGATGCCTTCCCATGCTCCCGTGGTTTCCTCGGCATAGTACATCGGCTTGCGCACATACCAGGCATGCTTGGTCACAGTGAATGGGATAGGGGCGCAGAAGTCGTTGTTGCTGCAATCTTCATTCTCGCTGTTCTTTCCCTCAGGTGTGCGCTCCACGAGATGGAAGTAAGGGGTGGTGAAATTACCGCCTGTTCCATTGCCTGTTCCAACGCTGTTTTTATTGGCTACAAGATGATGACCCTTAATCAGGATTTCTTTCTGTTCTTCATCATAGTTCAGTGCCGTATGAACGATATCGTAAGCCTCTGTTGTGTTTTTCGCATCAGAGCTGTCTGCTGCGGTATATACCAGGAGGTTCTGGGTAACTTCTGGCTTGATCATGAGGTTGTTGAACTTCTGGGCATTGTCGGCCACTGGCGGATAGAAGATGCCACTCAGATTGCTTCCGTCGTTCTGGCAAGTGAAGTCTATCGCCGTTGTCGTTGGCTTATACACGTAGGTATCCCATTGACTCTCCGTACTGTTGTAGGCATTGTAATGGAAGGCATTGAGCAGGGTGTCTCCGTAATAACCGGCTGTGCGATATACACGGTTGGTCATGTAATCTACTTGTCGGGAAGTAATCTCGGTCGGATAGTTGTCTGGAGTCAACTGCAATGACTGGCCCCAGAAGAGGAAGTCGTTCATCTTCTCGGAGTCTTTACCTGTGCCATCAGCCTCTGTCTTCGTCAGGTTTGCGTTAAACAGTGGCAGGTAATCGCCGGTTCTCGATTCTGCTTCCGTGTCTGTGGCAGCCTTGTACCGTGCCTTGTCTATCGCATGCGTCTGGTCGTGACGTGTCTGACTCTTGCCGTAGTTCGGGGTCAGGGCACTGCTGCCACCCGTACGCAGATAGACGATACCCGTATTGTTGCCGGTAATGGAATCCGAACGGTGGGCATACTGATAGTCGCCGTTGGCATAGTAATCGTAGATGTACTTCAGTGCCGCCTTGTCCTCAGCATTCGTCATATCGTTGCTGTAGCGGGCACGCAGATAGTACTCATTGAGGTCGTATGCCACCTTGCCATATTTGAAGTCATCGTATGTATAACCCGTTTCGGCAGTACCATCCATTCGATAGACGATAGGGGAGGTATTTCCTGTAGGATTAGTAGGTCCAGTAGGATTATACTCAAAGCAGCAGTGGTAGGCTCCCTTTTCGTTACGGGTAGCGATATTGCCGTTTTCCAGACCGAGGTTGTAAATCTGTCCCTGGTTCTCCAGGAAGAGTGCCTTGTCCTTGCTGAAGCCTTTCAGTACATGACCGTTGCCATGGAAGGTTCCCTTGAACACGGCTTCTGTTCCATCGATGTTGTCTGCGATGGTCAGGTCGCGCTGGAGGATAAACTGGGCATAGGCACCGCCATCATTCGATTCTTCCTGCAGGTATTTCTTGAAAGCCGTCAGGTCGCGCTGGTTCTTGATGTAGATGCGAGGCTCCGCAAAATATTGTGGCTCACCCTTGGCACGAGCCTCTGCTGCTTCCCTTGCACGTTTCACAGCCTCAGGAATATGCAGGTTCACCTTGTCTGATTGCGGATCCATCTCCTGGTAGTTGTGAACCACCAGGGTATCGGATGGCAGCACCGTAACGGGGAACAGCTTCTTGTCGAATCCCGTCATGGAGATAGCCAACTGCACGCCGTAGCCATTCATAAAGTAATAAGCCGGAATTTCCAGATAGTCTTCCGTCTTGTCGTAGTAGGTTCCGGCAAAGAGGTCGGTTCTATTATCTGTGGCTGTTCCCTGCTGATAGGTATTCTCGATAGAAGTATCTTTCAGCCAGGCTTTTCCATCCTCACCATCCTCAAATTCTGTGGTAGGCTTGCCGTCCTTGTGCTTCAGCTTGCCGATGTGCCAATAGTAGCCGTTGGCAGCAAACGATTCGTCAGCATCAATCTTCACCAGTTTCTTGTTGATTCTGATCATCTCTCCCGGCAATGCGCAGTTTTCGATGCTGATGTTGCCGCTTACGGTAGGTCCCTGCACATACTCGATGGTGAGATAGATGGTGTAGGTATATTCACGAGGAACATAATACTGTACCTGTTCGTTAGCACCGATGGTTATACTTGAAAGCGCCTTCTCTACATACTTTTTGCTTGTCGTGTCATATACATAGAGTTTTTCTACCTTTACATACTCGTCAGTCTGTGGCTGGTAATAGGTATTGGCAGGATCCAATTCGCCGGATTTTATCTCTATATAATTATGATTCTCATCTTTTTTAAAGAATTTCTCAGTATGCGCATAGATAGGCTTATTCTCTGTGCTGTTTTCGCCCTTGTATATCTCGTAGGCAGGAGCCTTGATAACCAGGGTAGCGAGACTCTTTTCGGAAAGGTGCTTCTTGAAGTAATCTGCATCTGCATCATTCGTGTTGTCAACCTTGTCAACCAGCTGGAATGATATCTTGGCATCTTCGGTTAAGTCCCTAGGCAGGGTATCATTGAAGGTCGTATAATTACCAGCTGGGTTTGGGGCGTTCATCGACAGCCATGCCGAAAAACCGTTTTGAGTACCTTCTTTAGATGTGGCACCCTCGAAGGTGGTACTCTTTGAACCACCCACATAGAGCTGGTAACCGCCGGCAACTGCAGCGTTATAATCTGCATTTCCTTCTTTCAGATAGTTGCGATATTCCAGGTCGCTGGAGAAATCCTTTGGATGTCCGCTTCTCATCTTCCAACTGTGGATGCGTACCGCCTGACCGCTCTTCAAGCCCGAAAGCACGGTAAGACCATCCTTGTTGTCACTGTCGAACTTGATAGGATTATCAGGAGATGACTTGAAGGTATAACCCGTGATGTGGGCATTGTAGTAGTAGTGGAAACCCGTTACATACCAATAGTGGATATCCGGCAGTTGGGTTTTATCGGTACAACTGTAGTATCCCATAGGGAAACAGTCATCCACGATGTATCTGCCATCCTTGTATGGGAACACGAAGTTACCCGTTGTTTCCAGGAAGTCTTCTTCGTGTGTATCGCCAGTCGCTCTTGTGTGGTGGTTGTCGGCATATACATAACCGCCACCTTCGTCTTCACGCACATTAATCAGGTTCATCTCTATCACGCCATAGATAGGACCGTAATGTTGCTGTTCGGCAACCTTTTGTTTCGCCTCATCGTAGGTTACCTGGCAGAGCTGAATCTTCATGGCATAGCCCGATGCGATGCCAATCATGTTTCTTGCCGTACCGTCGTTGCGTCTCTGGAAGGTTCCGTAGATGTCTCCCGCATTGCCGGTATCAACACTGCCCTTATTGGTGTTATAATCATCGATGTATTTCTGCTTTACTTCCAGATACGACATATCCATGAATTCCTGGCTCTCCTGGTCTTGGGCTGCTACCTGCCCCAGATGGTTGCGCCATGGAGCATTCGTCTTGTCGTTGAACGGAACATCCGAAACCACGGCGCCTACATAGTGGATATTGTTGGATAATCCCATGTAGTTACGTGCTTTTGTGCCGTATTTAAACGAGGCATTGTTATCTGGCTTAGCTTGCAGACTGCCGTCTTGGTTGTAAGCTATCTTATTCGACACCATCTTAATCTCACCCACACGGGCGATGGAGTATGGAGTCTTGTTGATTTCGTTCGCGGTATAGTCGCGTGCACCGAGCAGGGTGAAGCAGTTGTCTTCCAGGCGGAGAATGTCTATACGTTGGAAGGTGTTGATAATCTTCGGATTGTCGATGGTATGAGCTGCAAAGCCATAACCGGTGACATCGGTGCTGCGGAAACCCTCTGCGTATGAAAGGTGACCATCTCCAAAGATACCACCCTTGCTGTCGTATTCATAGAAGACGTTATCTCTCAGACCTTCCAGTTTAGGGCGTGTTGCTTCTGTATTTCCTGCATGATAGAAGTATTTATCCTGCAGCGAGATGTAGCGATAGGTGTATATGCCCTTCTTGTATGCATCGTCGTCATCATAATGCTTGTAGTAATAACCGAAGAGGTCGGTGCCCTCCGGCAACTTGATTTCCTGCATTTCCTGATGCGAGATGGTGATGTGCTCTCTGTCCTTGTTGTCACCCACCAGGATAACGGTGTTGCCACCGAAGCCTACAGTGGTTCCGTCAGGGAAGCCGTTAAGCTCATCAAGATGCTCCTTGGTATCCGTAAATGCCTCATCCACATTAAATTCCTTGGTATATTTCAGCACGGTGGTGTTGTTTGCCATCACCGATGAACCCTCGGCGAGGGAGTATCCTCCGCCATATACCGCTTCATCAATGTTGATATTCACATATTTCCAATCTACCTTTGGTTCCGCTGCTTCCACTGTGGTAAAGTATTCGTCACTGTTGGCATCCGTAATCTCTACCCTGTTGCCATTATCGATAGCCACGATATCTTCACGGGTACCCTGGGTAATCAACTCATCGCTCAGCAGATAGATGTGCTGCTTAATGGTTGGCGATTCTGTCTTGCCATCTTTGTCTGTCAGTTCCAGGTTCTTCTTCTTCTGGTCAGTACGCTTCAACACGTATCTGCCGCCCTTGTGGTTAGCCTTGTTCACCTTATAATATTTAGGATAACCTACCTTTACCTGGGTAGAACCATATACATAACCTGAATAGGAACCACCCGTAACGGCACGGAACACGTGACCGTTGAGAATATCTACATTGGTAAGACCAATCACGTTACCCTGCTGACCGCCACCATATACGAAGTTGGCAGATACGCCCAAGCCTTCTTTGTTGTTGGTTGCATCCACCACACCGCAGGCATTAAACTGGGTGCCATTCATGGTCGGAGCAACGCATTTGATATTCTCGCCCATCAGAATATGGGTGTTGCCATATACATAACTCTCCATACCATAGCCTGCACCGTAAATGTTGAGACTGGCATATTTGGCGCTTTGCAGCAGGTTGTTGGCGTTCTCCAGCTTCGTCTTGTCCTTGCCAGCCAGCATATCGCTTTGCAGGTCGATGGTTACGTCGCCCTTGATGGTACCACTCTGGTAGCAGCCGCCATAGACGTTACCTCCCATGTAGGCATTGTTCTTTTCATCCGTCTTTGGCTCAAACTTATTCTTGATGGTAAGTTTGATGAAAGGATATTCCGAGTGGGCAAGGCCCAGCAGATAGCCACCTGTGTGGGTAGCCTTTCCCTTGTAGTCGTAGTTGGCATTGTTGCAGCCACCCACTATCTTGTCGGTGATGGTAAGACCCTCTGGGAAGATGTAATCCACCACGTTTCCAATCTTCTTGGTTTCAGATCCCTGGAAGTCGTCTGCCGTTTTCGGATAAACATTCATGTTGCCACGGTTACCGCCGCAGCAGAAGGTGCCGATGGTGCAGTCGGTGAGTCCTTCGCCAGTTGTGCTTCCGTTCCAGGTTAGCTTGCCCTGGATATCTGTTTCCACTGGGTGGAAATACAGGTCGAGCAGGTGAGGATATACCTTAGGTCGGTCTGCATTCTCTGTAGGCAGATAGAGGGTACTGATTGTCTTGTTGGAAGGGTCGTTGATCCAGTCGATGCTGTCGGCAAGGTTCAGCTCCTTGGTATAGTCCTTAACGCTACCGTTCAGTCTCTGGAACATGTTCATGAAGTCGTTGTCCTTGGTAGCGGTAAAGAGTTCGTCGCCGTTACTTCCCATGAACACGCTTCGGATGTTGACATGGCTACCGATATTGATTTGGATGTTGCCCACCTTCTTTTTTTGTGAGTCATCTTTGTTATCATACACCTTCTGCACGGTGGCAGAGTTTCCGCCGCCATATACATCGCCATCAATCACAACCATTCCTTCCTGGCTGTTGATTTGATTGTCCGTGCCAACCTTGCCGGTATTGCCCGAAATATCGATGTTCACCCTGTTGGTGAGTGGTCGCCATGAATTGATGTTCACAATCTTGGCCGCATCGCTTGCCGCCTCGAGGGATGGCATGGTTTTACGCATTGGTACGGTATAAACCAGATCGACTTTCTCTGAATTAGGATCGTCTGGGTTCAGCGGATAATACTCGTTCACAGTTACCTTGGTGTTGCCGTTTCTGTCGTTGGCATACAGGTAGTTACCGTTTCCGGCTCCATATACATTGCCATAGATATGACCGCCGTTTATCTTGATGTTGGTGCCTGAACCCAGGTTATCCTTGAAGTAACCCTTGGAGTCGAGCACAATGTTTACATAGCCCGATACGTCGTTGCCGCCATATACGCTGCCATGGATATAGATATCGGTATTGTCAAAAGGAGATTTGCCTGTTGGGGCACCTGTATTATTATCGCCCGATGTGGTGGTATCTGCACTCGAGGTTTCATCACTTGATGTCTCATTGCCCGATGTGGTGGTTGTTTTTTTACTGTTGTCTTCTCCGATGATGATATTCGTTGATTTCTCCACGTCACCCATAAAGCCGCCGCCGAAGATATCACTGCAGTCGATGGCCTTGATGGTGACATTGGTGTTATTCACAGAACTGTAGAAACCGCCACCGAACACACGGCGGCAGAATGCGCCACCGGCTCCTGAGATGTTGGTGCTGCCTTCTACCTTTCCCGAATAACCGCCGCCCACGATGTCCATATACGAATAGTCACTCTCGAAATGTTCATGTTCCTTGCCCACCTCTAAGTTGGGCTTCGCGCTATGCTTGCTACCCACCATATCAATGCTGATGTTGGTATTTCCCTCAACTTTGGCATCCTCACCAAATCCGCCACCGAAGATACTGAAGTGTGGAGATCCCACCTTATTATATATCTCCTTCCATTCGGCGGTTTGGTAGAAGCGCAAGTTCTTGGCTTGTCCTGGTTTCACCTCCGTATTATCATGCAGGAATCCCTTGGTGAGGATGAGGTTGGTATTGTGTCCCACTATGCAGGCCTCGTTGCCACCACCGTAGATATTGTGGTTTATCTTGAACTTCAAGGTCTCGTGGTTGTATTGTGGAGAATAGGTGATACCATTGATGATGCTGGCTGGATGCCATGAACGGGTATCCGGATTCCAGTAAGAAGAAAGCAGGGCTTTGCCACCCATGATAATCATGTTGGTATTGCCGGTTACATTTGCCGAGGTAGTATTATGGGGGGTCTTTTCTCCATCCACAGTTTGGGAATCACTATTTCCCCATCCGCCGCCATAGATGCCATGACCTATATAGCCATCGAAGATGCTGATAAAGGTATTGCCAAATACCGTTCCGTTCAGGCATCCGCCGTAGATACGCTCATGGAAGGTAGGGATGATATCGGGATTGGTCTTATCATCCGGATGCTCCATGGCTTTTTCGCTCCAAGGTTCGAGAGGCGTCTTGGTTGTTTCGTCGAAATATGGATAGGAGATGACTGGTCGGTCGATGACCAGACAGGCATTGCCATAGATGCCACCCAGATTCTGATAGTTTTTACATTCCGACACAAGGCGACCTTTACCGCCTGCAAATACCTGCGAGAAGATAGCACCACCACGGATGTTGACCAGCGAGGTGCAGTTCTTAGGAACTTTGTGTTGCTCATAAGTAAATACATCTGGATCTGCCTTTGTATTACCCACGTTGGCAACATCGCCACCGCCATATACGCTACCCCATATCATGGTACGGTCTATCGTTCCCAGGCTTTTTCCGTTTGCCATATAATTAAAGTTTCTACCGTAAATGTGGACCTCCGTCTTTGGAACGCGGGCCATATCAGGGAAATCAATCCATGTATTCTTGTTGTTGTCATAGATTGATTCAATACCGGCACCACCGCCATATACATTCTGAGCGATAAAACCCGACTTAAGGAATACTCTGGATGATGTGCCCACCTTGCCGAAGTCGTAACCTTCACCGAAGTCTTTGTCTTTTCCTTCTGTGATGTCGCCGCAAGGCAGTGCACCCAGACCTGCTCCATAAATATTTTCACATACTGGCTGTGCATCGGTCTCTACATAGGTGTCGCCCGTAACATATCCCGAGTAGCCACCGCCATGGATTGCCTGGAAGGTGAAGCCCGGCAAACCGAGAATCCAAGCCCAGCGACTGGCATGATAGCGTCTGAAGGTAAACGGGTCGAAGCCTTCTTCTCCAGGATTGCTGCCAGTTACACTACCGAAATAGAGCTTCTTGTCTTCCTTGGAAACCTTCAGGAAGTCGTTATAGATACTCATTTCGAAGTCAAAGTAGGTCTTATGGTCTGTTACCTGATTGAGATATCGGTATTTAATGCCGTTGATGGTAAGGATACCTTCGTCGTCAATCTTGGCACCCGGCTGCGCATATACCTCGGTTCTACCCACCTTGGTGTTGGCACCGAATCCGGCTCCGAACACCGAGAACTCAGGGTCGTTCGTGTTCTTGCTGCTGATATACCAGCACAAGCCAGGCAGGGAGGTTTCATCAAAGAGGCTAAGCGTCTTGATGCTGTGGTCTTGATTCAGGATGGTGATATCAGTAAGTGGCGAGTGGTTGATGATGACGATAGCATCGCCGGTTTTATCTGCTACAGTAGTTTCGTTGGTATAGGTACCCACATAGCAGGCACGGTTGCCGCCACCATAGATATTATGGTTGCTCTTGAAGGAACCCGAGCTCATGGTGCCTTTGGTAAATTCAAAGAACTGCTGGGTATTCTCATCGTTCATGATGCGGTTGATGGCAGCCTTCGCCTTTTCGTTGGTAATCTCATCTACCGTCTTGGCATTCAGGATGGCTGCAGTTATCTCCTTGAATTCCTCGATGTTATCACAGATCTTCTCGCTGTCTGCCAGAGCGGCAAGCCAGGTGGTGATGTTGCCCTTGACATCTGCCTTGCGGTTCCATATCCAGGTACCGCCGTCTATCTGTACCTGGGTGTTACCCAGAATGTTGGCATAGGTTCCCTCGTGGGCAGTATCCTTCTTGCCGAGCACGGTTTGGCGTGTTTTCTTCTGCTTTTCCGCTTCGGTTTCTGTACCATTTAGTTCTACCTTTACATGGCCATAGCCACCGCCATAGATATTTTGTCCCAGTTTTCCGCCTTCCACGTGTACCAGGGTGTTGCCATCCACGGTACCATAAGCACAACCGCCATATACGTTGTTCCAGACGAATGGCACCACGTTGTTCTGGTAGTCGATTTCTGTAGAAGCTGCAGCATCGGTGTTTACGATATGAACGATGGTATTACCGTTGATGCGTCCCACCTGATTATATTCAGGGGCATTCTCCTTCTTGAGTCCCTTACCGCCGCCGAATACTTCGCCGAAGATATCGCCACCTTTCAGGTTGACGAAGGTCTTGTAGTTATCGGCGTTGTAACTGATGAATTCGCCTTTTTTATGTACTCCGTCTGTATCATCTTGTGCGATGGTTGATACGCTGATAGGCTTGATGGTGTAATCCGGTGTTTCTGTTTCATCGCCGATGTTGGCGATATCACCGCCGCCATATACGTTGCCATAAATCTTGGCTTCGTCTGAGATTTCCACCAGGGTGGTTCCCTTCACCTTTGCCACGTTGGTGAAGTAGGTGTATTTTGTTGTTGTAGTGCCATTGGTTTCAGTTGTGGTCTTTAACGGATCCACGCCGGCACCGCCGCCGAATACATCACCATGGATATAGGCACCCTTGACGAATACCTGTGTGCTGTCGCCGATACTTCCTGTATTGTTATCTGCTGTAGAGGTAGGGTCGCCGAATCCTCCACCATACACACGATGCAGGAAGGTATTGCCATCCACGGTTACCTTGGTGTTATTTGTTACGGTACCAGCATAGCCACCACCCAATACGCTGAGGATGGTGAAGTTAGGAACGCCCTTCGAGTTATCCAAGACATTCATGTCTTGATTCGTACTCCTGCTGCTGTGAGGACGGGCGAGCTGCTCGGTATCATCTCCCACTTCTCCGTTGTAGTCGCCATATTCGCCTTCCACGTTGACGGTAACATCGGTGCTTCCCACGATGGTGTTCTCACCATATCCGCCGCCGAACACAGAGAAATGAGGGTTCTTGTTGTCATCATAAGATTCCTTCCATTCCGGTGTTTTCAGAAGCGAATAAGGGGTCATACCCTTTTGTACATTTACCGTAGCAGTTCCTGTTACGGTGCAGGCAAGGTTTCCTCCGCCATAGATGTTATGAGGGTTGATGAACTTGTCGTTAACTTCGTCATAGAACTTTGTCTTGTCAACGATGTAGTCTTTTCCTTCTACATTATCCCAAACGTAGAAATTCTGTATAGTTCCATCCCATAACTTATTCCATATCACATTGATAGAGAAATTATCCTTCAAATTTCCGCCTTTCTCTCTTGTCTGTAAGCCTGGGGCCAGATAAATATTCGTGTTTCCATTTATATCGGCAAAAGTGAAATCTTCCGATGCTATTGGATTGCCGTCATCATCTGTGATATTACCCTTACCTCCACCGAAGATTTCTCCTGCGAAGTTGGCACCATAGATATTGATGGTTGTATTTTCTCCCACCTGTGCCAGGTTACCACCGCCATAGATGTCGCCATAGATGGATGGAGCCTGTTCTGATGAGCCAGAGAAGGTAAGGCTGGTGCTGCCGGTAACTCTACCGATATATTCCGGATGCCAGTTTTCGTCGTTGGCTTTTACTTTCTTCTCTCTTCCGTTTCCACCTGCGAACACAGAACCAAGAATGTAGGCTTTGTCGCTGATACTCAATTCGGTATCTTCTGTCTGCGCCATGTCGCCACCTCCATAAACATGATCATAGAATGTTCCGCCTTTGATGCTGACGGTAGATTTTCCGAAGAGGCGAGCCATGTCGGAAAGAATTTCTGGTGTTGTTTTGTTGTTTTCTGGATCATTTTCTGTAGCATACGCCACACCATATCCACCACCGAAGATAGGGCAATAGAAGGTTCCGCCAGTGATATTGAGTGCTACATTTCCATAGGTCTGACCCAATTTCTTGTAATCGCTGTAATTGGTTCCACCATATTTGTTTTCATGGAAGAAATAGTCCGTTCCACGACCGCCGCCGAAGATACCGTTTTTGCAATAGAAGGTACCGCCATTGATGATAAGTGAAGATACCGTTTTGCCTTTTTGACCATAAACGTTTCCTCCGTATTGACTTGGCTTTGCAGTTTTCTGGGTCCACAAACTTAATCCCATGAAGCCGCTACCGCCGGCATAGATACCATCGATGGCATTGATCTTGCCATCTTCGGTCTTGGTTCCGAATTCGCCACCATTGATGGTTATATTTGTCTGTGTGTCTTTTGGATCAATGGTTACGGTTGATTCGGTATTCGCATTGTAGCAGGTGTAAGTTACCAGATTATTCTTGGCTACAGAATAATCACCATAAAGCATCACGTTTTTCTCTGCATTCCAATAAGCAATGTTGGTATCAGAGGTATGGGTAGTGGCTGTGTCGTTGCCATAGCCAATGCCATTCATACCACCTGCTCCTGCACCGAAAATTCCACAGAGAATTTGAGTGTTGTTCGCATTTTCTTCTGGCAAAACCTTGAAGGTTCCGCCGTTGATGGTGATGTTGCTGATGCCATAGAATGGATTATTGATAGGTGCATTAGCATGATGAGCACGTCCCATGCTACCACCATAGAGTTCTGTAATGATAACGCGACCGTTAATCTTATCATCGTGATTATATTCCGATTTGTCTGGGTCGATGGTTATGTTTGCTCTACCCATATAGGTATTGCAAGGCACATTGTATGTAGTATTATCGTATATGAATGACAATTGCGTATTGGCACCCAGGCTACCATTTACCACACGCGCCACCTTGCCACTCCTGATGATGATATCTACATCGGCAAACATCGCACCCTCGTGACTTCCCGCAAGGATGGCACCGGCATCATAGTCGTTGCCTCTAAGTTTTTCTTCATCTTCTTCGCTTTTTTTGTAGATTCGTTTTTGATTATTTTCATCGTTCCATTTTCTGTCAATATCCATCGTGATGGTACACTTGATAGGTTGGCCAGGAGTTCCCATCACACCATTGAGGCCTTCTTTGACCGTTTGGCGACCGCCAGTACTGATAATGGAATAGTATCCCGACTTGATGGTGATGCTGAATCCCTCTTTGCCATGAGGCATAGAGTCATTGTAGGCTTGCATCAGTTCAAGTGTATTCAATGTATTATTCAATGTATGGAATCGACCATCGTTGTTGATACCGCCGAAAATATGGAATGGGGTGGTGACGGCTCCGTCGATGCTACCATAGGCAAGGTTGTTTACACCAAAGTTTGTCATCTTGATACCTTCACCCATTTCTAGATTGTGATACTGGCAGTAGATAACCTTATAGTCTTCACCGTCTTTGTTGTTGAAGGTGATATGTTCGAAGCGGGTATCTCCCCAGATAGGCAGACCTTTTGAAGAACCGAAGATTTCTATCTGTCCCTTATAGTCTTTGTCCCATTTTCCCGTGATGGTAGCATTACGGAAAAGTTCAGGATGGCTTGTTTTGGCATTTTCCCAGTCTTTTGCAATCAGCAGATTTTCTCCTGTATAGTTTGGGGTGATATTAAAGCCTTGTTGAGTAACGCCATTTGAACTTGTACCCATCAGTACGATGATGTTTTCATCCCAGTCGGCTATGTCTGAAAGTTTCGTGTAGGCACCCTGCCAGGTCAGCATCGGCTTTTCTGGGGAATATCCCCATTCGTCGTCAGTTAGATTATCCTCTCCTGCTTTGTATGTTTTGCCATCAGCTGTAGTAACGCCTGCCGGACAGAGATATACGATGACTGAAGCGCAAACATTCTTTTCAAAAAGAACATTGTCGTCACTCTTTACGGTTACCTTACAATAATATTTATATTTATGTGAAGTTGTAGTTGGAGTATATTCGTTTTGGGTGGTAGGAATGTTGGTAAGTTTATCAATACCGTTATGCCATTCGTAGGTGATGGTAAGCCCCAGGTCGTCATTGCTCAATTTCTCTTCTGTATCGTTGGTTACATTGACGATATAAGTACCTGGCTTGGTTTTATCGTCAAGTTGAGCTGTGATACCGATGGCTTTTACCAGGATGGTGTTTGTGCGAAGACTGCTTTGGCTTGAAATGGCATAAACATACTGGTTGTAAGTTTGACGAGGCAAATAGAATGGATTGCAAGCCACGTTGTCGGTGTTTGCTTTTTCCCAATTAATGTTGTCTTGCGATACAAACCAGTCGTATTTTTCGCTGTTGGTTGTGCCGTCTTCATTAACTACGGTCAGCACATCTTTCGTTCCTCTTTTAGCATTCAGCTTGACGGTACTGAAAGTAAATTTAGAATTTCCTAAATATGCCCAGCTTTTCCTATCGAATTTCTTGTCGGAGATATATTGGTTTATCTGATCAACAAAGGTTTTGCCAAAGGTCATTCCGGTGCTCTCATCAATGGCATCGATGCTTTTTAATGTACCATATTTATAATCCTTGCTTCCTTCAACTTTGTTGTCTTTGGTATAGTACCAGGTTGATGTAATCAGTTGGCCATCTGCAGTTTCGTTGATGAAATCCATGCTTCCTGAGTTGCTCGCCATCACACTACCTTTTTTACATTTTGCGGTATTGGTGCTTGTTGACAGCGAGCCATGAATTAAAATATTTCTAGGTAGAATAACGAGATTACTGTTGTTCGGTTTTGCTAATTTACTTACAGCACCGAAACCTCCTGAAATAGTTGCTTGGTGATCACCAGAGGTAGAAGTCAGAGAGGCTTTGGTAAGCATGTTCACTTTAACATCGGCGGAGATATTGAATATTCTGAATAGGTTTAGGTTATTAGAGTTATCTATATAGCCAACGACACCTCCTACTCGAAAGCTATTGGGTGCACTGTATGTTTCCTCATTATCTGTAATTTCTGAATTACGGATAATGATATTGCTGATTTCTGCATATTGTGTCATGTCGCCAGCAACGGTACCGATTTTGATGACAGAGGAGCCAACAGGTGCTGTATCCTTTTTCTTTTGAATGCGGGCTTTTTTAATAATCAAGTTTGTGACAGATGCATAAGTAGCCTCACTTGATGCGGAGGTACCATAAAGTCGGCCGAAAAGACCCCATGATGCTTCAAAACCTGTCGCATTAACCCACTCTATCTGCATATTGCTGATGGTATGTCCGTCACCATCAAATTTTCCTGCAAAATAGCGGTCGTTTTCCTTCTTATCACATTTCCATGTACCGATAGGCATCCATTTACCTTTGCTCAGGTCGATGTCGGCGGTAAGTTTAAAGTATTTGCCTGCAAACATAGCCTTGGTATCTCCGTTAGTCACATCGTGTGCCAACTTCGCCAGCTCCAGGTCATTACTGATAAGCCATGGGTCATCCTTTGTTCCCGAACCACCAGCATAGTCTGTAGCGATGAGGTCGCCCTCACCATATACTTTCATCTCTGTGGTGGTAGTGCCGCCGCTTTCCTCCTGGGCATGCACCATTTGGATGCTCGCCAGCAGCAGAGCCAGCAGCATCAAACATTTTCTGCATATTGTTGATATAGAATGTATTCTCATTGCAATGTATCTTTTTATTTGTTAGTCGGTATAAATCGTGATGGAGTTTTAATCTATCAACAGATGGCCCGTATAGGCATCCTCATCAGCCAATACATAGAGATAGCGGGGTTGAATCAGGATGCGGATGGGATATATCATGGCGGTGACGCCTTGTTTCTGATTTTTCAGACTTTCGAAATTCTTTTCGTTGAGTTCGATGGCAGAGGTTATATCCTTTCGGGTAATCACCTCCTGCTGCTTCTCGTCCTTGAATACCACATCGTAAGTAACCTTGATGATAGGGGTGAAATTCTTATCGGGAATGGTATAGAAAGCCGGTCCCCATTGGGTGTAGTCTTTTATCGAATTATCGAGAAGAATGCTTTTCGTTGCGTTCTCGAAAGCTGTTAAAGTATTGTCCGTATTTTCCTTGTAAGGAATCTCAAATGGAGTGGCGGTGTAATCGGTGTAGGTGATGTCGTCCTCTTTCCATTCTATGGCGGCACCCTGGGTCCATAGCTTCTTGGTCTCATCCCAGGTATAAGACCTGCTTACGGTGCCTGAGGTGGCTAACTTGCCCGAAAGGGTTACGCGCTTGATTCGGAATTGTCTTACGGCTCCCATCTTCGTATCGAGCTTGAAGAGAAGGCGATAACCTGTCATGGTTTGGTCAAACTTGAAATTCACCACACGTTCGAAGGTGTATTCTGTATTCTGAGCATCCTTACCCTCCCTGCTTTGTGGTAGGGCACAGATGATGGGGGCCTTCCTGATATCGAAGATAACAGGACTGGGGGTATGATTGGATGAAGTATTCTCTGTTGATGTTTCTTCGGCTGGAGTACTCATGGCGAATGGGAACGAGAGGGTGAAGGTGCGGCTGGTGGATGTAGAAGAGGTGGCATCGCTCTTTTCTTCTACCTTGGCGCCATCCACTTTTGGCATATAGGCGAAGAAATGGAAGGAAATAGCCTTGCCCAGATATTCGTTCCAGCGCTTGCGGTTGGTAGCCGTCCAGTTTTCCGTGGTGGAATTATAGCTCACCGATTCGTTGCTGTAGATGGTGTTGTCACCATCAAGCTTTGGATGACTGGTGCTGGAATAGTAGCCGAACACGCCCATGGTGGCTGGATGCTTGGCGGCATCGTATGCCTCGTAGGGGTTGGTTCGGGTAAGCGTCTTCTCGGTTTTTGCCGAGAAGGAGATATAAGCATAGTTGTCGGCATGCTGAATCGGCATGTCGTTGCTCTCGCAAGCGGTGAGGATTGCGAGGAGAATGATAAATGGTGTTACTATGTTTAAAAACTTTTTCATATCCGTGTTCTATTTTTTACCAGCCGCCGGTTCCGTTGCCGTTGTTATCTATACCCTTTTCTACTGGCAGCCATTTCTCCACTTCCAGATTCGAGAAGGCGATGAGGCTGCCCGTTTCTGTTATCTTGAAGATGTATGTATATTGATAGCCCGCCTTCCACTGCATGTATTCAGCCGGAACGGTGGCAAGGGTCTTGTTTCCGTCGATGATGGCGCTGATGGTGTAAGCGCCCTGCTCGTATTGGGCGATGTTGAATGGTGGCACATAATACCACTTGTTATATTGGGTCTTGTCTTGCAGTATATGAATGGCATCGCTCTCTTCCTCGTAAGGTATCGTTAAACCGAGGAATCCTTTGGCATTTGTATCCGCCGAAGTTTGCCATTTAAAAGAAGGTGTATAGCTGGTTGGGGTTCCTGTGAGGGGATAGGTTGCCGTGATGGTTCCCTTGAGCGGGGTATCGGCAGAAGATTGATTCTTGATGTATCTGCTGTCACCAAACAGGATGTGGGTGATGGTGACGCGCTTGGTGTTCGCCGGATAGGTGAACTTGAATCGTACCTTGGCGATGAGCGGAGAAAAACGGAGGGTTACGCACTTGCCGTAAGGGGAAGTGGCGTCTGTATTGTCGGAGAACCATAAATCGCTGATGTAAGGCACGCTGGTTGCCGTGGCGTTTTCAGAATAAGCAAATGGAATCTGAAAAGCACCTTCTGAGTCTGTGATGATTTTGGGTTCCGCCAGAGTATAAGCATAGAAGCGGTAGTTGGATGCTGAGTAATCCCAGTATTTGATGGTTTGAGTAGTGGAGTGTTTAGGATGAGTAAGTCCGACGTATTCCCAGTCGGCGGTATTGCTTTCTGTGGTTCCTGCGCTTCTTTGCGTAAAGTTTACCCGATAGCCGTCCATGATGACTTGCGGGGAGTTGGGAGTAGCAGCATAGTTTTTGTATCCCCAAACCCGGAAGGATGTGAAGAGTGTTTCCAATCCTGTTTCGCCGGAGCGTGAGGTAGGTGCATCCTGCCATATACCGTTGGCACCGCCGAAAGCGATTTCCACGTTTGGCTTAGGCTCCGGTGTCTCTGGTTTATCCTGTTCTGATGAGCAGGATAAAAGGCATAAAGCCGAGATCAAAAATGATAAGATGCGGATGTTTTGCATATTTTTTTCGTTGTATTTTTAACCTAGGAACCGGGCGGGGAGAATTTCCCCGTCCGGTAGCCGCTATTTCTAATCACTAGGATTCTATGTCGTCTAAGGCTTTTACAAGCCTTGAATCATGTTTATGGTTGTGTTTGTGCTACAAAAGTCTTAATAACCTTTACAGCGTAAACGTTGTTGTTATTTGAGTACTTCTTGTAATAGATTTTATTATTTGCAAGTTGTGTATCTTTTGCTACAGGCTGCGTGCATTCGTAGTCAGTATAGTACTCGTTTTCACCTGCTGTTATATTTCCGTCTCCCTTAACAGCTGTGATGATATCTTTTGCTGTGCCATCTTTTTCTTTATATACGTATGCGTATGTGGTAGCTGTAGTTGTAGCAGTGAATTTCGCAACAGAATTAGCTGTAACGGTAATAGTCTTGTTGTCTGCAGAAGGGATGGTCGTTGGATAAGATATTCTATCAACCTTTGTCAAGGTTACGTTGTTACGACCTGTGATAGAATTTCCTGTTGTCGAAGATTGAACCTGGAGTGCATCAATAACTTCTGCTTCCGTAACTTCCTTATTGATGGTATAAAGCTGGCCTTTGCTGTTGAGGTCACTCAATGTGGCACCTGCTTTAATGCTTCCATCATCTGATGCTTTCGTTGCGGTTACACTTACGTAAATATCTGTAGAAGTTGCTGCAGGATACTCGTTGCCATTACCATAGGCCATGATAACCTCTTTTTTATTAGTATCAAAAGCATATGATGTTACAGATGGAGTAGAAACAGTAGTGATGGCTTCTTGATTGAAATCAACATTATCAATGTCTGCTACTACAGCATCGAATGTGATAGGGAAGAGACCCTCAGGAGTATTGTTTTCTGTGCTAGTAGCACCATTTGTGTTATCTGAAATCTTGAAGATATAAGTGTAAGCGAAGTTTGGTTGCCACTGGGTGTAAGAAGCAGGGATAACAGCTTTAGCGCCATATACCTTGATTTCTTCTTTTGAACCATCGTCAGATACGAGCGTATAGTTCATACGCAGAGTAAGAGGCTTACCATTTGTAGCTGTTGGGAGAACTGCTGTGTAGTAGCTATCCTCTTTCGTACCTGCCATGGAAGCTTCCTTTGCTGAAGTCGCAAGCTTCTCTGTTGTGTAATTTACGTTGCCAAGGGCAAGTTTTGTAGTCTTATCAGTACCTTCATTAGAATTTACTGAAACAACAGCCTTGTTATAACCCTTAGTACCTGCCGTTTGCGCAGTAGCACCTATGGCGGCTGACGGTTCACCAAACAAAGAAATGCTCCCTTACGCTTGCCTCGGCGTAGCGTGTGCGGGTCTTATTTATCTTATCCTTGCCGCTTTAATCAAAGCAGTAGGTATTAATAAGATTATGAAGCTCTTCCCTCCTGTTGTTACCGGTCCTATCATTATTGCTATCGGTCTTGGTCTTGCTCCGAGTGCCGTTGACAACTGCAGCAGTAACTGGTGGCTCGCAATCGTTGCACTCGTTCTTGTTATTATCTTTAACATTTTCGGTAAAGGTATGATAAAGATTATTCCTATTTTGCTCGGTATAATCGGTTCATATTTAACTGCCGTTGTAGTTGGTAACATTTGCGGTGTTGAAAACTTTGCTATTGACTTTACAGGCGTTAAGGAAGCTGCTTGGATAGGTTTTCCTATTGAATGGTCATCAACTGTATTCGGCGGTGTTCACGACGGTGGCAAGGCTATCTCGGCTATCATTGCTCTTGTTCCTATCTCTATCGCTACTATGATGGAGCATATCGGCGATATTTCCGCTATTTCAGCTACTTGTAAGAAGAACTACATTCAGGACCCGGGTCTTCACAGAACTCTTTTAGGTGACGGTCTTGCAACAACTCTTGCTTCTCTCTTCGGTGCTCCTGCAAACACTACATACGGTGAAAACACAGGCGTACTCGCTCTTTCAAAGGTTTACGACCCAAGAGTAGTAAGAATTGCTGCTTACTTTGCAATGGCATTCTCTTTCTGCCCTAAGTTTGCCGCTGTTATAGAATCTATTCCGGGCGCAGTTGTTGGCGGTATTTCCTTCGTTCTTTACGGTATGATTTCCGCTATCGGTGTAAGAAATGTTGTTGAAGCTAAGGTTGACTTCTCTAAGGCAAGAAATACAATCATTGCCGCAGTTATCCTTGTAGTTGCTCTCGGTCTTACAAAAGGTATTACATTTACTGTTGCAGGTCACGATATCACTCTTACAGCTCTTGCAGTTGCTTCAATCGCTGGTATCGTTCTTAACCTCATCTTCCCTGAAAAGGACTTTGACCCTGAAAAGGCTTTCCAGGCTGATACTGTTTCAAAGCAGATTGATGTTGAAAACGAAAAATAAAATATAATATAAAAAATTACGGTCGCACCATTTCGGTACGACCGTTTTTTTATGTAAATTATAATTTATCTTAATAAGGCTTCCCCTTGAGGGGAAG
>OQVS01000832.1_pt1 | contig 21553 bp, 21 predicted proteins | sample 1691601 | NCBI WGS metagenome assembly OQVS01 (sample SAMN03418268, study PRJEB22391) | human gut metagenome | biome: human-gut; feature: organic feature; material: feces | host: Homo sapiens | place: Tanzania | collected 2013-01
CTGAGGAAGTCGACGCCAAGATGGAGTCCATCATGAAGAACATCTATGATGCTTCCGTCGAGGCTGCTGAGCGCTACGGCCTGGGCTACAACCTGGTCGCCGGTGCGAACATCGCTGGCTTCCAGAAGGTCGCTGACGCCATGATGGCTCAGGGTATTTTCTAATCGAAAACACCTCACGACTTTCTCGTGCCGCACGTCTGTGCACATGAAACAACAAGAAAAAGGTACCCTGCTTTCGCAGGGTACCTTTTTTATTTGCACTCAGGTATTGTCCCGGCTGATGGGTCGCCGGACAAGCAGTGCAAAAAGTGCCTTTTTGTTGAGCGGGCAGAGCGGGTAGAGATACCCCTCCCCCACGATTGGCTTTGTCGAGGCAAGCAGAGCGATGATCCCGATGCAGCCGAGCGAAAGCCCGACCCAGTCCAGCGCACCGACAAATAGCAGCAGCACTATCCGCAGCAGCTTGAAGGCGTAGCCCAGCTCATAGCTCGGCTGGGCAAAGTTCGAGATGGCAACAAAGGCCATATACGCCAGCACCTCCGGCACAAGCCAGTGTGCCTGCACGGCAAAGTCACCGAGCACGAGCGCGCCAAGCATGCTGAAGGAATTGGAAAATACCGCCGGCGTATTGAGCGACGCCAGTTTCAACAGATCAACGATAAACTCCGCCAGCAGCAGCTGCACCAGCAGCGGCACGGAATAATCGCTTTCGATTGCCAAGAATTCAAGTCCCGCCTGCGTGCGCGCAGGGTCTTTAACGAGCAGATACCACACAGGTGTAATGAACATCGTAAGCAGAAACACCACAATGCGCAGCACACGCAGATATGTTCCGATCAGGGGTGGGAAATAGTAATCGTTCGCCTCCTGCACAAAGTCAAAGAAATGCGTCGGCAGGATCATCGCCGCAGGTGAATTGTCCACCAGCACCACGATGTTCCCTTCCATCACACAGGCGGTCGCGGCGTCCGGCCGCTCCGTATAGCGCACCTTGGGAAACGGCGTCCACCACTGCTTTTTCTCCATCATCGCCTCAGCGATGCTCTCCTGACTCATGGAAACGGAGCGCACGTCAATTTTCGCAAGCTTTTGCCGCACCTCGTCCAGCAGCTTGCGATCGACCTTATTCTCAAGATAGCAGAGCACCACATCCGCGCGCGAGCAGTCCGACACCTTGTGGCCTTCCAGCGTAAGCTGCGGGTCGCGGATGCGGCGGCGCAGCAGCGCCGCGTTTGCTACGAGCGTTTCGATGAATCCATCGTGCGCGCCGCGCAGCACCTTACCCGCCGACGGCTCCTCTACGCTGCGGGCAGGAAACTGCTTTGCGTCGATCAGCGCGCACGCGTCAAATCCGTCGATGAGCAGCAGCAGTTTCCCCAGAAATACGCTCGTCACCGCGGTTTCGACGCTTTGCTCGGCATTCACCTCGCTGAAGGTGATGTATCGGTCGATGAACTGCTGCATCGTCTGCGCGCCGTCGATGTTTTGGAGCGGCAGCCAGAAACTCAGCATCCGCTCAATAACTGCGTCATCGCCGTAACCGTCCACGACCCACAGCCGCGCGCGTTTCCCGCCGACGTACAAATCGCGCGAGATCATATCAAAGCAGCGCCCCACGCCAAGCAGAGCGTCCAGTGTACGCACATTTTTCTCAAAATCCGCCGTCAAGCAATCCATAGCAGGCCTCCCGCCATACGATTTTCTTTTATTATGGACAGAGAGGAAAAATTTATGCCGCCAGATGCCGCTTTCTCCCCGCATCACACAGGGGCAGAGCACAAAAAAAGGAAGCTCTCTTTTTATCGAGAGCTTCCTTTTTTTGTGCGTATCGTCGCGGCGTGAGCCTTACACTTCTTTATTGAAGTAGAAGAACTTCTCGTCCTCGCCCTTTTTGCGCATACAGGACGAAAGCATCTGGTAGGAGGCGGTATTTTCCTTGTAGCATTTGGCGACAATGTGGCTCAGATGGCGGTCGTAAAGCCCCCACTCGGCCACCGCGCGGAACGCCTCCGCACCGTAACCCTGTCCGCCGTATTCCGGCGCGATGCGGCACCCTTCCTCCGCGCCGCCCTTGCCGTCAAAGCGGTAGAGCAGCACCTCGCCGATGCATTTGCCGTCCAGACGAATGGCAAAGTTCACGGCGCGTTTTTTGGCAAAGTCCTCGCGCACAACGTCGAGGAAGTAGGTTTTCAGATCCTCGCCATTCCAGTCCGTACGGTAGTCGTAGCCCCACCACTTGTTGCGCTCATCGTCGAGGCAGAGCGCATTGTACGCCGCGCGGTCTTCGTCCGTAAAGACCGAGAGCGTCAGCCGTTCGGTTTTGATCTCCGGGATCTCGCGTAAGTCCTCCAGTTCGTTTTTCACGTCGAAGCAGAACTTCTCGGCAAGCATGCAGGGAAGGTACTGGAGCTTCGAGGTGCGAAGGCCGCGGTCGCCCGCATCGTCCTCGCGGTTCAAATACCTGACGCCGTCGACGGCAAAGCAGCGGGCAAACTCCTGCACCGTCGCAGGATAAACGCCCTCGTAGCCATAGAGCGCCTTTTCGATGTGGACGTGCAGCGTTTCGCCGCAGCGCTCGGCCATGGCAAGGGAGATGAGCCGCCCTTCGTACTCCATGCCGCCGACAAAGAGCCACGAGGCCCCCGTCAGGCGCAGCATCGTCTTAGCGAGTGCCAGCTCGTTTTTCGCCGACTTTGACGTTTTCTCAAACACCGCCGTGTAGTCCTGCCAGAAGCGTTCAATGAGCGGCAGGTCGTCCTTCCCCAGCGCGCGGAAGCGCGCCTCGGGATAGAGCTTGCGGAATTTATTGACGTGGTTGCGCTGGCCGCTGTAGTGGCGGCCCGGAAAGTCGCGCAGGTCGTTTGCTTCATAGAGATAGTCTCGCCAGGAGCGCGGATTGTCAAGATGGAAGTGCGGGTAACGCATGAGCAGCTTTCCCGCCTTCTCGCGCGGCACAACGGACAGCTCCAGCGCGATCCCCTGCTCCATGCAGTGCTCTTCGATGGCGCAGAGCGCGGCGTCCTCATCACCGTCCGGCCCCGGAACGGGATAGTCGAAGCAGTACTTGCCGTCAATGCAGTTTTTCACGATCAGGCAGCCGGCAGCCTCGGCATACTGCGGGTGCAGATGCCCGCGCCACATCAGCTTGACCAGCGCGGAATACTCGCACAATTGATAGTCGCAATCCTTATAGTAGCGGCGCAGACGGGACAGATCCCGCTGCGCAACGGGTTTGAATGTCAGCATGGAACGTGTTATCTCCTTTGATATCATATCGGTTATTTTACCCGCTTTTCCGCCGTATGACAAGACTTTTTCATTTTGGCTCAAGCTCCGCAAGCACCGCCTGCGCACACTCGATAAACTGCCGCAGCGAAACCGGGTGTCCCTCGCCCTTGTGAACAGCCATGCCAAGTTCACGCGCAGAGCGCGGCTCCACCGGTATGAGCAGCACACCGTCGCCGCGGCCGCGGAGCGTCAGCTCCGTCATCATGCTCACGCCGAGGCCGTGCTCGACCATGCTGATAACCGTCGGGTCGTCCACCGCCGTAGGTAAGATGTGCGGCTTCACGCCCGCGCGGTTGAAGATTCGCATAATATCCTTGTCAAAGCCCTGCGCGGGCATGATGAAATCGCGCCCGTCGAACTCGCCGAGCGGATAGCCCGTGCGGCCGTCGATGGGATAGTCCTTCGGCAGCACGGCGTACATCAGGTCATCGCGCAGGTGAATCCACTCATAGCCGCTCTCCTCTTCCTGGCGGCTGACGAAGATGACGTCCATCTTTCCCTGCGCCAGCAGCTCGTAGGGGCTGTTGACATGATCCGCCATGCGAATATCCACGTCCACGTCCGGCCGCTCCTCGCGGAAGCGGCGGATAATACTCGGCAGCCAGTGCATGGCCATGCTGGCGAACGCGCTGACGCGGATCACCTCGCTGCGTGAGGACGCCACTTGCGCGATCGCGCTGTCAAGCCGGGCGTTGGCCTGCAAAAACTCGCGGATCGCAGGCGCCACACGCTCTCCGTCCTTGGTGAGGCGCACACCGCCGCGCCCGCGCTCGAGCAGCGTGAAGCCGACCTCGCGCTCAAGCGAATTCATCATGTGCGTCAGCCCGGACTGCGTGTAGCCCATCACCTCCGCCGCCTTGGTAAAGCTGCCGAGGTCGACCGCCATCAGCAGCGCTTCTAACTTCTTGCTTTCCATAGGACATTCCTTTCCTATTAGTATTCAGCATGGTTCGATTATAATATATACTCATGCCGTATGCAAGCGGATTCTCTTCTTTGCTCCCTTTTGTTGCGTTTTTTCCGTCATCTGTCATACATCGCCGTCTTTTTTGTCCGCTTGCTGCGTAAAATAACACTTGAGGTGATCGTCATGAACCGCCGCCGCGCGCTTTTTTTGCTTTTTTTATCCACCGCTCTCATGCTGTGCTTTTTCCAATTCAAGGATAGTCGGGCCGTTACGGTCTCTGCCGCGCCAGCTCCGCGGCGCTGCATCGCGCTCACGTTTGACGACGGTCCCTCGCCGCAAACGACCGCCGCACTCCTTGACGGGCTCAAAGAACGCGGCGCGCATGCAACGTTCTTTCTCATCGGCGAGCAGATCGCAGGAAATGAGGCGATCGTCCGCCGCATGAAGGCCGAGGGGCATCAAATCGGCAACCACAGCTTCACTCATGCGCGGCTTGACGCCGCCGATGCTGCTGCGCTCGGTGAAATTCAAAAAACAGACGACGCTCTGCGCGATGTGCTCGGCGACGGCAGCTACTGGATCCGTCCGCCATGGGGCTTTGCGAGCGAGGCGCTCAAAAGCGCCGTCACCGTTCCCCTCATCTTCTGGACGCTCGACACGATGGACTGGAGTGTGCGCAGCAAGGAGCTTGTCGCGCACCATATCATCGAAAACGTCAGAACCGGCGACATCGTTCTTCTGCACGATCTGTATGATACTAGCGCAGATGCTGCACTTCAGGTCATCGACGTGCTCGGCGCACAGGGCTATGAATTTGTCACGCTCGAAGAACTTTTCGCCTGCTCCGGCGTCACGCCGCAAGCCGGTCATTTTTACCTGCGCGCAGACGAAGAAGTGTCCTGGTGACAGACTGCAACAAATTTTTGAAAAAAACTGAAATTGGGGCTTGCATTTTCCGGTGAGGTGTGCTATTCTATCAAAGTCGACACGAGCGATATATCCGGGTGTGGCGCAGTTGGTAGCGCGCTTGACTGGGGGTCAAGAGGCCGTGAGTTCAAGTCTCGCCACTCGGACCATGCAGAGTGTCCTTATAGGATCTGAGTATCCTGTAATGGACACTCTGCTTTTTTATTTCCTGAAAAGTTCATACCGCAACCTGTTCCGGGGCGTAGCTGAGTGCTACGCCTTTTCTTGTTTCCATGATAATGTCGGCCTCCGGGATCTTCCGGCGATCCGGCACATCAAAGGCACCGATGCAGTTATAGTGAATAACGACGCGCTGGTTGGTAATGCCGTCCTGCTTTTCAGCGTGGTACACCTCAATGTGGTCGATCAGCTCTGCGACCATGATCGGTTAAATAGCTGTTTTACGACTTGTCTTTATCGGATAACTTTCCGAATATCAGCGCTTGCTCTTTCGCTTTTCACCTTCTTGTGCTATAATAAAGAAAATACAGGCGTCCCCATCATATCCACAACAGTCAACAATGATCGATGAGGAGGTACCAGACGTGAAGCATCACCGCAGCCTTTTCCGGGCGCTGAGCGCGCTCCTTTGCCTTGCACTCTGCACGCAGCTGACAGCCTGCGGCCAAAAAGATACATTCTCTCCTGCGTCAGGCAAACGCTACGACGACAGTCTCATCACGGAAGCAATCAGCAAAGAAGGCTCTTTCACCGACGAATACGACCAGGAATGGGACTATTCCTACCATATCCCGCAGCTTGCAGACGACACAGCGGACGCCGAGTCCATCAACAAAGCGATCATGAATATCCTCAGCAGCGACGCGCAGGCCACGCTGAGCAGAGTCTCCGTAACGAAGATGCCGGAGACCCACTATGCGGACATTTCGTGGCAGAGCCACTGGAACGGCAGCCTTCTGAGCCTTTCCCTGCACATGACGAACTGGGCAAGCGACATCGTCAGCTATGAGGTCTATCACTATGATTTTGCAAGCGGCAGGCGGCTGACGAACGCGCAGGTGCTCGACCGCTTCGATGTCAGCAGGGAGGACTTCATTGCTGCCCTGCGCTGTGCGGCGGCGCAGACCTACGACACCGTCTATGCGCCGTGGGGCGTGCCGGAACTCTCACCGGACGACGAAAACTTTGGCCCTATGTGCATTGATCTTGCCTCGGTGCGCGCGTGGACGATCGCAGAGGAAAACTACGAGCTGGACAGCCTGCGTTTCTATCCGGAGCAGGACGGCAGCTTTACCGCTTTCCATCCCGTCGGCTCGGTAGCGGGCGCGAACTGGTATTATCGGGAAATGAGCGGGCAGATCGTGCCGAACGAATGGGCGGACGGCAAAGCGCCGCGCTCCGACTACTCCTTCGTCAGTGCTGTTCTGACCGGTGAGGGCGCGGCGATCCGCTTTACGCGGCAGGAGGATGGTATGTTCGACAGCGAGGAATACCGCCCCTACGTTGGCTTTTCCTACAACACCGACTATTCCATCTCCGCCTGCTACGGCGAGTATCAGGACATTTTTGTCGGCACCTTCGGCAACGGGATGGCTCCCTATGTTTTCCTGCTCACCAAGGGTGGCACAGTGGAGTATGCGGACATTTTCGGCGGCTTTGACAATGGCTTCCTCTGCTCCGGCGGCCCGCTCTATGGCCTTGATAACATCGTCGGCTTTGAAAACGGCGAGCGCGAGGGCGGGTACGAAGAGGGCTACCAGACCGTGTACGCCGTGGATCAAAACGGTGATCGCTACGACCTTGCCGGGCGCATCACGCCGATGGCAAACGCCATGCCCTTCCCCGTCACCGGTGATTGGTATGCAGAGGTTCGGCACGGTGTAGATGGCGGCGGCAGCTATACGAGCAGCTACTTCCTCTCTTTCAGCAAAAACGGCTTTACGAGCATTGAAAACTTCATGGAGGATATGGAGGATCTGTCCATTGACTATGGCGGCTACTGCACCTACCTTGGCATGACGGAGCAAGGCATGATCTACCTCTTCAACCTCTACAACAGCAACGGCGACGTGCGCGACGGCACATTTCTTCTCGACTTTTACGACAGCGAGAACGACCTTCTGCGCATCATCCCCGTCTCCGGCGTGAACCTCTTCGACGCCGCTGAGGACGGCAGCACTACCTTCGTCCGCGCCTACGGCTAATTGAAATCAAAAGAACAATACGGAGGGTCAGGAGACCCTCCGTATTGTTCTTTATTCTGCTTTCATGATCACCTTCAGCCGGTGTACGAGCTGGCCCGTTTTGAGTTCCTCCAGATCAATGACCGCGATACCCAGCTGGGCGGCGCGGTGACGGGCGGCAGAGTGGCAGGGTTCGGTCGTAACGATGACCGCCTTGGCACCCTTGCCGCCGAAGCGGTCGCGCAAGATGGCAAGCTCGTTGAGCGCCTCCGTTTTGATGTCGCATGCCTTGCAGCTGAGGAACAGCGGGATCACGCCCCGCGCCGCCATCACGTCGATCTCGTTGGAAACGCTGCTGTGACCCACCACATCGTCCCAGCGCACCACGGCGCTGCTGATGACATCGTGAAAAATGCCGGAGTCGAGACAGGCCTTGTAGGTGTAAAGCTCCAAAACACTGCCCACGTCCCGCAGCCACGCCCTGGTATTCAGGTCGCGGAAGCGGAAGGACACACGCTCGCCGGGAACAATCGTGAGCGCGCGAATGAAGTCAAGGCGTTCAAGCGCGCGCAGCGCCGCTTCGTTGGCGGTATTTCGCGTCCCATGCTCGCCCTTCACGGTGTAGCCGCCCTCAATGCTGAGGGGCGGGATCTGCCCGTACTCGGAGGGCGACACCCGCTGAATATAAGAGATGATGTTCGGCCATTCCCGCCGAAAGCGCAGAAAGCAGTCGAAAAACAGGTCAAAATCCGGAAGATAGCGGGACAATACGTGGTTGTCCACCCGCCCGGGGAGCAGCGTTCCGCCCGCCATAAGAAAAAAGTCCTCGATGGAATAAAGAAGGTCACAGTGCAGATCGTCTGCGAAGGCCGCGCCGGAAATGTCGTAAAAGCTGTTTTTCTTTCGGGAATAGGTAAAGGCAGGCACGCCCTTTTGCGCAGCAAACATTCCCGCCGCGAACAGGGCGGCGTCGCTGCCGCCGGTCACATCGATGGCGCAGTCCGGGTATTTTTCGCCGATGGTGACGAGCTGGCGCAGAATACGGTCAGCCTTGAAGAGACTTGCCTCCAGAAAAACAAGCTCCGGCTCCCAGCCGCGCCGCCGAAAAAAGGCGGCCATTTTCTCCTGCCGCGTGCGGTCCCGCACGATCTCACCGGGGCAGAGGTAGACGATGCGCTGCGGGCGGAACATATCCGGCGCCAGAATGTTTTCAATGGCGCGCTCGTCGTATAATTCGATCAAAGTATTCATGCACCGTCTGCCTTCCTTTGTTTTTCACCAGTATACGGCGTTTTGTGCCGAAGCACAATAGGCAACCCGCCCGGCTTGTTGAAAAAAGCCGGGCGGGTGTTTTGCATTTTTCGGTTTTCCGCTTGCAGATGTCCTGTACCGTCGTTTCTCTCAGTCCTGCAAGGATTTGTAGTAAAGCATGCAGTGGCAGAAGCCCTCGTAGTTCGGGTCGGCGATCTGATCTTTAAACTCCTTGCACATGCACTTGGTCTCCTCGGTGCGCTCCACGCGGCAGGGGCAGTATCCGCCGGTGCGCTTGAGCCCTTCGCGAATGGTCTGAACGATCTCCTGGTCGGGATTGAGTTTGATTTTCATTTCCAATACCTCTTTCCTTGTGATGGCCTCATCATAGCAGGCCGCGCCGCGCCGTTCTGTAACAAAGTCACAGTTTGCCGTATTTATTTCCGTTCTCTCACCGCAAACCGAGAATATGGTCAATAATATGGGGAACGATCTCCACCAGGTCAGGCAGGTAAACGCGCTCGCACCACTGGTGGATCGCCCGGCAGCGCGGCCCGAGGTAAAAAACGGGCGCGTTGAGCCGGGCAGCGGACTCAAAGGGAATGTCGTAGATCGAGGCAGGGAGTGACATCAGATTGGTGAGAAGCGCGCGCTCCTGCGCAGGAGCGATGCAGGTCATATAGCTGCCGTCTCCGATGCCGGTAAAATAAGGGATCACGGAAAGCTGCATGTGGTAGCTGCCTTCAACAACTGCGCGGACTTTTTCCGCAATGTCGCTCCCGTCCGCAGGAAGATAGGCATTGCAGACCGCGGGATAATAGGGCGGCGCGATCCCGATGACGACCATCGGCTCTTCCTCGCCGGAGCATTCGAGCACGCGCTGAATGTACTGTATGCTCGCGTTTTGCAGCGTCAACTCGCCCTGCTCGATCTTCTCCCTCAGCAGCTGCGCCTGCGCCGTCTTCCACGCCGGAAAATCGTCATTTTTCGCAGCCGCCATCGCCTCAAGCTCGGAGAGCAGCAGAACGCGCGGCGTGCCGCGCAGCTTTTCCGCTTCGGGCAGGAGCCCGCGCTGCATGGCAAACGCGCAGGCGGATTCATATTTCATCATCACAGATGCGACCGCCTCTTCGCAGATCGTCCGAAGGCGCTGGATCGCGCGCTCTGTTGTCTGTCCGCCGCCCAAAAAGAGCAGGTTGACGCACAACGCTGCGAGGGACGGCAGCGACACATCGTAGGTTGTCTTGAGGTCGCACATCTGCTGCACGGCGGGCGGCGCCGAGGACAGGCCGAAGTCCTCGGTAACAAGGTCGGTATTCATGTCGATCCGCGCGGCGATCTCTGCGATCATGTGGGCAGCGTTGAGCCCCTTGAGCGGCTCGCCGCAGTGGGCAAGCTTTCCCTTCGCCACAATCACTGGAAGGACTTTCCCGATGCTGCCGTTATAGAGCATGAACCCCTTGCCCGCCAGCGGCAGCTGCGGCTCCAGAATGAGAGACGCAAGATAGTCGATGCCAAAGCGCTCTTTCAGATGCAGCAGCACATCGACCGCGCCGCGCATCCCGGCGGAGACATTTTCCTCGTCGCAGACAGCAACAAAGGCAACGCCTGTCTCCGCGTCCTCGGGCAGCGTCAGAAGGCGATAAAGGCCGATGGCAAGCCCGCCTTTCATGTCGGCCGTTGCGCGTCCGGGCAGCCAGTCGCCGCTGGCAAGCTCCTGCTGCAAGCGTTCGTCGCCAAGCTTTCGTCTCAGCATTTCCTCGCGCAGCGCGTCCGGATCCAACGCAAGCGGCTTGAGCTCACCGTAGCAGTCGGTCTCGACCGCATCGTAATGGCCGGTCAGCACCAGCACCTTGCGGCTTTTCCCCTCTTTGAGCGCCCAGACAACGCGGCGGCCGAGAAAATCTCCCGTGTCGCACAGCCCCCAGTGATCCGGATGGGCGGCAAAGTACGCGTCGCTTTCAAAGTACTCGGCAATCTTCTCCGCCGCGCGTTCCTCCTGTCTTGTTCCGGTATCGCTCTGCACCGAAACAAGATCCTTCATGATACTGAGAATGTTGATTTCTTTGGGTTGCATCGATCGCACCTCCGCATCAGCCTCCCTGCGTCTTTTGCGCCGGCATCGGCGCGAAAGACGGGCAAAAATAATGAAAAGCATCAGGAACCAGACGGTCTCTTATTGCCTCCATTATGCGCACAGTGTCAGTAAAATTGCAATATCATTTTGCTTTTTCCCAAAACGCACATCAAGAATGTTTGAATTGACATACGCCGCAAAATTTTTTATACTGGCTTTGAAGTATTCTTCAAAATGACTACCATCATCAGACGGGAAAGGATTGGTACTATGCCAAACTATATCATCGCCACATCTTCCACCTCTGATCTCACGAGGGACTATCTGGAAAAGCACAGCATTCCCTTCATCAGCTACAGCTACACGATCGGCGACAAGCTGTACGAGGACGACTGCCGCGAGGAATCGCGCGCTGCCGTATATCATGGCATGCGCAACAACGGAGATCTGCTCAAGACCTCCATGATCAACGAATATATCTACTGCGATTTCTTCGACTCCCTGCTCGACACGGGCAAGGACGTCATCTTCCTCGATATGTCCAAGAAGATGTCCGTATCCTATGAAAAGGCGCTGCTCGGCGCGCAGATGGCGCGCGAAAAGCACCCCGAGCGCAAGATCTATGTGATGGACACGCTCTGCATCTCCGGCGGCCTCGGCCTTCTGGTCGAGAGCATGGTCGCGCGCATGGAAGAGGGCATGGACTATGACGAGGTCATTGCGTGGGGCGAAGCGCACAAGCTCAAGATCGCCCACCGCTTCACCGTGGACGATCTCAACTACCTCAAGGCCGGCGGCCGCGTTTCCAACGCCTCGGCGCTGGTCGGCTCTCTCCTCTCGGTCAAGCCCGTTCTGTACGTGCCCGACGGCGGCACGCTCGACGTTGCCAAGAAGGTACGCGGCAGAAAGGCTGCGCTCGCAGAGATCCTGCGCGGCATTACGGACGACCTCAAAGAGGTCGACACCAAGGGCCTTACAATGCACATTCTCAATGCCGACTGCCTTGCCGACGCCGAGCACGTGCGCGATGAAGTTCGCGCCGCGTTCCCGGACATGGGCGAGATCACCATCAGCAACCTCGGCGTTGTCATCGGCGCGCACTGCGGCCCTGGCCTTCTCACGGTCTTCTACTTCTGCAACGGCAGAAAGCCGTAAGTAAAAAAACTGTATCCCCAAAATGACAAAAAGAGGGCTTTCACGGTGTCGTGAAAGCCCTCAACAATTTAATGATACCCCAACATTGCATAGAAGTCAATCGTCTCTTGCACGTGCAAGCATCATTTCATTGTTATGCCCAATTATTTGCAGGAAAGCTTGTTCCTTCCTTGCATTGATTTTCAGGTCGCTCCGTGCTATCTTATAGATACAGAAAGGAAGCAACCAACCCGACCGAACAGCAAGTCCCTTTCAAATCCCCGAAAGCGAGGTTAAATTGATGTTAGAGCCCAAGAATACGTGATGAGCCTTGACGATTCCCGGTTATCCGTCAAGGCTCATCTATTTTTTTGCCCAATTCGTCCTGCGAGGGACTTTATCTCACCTCGGATCGTTTCCTGATCCGGGGCTTTTTTATTGGAGTGTTCCTTTTTCCGCTTCATAGGCAGAGCGCAGGCGATCCACCGTCTCACGGCTCGGAAAGACGCGCTCCCCAAGCTGCTGAACGGGCATGACGCCCATGAGGGAGTTGGTAACGAAGCACTCATCAAAGTTCTCCAGCTCGCGCGGGTCGATCTCCCCCTCCTCCACGCGATAGCGTTCGAGGACATACGATCGCAGCACGCCGGGCAGCAGCCCGCAGGAAAGCGCCGGGGTATAGATCCGCCCGCCGGAGACGAGGAAGAGGTTGCTCACCGTTCCCTCGACAATCTTTCCGCGCGTGTTGAGGAAAATGCGCTCGTCCATTCCGGCAGCAGCGGCAGCGCGATGCTCCAGAATGCAGTCGCCGTAGTTGAGCGTCTTATGCCCCGTGAGCGGAGAAGTCTCATTCCGCCGCACGGCGCTGAAGTCCATGCGAAAGCCGCGCGCGTAGCGCGCCGGGCCATAGGGGTTGGGACGCAGGCGCATCACAAGGTTTTCCTGCGTCAGCAGAATTTTGCAGGCGCTGTGGTCGGGGCAGTTTTCGCCGATCCATTCTGCCGCACGCTCCATCGTCAATCCGCGCTCAGCAAGGTCGCCCAGCCCCAGAAACTGCGCCGAACGCCCAAGGCGCGCGAGGTGCCGGGAGAGAAGGATCCCCTTCCCCCGCTCCACCGCGATGGTCTCAAACGCGCCAAGGCCAAACTGAACGCCGTCGTCCATCGTCATCGCCTGTGTCATTGCAGCGCCTCCAGCACGGCCTTCGCCTTTTGCAGCGTTTCCTCGTACTCAAATTCCAGATCCGACTCCGAGGTGATGCCGCCGCCCACGCCCAGATGGTAGTGTCCGTCGCGGTGGAGCGCGGTGCGGATAACGATGTTCAGGTCGCACTCCCCGTCCAGTGTCAGGTAACCGATGGAGCCGGTGTACAGCCCGCGCTTGCCGTGCTCCAGCTCGTCGATGATCTCCATGGCGCGGTACTTGGGCGCGCCCGTGATGGAGCCGCCGGGGAAGGCCGCACGCAGAAGATCGGTCACGTCGCTCCCCTGCGCCAGCTCGCCGCGGATGTTGGACACCAGATGGAAGACCGTTGCATAGGTCTCCACGGTGAACAGCTCCGTCACCTCCACGCTGCCCGGACGGCAGACGCGGTTGAGGTCGTTGCGCTCAAGATCCACGATCATCAGAAGCTCGCTCTTGTCCTTTTCCGACTGCTCGAGTTCCCGGCGCAGCGCCTCGTCTTCTTCCGGCGTCTCTCCGCGCTTGCGCGTACCCTTGATGGGTCGCGTTTCCACCACGCCGTCGTGCAAGCGCAGGAAGCGCTCCGGCGAGGCGCAGATGATCTGGTGATCGCCGCAGTCAAGATAGCCGCCGAAGGGCGAGGGATTGTGCGTGCGCAGATGCTCAAAGACCGCGAGCGGCTCACGGTCGCTCATAACGTCCAGCCGCTGGGTCATGTTGGCAATATAAATGTCGCCCTCGATGATGTAACGGATCATGCGATCCACCGCCGCCTTGTATTCTTCCTTTTCAAAGTTGGGGCGGACGGTGATGGGCTTTGTCGCGTGCGCGTCGGGCAGGGCCGGGAAGCCCTTTTCCATTCCGCGTTCGATGTTCCGGCGGAAGTGCGCGAGCAATTCAAGCGCGTCCTCGGTCTGGCCGCAGGCGGAGAGCCACACGCGCTTTTCATGGCAATCCTCGATGAGCAGTAAGTCATAGAACACCACCCGCGCCTGCGGGATCGGCTCGACGTCCTGCTCAGCGGAGGGAACACCCATGTGCTCGCGCCCGTAATCATAGGAAAAATAGCCGATGGCGCCGGAAACGATCGGCAGCTCCGTCTCGTTCTCGTCGCGGTTCAGCCGGAGAAATTCTCCCAGCCGCGTTTCAAAGTCCGTGTCCGGGCGGGCAACCCCGTCCTCGGTGAAACTGCCGTCCTGCTCCTTCACGAGTGTCTTATAGGGGCGCAGCCCCAGGATCGACCAGCGCCCCAGTTCATTGACGAGAGAGGAGTCCAGAAAGGCGCAGTCCGGTTCCTTCGCCGCCAGGTGGAAAACCTCCGACACGGGAACGTATCGCTCCAATTCTACGGTGACGCGCTTCATGCCGGCACCCCCTTTTCCTCCGCCATGCGGCAGAAATTCTCCAGCATCTCGTGGCCGTACTCGGTCAGCACCGCCTCCGGGTGGAACTGCACGCCATACATCGGAAGCGTCCGGTGCGAGAGCGCCATCACCGTGCCGTCATCCGCAACGCAGTCCACCTGATAGTCTGCGGGAAGGGTATCCTCGCGCACCACGAGCGAATGGTAGCGCGTCACGTTGAATTCCTCCGGCAAGCCCGCGAAAAGCCCCGTGCCATGGTGATGCACCCTCGTCACCTTGCCGTGCATGGGACGAGCGCCCTTTTCCACCGTGGCGCCCGCGCAGTGGCCCAGCACCTGATGGCCAAGGCACACGCCGAGCAGCGGCACCCTGCCCTGAAAGCGCTTCACCGTTTCTACGCACAGCGCCGCGTCCCACGGGCGCTTCGGCCCCGGGGAGAGAATGATGCCCTGCGGGGCCATCGCCTCGATCTCTTCGATCGTGATCTCATCTGACCGGCGCACCATAATGTCCCGGCCCAACTCTTCCAAATATGCCTTCAGGTTATACACAAATGAGTCGTAGTTGTCGATCATCAAATACATGTTGCTTTTCCTCCTGTGGTTCGGAGCATAAAAAAAGATAACGACTGTGCCTTTGAGCACAGTCGTTATCCCTTTCGGTCCGTAACCTGTTTCCGTGGCAGAATATCACAGGATCTATTCAAAGTCAAGCATAATTGCTGCCATTTTCTGCCTTTTTTTGCTGCCATTTTCTGCCTTTTTGTCATAAAAAGCACGATTTGAGCACGTCCTGTCGCGCAAATTGTAAAGCTTTTTCAAATTTTTTTACAAGAATGATTGCCTTTTTCGTGCTTTTGCTCTATGATAGGCTCCGTGTCAATATTTCGGCAAATTTCGCAAGCGATTTTTCTTTTTGAAAAAGCCCTCAGCAGGAGGATAATTTATGAAACTAAAAACTGACGATACTTCCCTTATAACAGCGCAGCAGCCCGACGCCCCCACACCCGAAACGCCCGACGCCGCGCAGTCCCCGCGCCGCAGCCTTTGGAAAACGTGGATCGCCGATCTGCTGCTGTTCTGCTTCACCGGCGTCTATGTGGAGCTGTGCCTGCACCTGTGCGTTTACCACAAGCTGGACAGGCACACCATCTACCTCATTCTGTTTGCACTGCAAGCCGGTGTTTTTTTCTCGCTTCTCACCTCGTTCCTGCCCAAGATCCTGCGCCAGACCGTTGGCGTGCTGCTTGTGGCGGTGCAGGTGCTGTTTGCCGAGGTACAGCTGGTCTATCAGTGCATCTTCGGCAACTTCATGCCCATCAGCCAGGTCAGCATGGGCGAGAACGTGATCACAAACTTCAACTCTCAGCTCTTCTACGCGATTTTCAAAAACCTGCCGCGCATCATTTTGCTGCTGTTGCCGCTGATCGCAGTGATCGCATGCCTTGCACTGCGAAAGGTCCCGACGCTGAAGCTCCGTCTGCGCTGGAAGCAGGCGCAGGCGTCCTTTGCGCTGCTGCTCGTACTGGTTTTGGTGACGGTAGGGCTCCTGTTCGTCGGACGCAACAAGCCCTTTTCCGTCTATAAGACCCTCTCCAATGTAAATACCTCCACCGACAGCAGCTATAAAAAGGTCGGTATGATCGCCACCACCGTGCAGGAGCTTCACTATATGATCGCCGGCGACGACGGTGATGTCACCTTCTTTACGCCCTCCACTCTGGAAGTCAGCAGCGATCAGCAGCCGTATAGCAGCAACTCCTTCAACGTGATCGAGAGCATCGACTTCACGAAGCTGGCGGGCAGCACCGACAGCGCCATTCTCAAGGCAACGGACGAATACCTCGCCAAGATAACGCCCAGCCGCAAGAGCAACTACACAGGGCTTTTGAAGGACTATAACCTCATCACCATCTGCGCCGAGAGCTTTTGCCCGTGGTTCATCAGCGAGGAACTGACGCCCGCCCTCTATAAAATGACCCACACGGGCATCATTTTTGAAAACTACTACGGCTCGTTCCAGTCCGTCACCACCAATGGCGAATACACCATGTGCATGGGGCTCTACCCTGACATGTCACGCACCAAGACGGATTCGAGCTTCAATGTGGCGGGCACCAACTATCTTCCCTTCTGCCTCGGCAACGCGCTGAACGGAATGGGCTACAAGTCCTACGGCTATCACGATTACATCGGCGATTTTTACAACCGCAACATTACCCACACCAACATGGGCTACGACTTCAAGGCAGCGGATTCCGGCCTGAACGTGAAGATCGACTGGCCGTCCTCGGATCTTGAGATGATTGAGGCCTCCGTGAACGACTACATCAACAGCAAAGAGCCATTCCATGCCTACTACATGACCTTCAGCGGTCATTACCAGTACAACTGGGACAACGCCATGAGCGCCAAGAACAAAGCCGCGGTGGAAGATCTCCCCTACTCCGAGCCGGTCAAGGCATATATTGCCTGCAATTTAGAGCTTGAGTACGCGCTGCAATACCTGATGCAGCAGCTGGAGGCCGCCGGCATTGCCGACAAGACCTGCATCGTCCTCACGAACGACCACTATCCCTACGGGCTCACGGAGGAGGAATACAACGAGCTTGCCGGGCAGACGCTGGACACCAAGTTTGAGAAATACCGCAACAGCTTCATCTGCTATGTTCCCGGCCTTTCGGAGAACATTGTGGTGGACGAATACTGTTCCACGGCGGACATCCTGCCGACGCTCCTCAACCTCTTCGGCGTGGAGTATGATTCCCGTCTGCTGGCCGGCACGGACGTGCTCTCGAGCGGCGTTCATATCGCCATGCTGTCGAACCGTTCGTTCCTGACGAAAACCTTCCGCTACGACGCCGATACGGAAACGGTCATTCCCGCCGACGACAGCATCGTCATCTCCGACGAGCTGCTGCACGCCTACTGCCTGTATGTGGACAACAAGTTCAAGGTTTCCAGCAACATCGTCAACAGCGATTACTACGCTCACGTCTTCAACAAAGAGCCGAGCGGCGGCAGTCTCAAGGATACGGTGGTGTTTACGGACATCAAGAGCATCTTCAACCAGGCAAGCGTCCTCTATATGTATCGCAACGGCTATGTGGATCCGGAATCCCCGGACAACTTCGGTGGTCAGTCCGCTGCAAAGCTGGGTGAGTTTGTCGATGTGCTCTACCGCATCGCCGGACGCCCCGAAACAGACAACTCCGCCCTGCCGCCCGATTACGAGAGCCGCTCCTTCAACGCCTCCTATCCTTACTACGATGCCGTATGCTGGGCCTATCAGACAAGGATCCTGCGCCAGAGCGACCTGCTGTACACCGGTTACGACGAGAAAATGGATTATCGCGGCGCCTGCATGCTGATCTACCGCTTTGCTGCTCTTGCCGGGATCAACACCAATGTGGATCAGTCCCAGCTCCTGCAGGTGATGAGCGACAACTCGAACCTCACAAGAGAAGCCGCCAAGGCCATGCTCTGGTGCAACCAGAAGGACATCACCTCGCGCGACAGCAACCTCGACGAGCTGCTTGACGCTTACAACACGCGCATCAGCCGCTATCAGATGACGTCGTTCCTCTTCTATCTCTGCACCTACGAGCTGAATCTGGGAAGCTGAATATCAGGCAACTGAAAAAAAGGAAGCACTTACCGCATGGCAAGTGCTTCCTTGTATCCGCGCATCGTGCGGTATAGGAATATCAACCCCCATACCGTAAGAAGGATTACAATGGACGTTATCAAAGTAGAAAAGCGTGACGAACAGGCAAAAGCGAATCAGCTGCGGCGAAGTGGCCTTGTCCCTGCTGTGTTTATGGCGGTGATCTGAAGGAGTCACTTTCCATCCAGATGGATCAGCAGGCTGCAAGCAAACTGCTCCACACCAAGAGAGGGCAGCAAGGTCGGGCTTGTTAGCGTTCGCCAGGAAAACCACTGCGGGCTCAACTGAAATCGCTAATCAAAGCTCAGATAGAAAAACCAAACAACCCAGATTGGCAAATAAATATTATTCTTCTTGCTGGTCAGCCAGCAGCTCAACGGCCTTTACTTTGCCAGTCTGTACAGAAACTGTATCCAGTTTCTTCCCGCGGAAGCTCTCGCCCCGCAGCTTGAATACCGTAGCTTCATCAAAGATGCGGTCCAGCGCACACAGAAGTGTAGAGCCCTCATTAAAGTCCTCACGTCAGAGAGCCGGATTTTTGTTGCTGGTGAAAACCATGTTAAAATTGCCTTCCTTGTTGTAACGACGGTCGATCAGGTCAAAGAACAGCCGCGTATTCTCTTTATCGAATTCGCAATGACCGATCTCATCAATGATCAAGCAGGATGGGCGAACTAAGCTCTTGAGGCAGGAATCCGTTTTCCCCACGCGTCTAGCGGACGTAAAGCGGTCACGCAGCTCGGAAGCCTTAATGAAATAGGCCCGCATTCCATGCTGGCAGCAGGCATAGCCAAATGCCTGCGCCAAATGCGTTTTTCCTGTTCCAGGCGGTCCAATAAAGGCCAGGTTGCGGTGCGAATAAACCGCACCCAAGGAGGGCAATGCCCGGATCCGGTCCAAGTCTCTGCTCTTTAGCAGAGAAAAATCAAAGTTTTCAAAGGTTTTCGGCGCCTTTTTCGGCAGCCGGCTCAGTTTGAGCAGTGTTTGGACGGTCGTCTGCTGTTTCTTTTCACTGATGTAGGAAAAGACAGTTTGTACCGCCTCAATGGCTTCTTCTGAGAGTTCCTGGTCATCAGCAAAAGTGGCGAATTCTTTGGTTGTGAAGTCCAGCTTCAGCACCGAGATCGCGGTTTTCATCTTTTCAAAAACGGTCTGTGTCATACTGGTTTCTCCCCGTCAAAATCAAATTTGGCAAAAGAGAGTTCACCAGATGGCTTTGGGAGTTGGCGAATCCGCGTCATTACTGGAGCAGTCGGCAGTTCCTCAGGCTGCTGAAGTGCCTCGTACTGCCCTTCGCAGAAGCTGTCTCTGCGGCTCCAGGTCACATCATGGGTCGTCAAAAGAGAACTCAGATCCGCAGAGTAAATGTAGAGTGTATCTCCGCTGCGCATGATCTGAGCTGTTGCACCCGGATAGCTATAAGGAACGCCAAACCGTCGGCCCTCGTAGTTTACGAACCCGTCAAAAGAGATTTTTCGTTCCGGACAGAGATAAAAGCGTACCACATCCAATTCTGGAAGCGGCCGAAGCAGTTCACCGCATGCCTCCATGTGGAGCCGCTGAGGCACACCGTCCACAGCACGATGGTAGATTCCGTTCTGTGAATTGCACCATTTCAGTGCGTGCCAGTTTAGATCGGTGATGTTGTAAAAAACTCTGTCGGCGAGGAAATTCTCTTTCACGAACCGCACCACCGTTCTACTTCGCCCTTGGTAAACGGATGCCGTGGCTTGCAGAGTTTTGTTTCAAAACCAATGGTTTTCATGAAGGTCTCGTAATCCTTCTGCCATACAGGGCGTCCTTCCAAGTCACGATGGAGAATGACGCTTTTCATGTTATCGGTGAGAACGAACCTGGGGATCCCCATGTATTGGAAGGCATGGATCATACCGATGAATAGATTTTCCTGCTTGGCATTGGGGAAAAACTCAATGTAACATTCTCCGCAGTGATGGCAGATCATGGCGAAGCAAGCCTCTCGGTAAACCTGTTCGTTGTAATCCAGGACATCCGTGAAACCCCAGTCCATCTGGTAGGTCTCACCGGGACCGGTTGTATAGCGGCGCCCGCGGTTGCCCTGCGGCGCAATCTGCTGACGCTTGGCGGGGATGAGATGCTTGTGGGAAGCAATGTACCGTTTCACTGTGCTTGGGCTTCCTGAAAAGCCAATTGCTTGCAGCCGTCCCAGACAAACAGTAGAATTACTGACTCCGCTTCTCAGTAAGTTGTCCAAAACCGAACTGTATCCGTCCAGCAAATGCTCCTTTGGCTGGCCTATGAGGCCATGCGGAGTCTCACAAAATTCATTTGCATTTAGCCGGCGCAGCTTTGCAGAGAGATCCCGGTCCTGCGCCCCAGTTCTGCAAGATTGATTTCGTTTATACTTGCAAACTCACCATGGAGTTCTTCCATTTCTGCAATGGCCTGTGCTATAATTGGCAGGAAGCCATTACTCTGAATTCCTTTCATATCATTCCTTTCTACTGGGTTGTTTGGTCACTGTTCAGTATAAAGGATTTAAAAGAATTCCGTAATGGCTTTTCTTTTGCCCCGCAATTAGCTTTTCTTGCTGGGCCCTTGGGGGCTATTTCAGCCGGACGCCAATAGGCTCGAACTGGACGGACATGTCATTCCCACGCAGATCAAGGACGACAGCATGGTTCTGCGCATTCTCGACAAGGTACACACGGTTTCGGACGCCGAATAATCTCAAAAACGATCGATCCGTCACAAGAAGAGCCTTTATGCCTGCGCAAGTATGGGATAAAGGCTCTCTCGTCAGAAAGGAGTAACCCCATGCAGCTCCTTGGACAGCCGATCACGCACACCACCTTCGGAAAGGGGATCGTCACCGATTGGAACGATCATAGCATCACCGTTTGCTTCAACTCAGGCGAAAAGAGGTTCATTTATCCGGATGCCTTTTCAAATTTCCTGATTCTGAAGAATACTGACGCGCAGGAAAAGATCCAGCACCTGATCGACGAGAGCGAAGAGAATCATAAAGCCAAACTCCATGTGCCTTTTGACAGCGTGCCGCGCAGAGGAATCGGAGGATAAGCGGCGCATCGTCGGCACTTTTATGGTAAAAGACGACTTTTTCGGCAGCGACTGCACCGACGGCATCATACCGGCGCACAGCGTATACCGCCTGCGCCTGCCGCTTGATCAGCAGCCGCTCTTCTGGCTCCATGTTGCAGGAGAGCCTGCGCAGCAGCACTGGGGCAAGACGGCTTTCAAGTATCTATCGAACCGCGCGGAGGAAACGATTCTCTTCTCTCTCAAGGACCTACCTTCCCCTGCCCGAGGATGAGAAATCCTGCGCAGCGGATTTTTACCGGTACTATTTGCCGGAAAGAAGCGAAGAAGAGGACGATGCCCTTGTGGTAAATCATTAAGGTTCCAAAATTATCGCGAAGCCTTCTTCTTTTTATAGTGCAAGGAAGAACAGCCGAAAGGCTGCTCCCCCTTGCGCTTGCTTGCGTGCTGTATTCAATTCAAAAGTCAGCGGAAAATTTGTTTTTGCCGCTTACTGTTCATCGCGCTTGAGGAAAGCGGTCATGCAGTGGACA
>OQVS01000835.1_pt1 | contig 21539 bp, 16 predicted proteins | sample 1691601 | NCBI WGS metagenome assembly OQVS01 (sample SAMN03418268, study PRJEB22391) | human gut metagenome | biome: human-gut; feature: organic feature; material: feces | host: Homo sapiens | place: Tanzania | collected 2013-01
TGATGAACACAACGGCGATATTCTTTTTACATCTGGAACAAAGTTGCGGCTGCATGGTATGTCCTCCTTGGGGGTAAAAATCAAGCTAACAGCGCAGCAAACAGGCTGCGCGGGGTATGGCTCATAAAAAAAGATAAGAGATAGGTGCCTTCATATTCGGTGAAGGCCTTAACGCCGAAGCGCGGCGCTACATCGCAGACGAGAAACAGCAGCAGCGTGCTCTCGATCAGTCCCAGCGCACCGCCGCCAATGGTGTTGAGCGTGTTCAGAACCGGCAAGTCTAACACCTTGTCAATGCCCGCTGTAACAAGGTGGAGCAACACAGACAGCACGAGAAAGCAGAGTACGAACACGAACGTTCGCACCACGCTGCCGAGCAACGTGCGCACAGCGGCGAGCGCCGCATCACGCGCGGCAGAGCGCAGCGATTCGCACACTCTCCCGTCAAGGTCGAAGTGCAGCAGCTGCTTGAGAAGTCCCGTCACGGCAAGCGGCGAGGCATACTCCCCCTCTTCTTCCCCATCCGAAACGGCGGGTTCGGTCAGCACACTGCTTCCCTCCCCTTCTGCCGCAGGAGACTGCTCCGAAGGCTGCGGGATCTCGCCCTCGGCATTCTCATCCCAGCTGCGGAACCATTCCTCCACGCCTTTTTCCGCGCGCGGCACCAAAAGCTCGGTCACGGGTTCTGTGAGAAGGTCGGTCAGAAGCGATGCGCCAATGAGCGCGATCAAGATGGCAGCGAGCGCCATGAAACTGCGGAAGAGTCCCCGCTTTGCACCGAACACGATGCCGAGCACCAACACGAGCGCGAAGGCCACGTCGATCATAAGACCATTATTCACGTTCCTCGCACTCCTTTCAAGTCACAATTTGTAACATTTTTAGCGATTTACAGAAATCACGGAATATAAAGCCAGGCGGACGACGAGCCGACAAGCACCGCCGTACCGTCCGCGCGCATGAGTACCGAGCGGGCATATTCCGTCCCGTCAAGGCGCGCATATTCCTGAAGCTGTGCCGTATAAAGCACCAGACTGTCGCTGTAAAGCACGGCGATGTACTTTCCCGCCGCCGACAGCGAAAGGATCTCCTGATTGCTGTCAAGGCTTGCCATCTCGGTTCCGTCGGACGCGACCGTGACAAGCTTCAGCGTGCTTCCGGAGCGGTAGCGGCTCAAAAGCAGTACGGCAAAGCTGTCTCCGCCCATGCTCGAACCGCGCAGATAGGGATACTCATAGCGATAGCTTCCCGCAAGCGTTCCGTTCGCGGAAAAGAGCGTCAGCCCCTCGTCCGTCAGGCAGGAAAGCGTCCCCGCCACGCTGTCGAGCGAGAGAAGGAGCGAACCTGTCAGCGTATTGACAGAATCCGCCTTTTCGCTGCCGAGCGAGTAGATGTTCACCGTGTCGGCAAACGAGCCGCCCGACTCCCCGAGCGTCACCGCTGCCATGCGCTTGCAGTCGCGCATGACGACCGCATCGATCACATAACGCTCTGAGGAATTGAAGGCGAACACCTTTTCACCCGAGGCGTCATACACCGTGACGGCAGATTTATATCCGCTTTTTTCGGCATTCAGCGCCAGATAATCCGAGGGATTGACCGAAACCGACAGAATGCTTCCGCTGCACTCGCCGCTCATATCGCGCACAAGGCCGCCGGAGGAATAGAGCAGCAGCGTCTGCCCGCCGATGTCGTAGACCGCGGCGGTCTGTCCGCCAACGGCGATAGCGGGGTTGGTCAGCTTTACGCTCGTGCTGTCCACCACGTCGCCGCTGCTGCCGTAAACGGAAACGCCTGTTGTCGAGGCGACGATCAGGTGGTCGCCGAGCAGCGCAAAGGTGTTGCTGCGGTCATTGCTGAAGGAATAGAGCTCGACCTTGCCCTGCTCATCCTGCGTGACATGATTGTAGGAGAACAGGCGGCGCACACTATCAAGGCCGCTCAGATCCTTCCACGCCGCGGCGACGACCACCGCCAGCACGGCAATGAGCACCAAAAGCACCATCAATACGCGCTTCAGCCCGCTGCCGCGGCGCGGCGCGGCCTGGGAGCGGCGGATCTCCTCGCGGATATTCTCTTCCTCTCTTCGGTCAGTCATTGAGCCGTTCATCCTCATACCAAAGTTTCGTCATGTAGAGACCGCCGGGCGGCACGGTGGGGCCGGCAAGCGAGCGGTCACCGGAGGCAAGGATCTCGGGAATGTCCTCCGCCGTGAGCTTTCCCTCGGCGGCGTAGAGCACGGTACCGGTGATGGCCCGTACCATATTATACAGAAATCCGTCCGCGCAGACCCTGAGCTCTAAAAGGTCGCCAGAGCGCGACACGCGGCAGTAGTGCACGGTGCGCACGGTGGTCTTCGTCTCCGTGCCGACGGAGCGCACGGCCTTGAAGTCGTGCGTGCCTTCAAAGGCGCGCGCCGCGCGATCCATCACCTCTTCATCGAGATGCTTGGGGTAAAAGTAAGCCCTGTTCACATAGAACGGATTTTTGATGCGCGAATTGTAGATGCGGTAGGTATATTCTTTTTTTTGACACGAGAGGATCGCGTTGAAATCCTCCGCTACTTCAAGCGCCTCGCGCACGACGATATCCTCGGGCGTGTGCGTGTTGATGGCAAAGGGTAGGCGCTCGACCGGGATGCGGGAATCGGTGTGGAAGTTGGCAATGTAGCGCTCGGCGTGCACGCCCGCGTCCGTGCGGCCGCAGCCGACGAGCTTCACATTCCCGCCGCAGACCTTTGAAAGGCCCTTTTCCATCGTCTCGCAGACGCTTGAAACCGTTTTCTGCACCTGCCAGCCGTGGTAGGCCGTGCCGTTATACATAAGCTTGAGGGCAATGTTTCGCATAAAAGCGTCCTTTCTCAGCGCAGCACGATGACCGCGGCCACAAGCGCGGCATAAAATGCCAGCACCAGGTAATCGCGCGTCTGATAGCGCAGCACATTGAGCTTCGTGCGCCCCTCACCGCCGTGGTAGCAGCGGCACTCCATGGCGGTCGCCAGCTCGTCGGCGCGGCGGAAGGCGCTGACGAAGAGGGGTACGAGCAGCGGCACGAGCGCTTTGGCGCGCTGCATGAGGCTGCCGGTCTCAAAGTCGGCGCCGCGCGCCTTCTGCGCGGACATGATCTTGTCCGTTTCCTCAATGAGCGTGGGGATAAAGCGCAGCGCAATGGACATCATCATCGCCAGCTCGTGCACGGGGAGCTTGATGGCCTTGAGGGGGTTCAGCAGGTTTTCCAGGCCGTCCGTCAGGCGGATGGGCGAGGTCGTATAGGTGAGCAGGAACGTACCCATGATCAAAAGCGTGATGCGCAGCATCATCGTGACGGCCGCGCGCACGCCCTCGATCGTCATGTGGAAGATCCAGAAATGCCAGATCTCCCTACCGGGCGTATAGAAAAGGTTCAGCACCGCCGTGAAGGCGATGATGAACAAAACAGGCTTGAGCCCCTTGAAGAGCGCCTTCACGCTCACGCGCGAGATGCGCACGGCGACCACGAGCGTCAGAACAAGCAGGCCGTAGGCAAGATAGCTCTTCGCCGTAAAAAGCGCCACGATGTAGAGCACTGTAACAAGGAGCTTGGTGCGCGGGTCGAGCTTATGGGCGAGCGTGTCGCCGGGGAAATACTGTCCAAGCGTGATGTCCTTCAGCATTTTTTGCCGCCCCCTCTCTTGAGCGCGATGAGTTCTCTGCTCAGCTCGTCGACGGTGTAAACAGCGGGGGAAATGGCAAGTCCTCTTTCGCGCAGCGCCATGGCGATGCGCGTGACCTGCGGCACGTCGAGTCCCGCGCTCATCAGCTCGTCGCCGCGGGCAAAGACCTCGCGCGGCGTGCCGCTCATGAGCACATGGCTGTCGGACAGGACAACGATGCGGTCGACGTTTTTCGCGATCTCCTCCATGCTGTGGCTCACAAGCACAACGGTCGTGCCGCGCTCGCGGTGGAACGCGCGAATGTTGGCAAGCAGCTCTTCCCTGCCCTGCGGGTCAAGTCCCGCGCTCGGCTCATCGAGTACGAGCACCTCGGGTTCCATCGCAATGACGCCCGCGATGGCCACGCGGCGCTTCTGTCCGCCGGAGAGGGCGAAGGGCGACTTTTCCAGAAGGTCTTCCGAAAGGCCGGCAAAGCGCGCGGATTCGCGCACACGGCGGTCGATCTCTTCTTTGGAAAGACCCATATTCGTCGGGCCGAAGGCAATGTCACGGTAGACCGTTTCTTCAAAGAGCTGATACTCCGGATACTGGAACACAAGACCCACGCGGAATCTCACGTCCCGGATCTTCTTGGGATCTGCCCAGATATCCTTCCCGCCGAGCAGGATGCGGCCAGTGGTGGGCTTCAAAAGGCCGTTTAAGTGCTGGATCAGCGTCGATTTGCCGCTGCCCGTATGGCCGATGATCCCGAGGAATTCGCCGCGATAAATATCAAGCGACATATCCTGCACCGCACTGCGGCAAAAGGGCGTGCCCGCGCCGTAGGTGTGCGTCAGATTTTCTACACGAATGATCTCTTCCAAGGTTCTGTCCTCTTAGGTAAAATTTTTCATAATGGCGTCCGCGCACTCCTTCACGGTGATCGCGTCCGTCGGCACGTCCATGCCCGCTTCGCGCAGGGAAAAGAGCAGCGATACCGTGTCAGGCACGGCAAGGCCGATGTCTTCAAGTTCCTTTTTGCGGGTAAAGACCTCGCGCGGCGTGCCGTCCATCACGACAAGGCCGTCGTTCATCACGATCACGCGGTCAGCATGCTCGGCTTCGTTCATGTGGTGGGTGATGAGCACCACAGTGATGCCCTGCTCGTAGTTGAGCTTTTCCACCGCCGCGAGCACCTCGCGCCGGCCCACGGGGTCGAGCATGGCGGTCGCCTCGTCGAGCACGATGCACTCCGGCTCCATCGCAAGCACGCCCGCGATGGCAATGCGCTGCTTCTGTCCACCGGAGAGAAGGTGCGGCGCGTGCTTGACATACTGCGACATACCGACCGCCTCGAGCGCGTCGTCCACGCGCTTGCGGATCTCCTCGCTCGGCACGCCCAGATTCTCGGGCGCGAATGCGACGTCCTCTTCGACGACGTTTGCGACGATCTGGTTATCCGGGTTCTGGAACACCATGCCCACGCGCCTGCGGATCTCAAGCAGGAGTTCTTCGTTGCTCGTGTCCATGCCCTCGACGTAGACCTTGCCGCCGCTTGGCAGCAGGACTGCGTTGAAGGTCTTGGCGAGTGTCGATTTGCCGCTGCCGTTGTGCCCCAGCACCACGACGAAGCTGCCGCGCTCGATCTCTACATTCACGCCGCGCAGCGCGCGCGTATTGCCCTCCCCCTCCGCGCCGGGATAGGTGAAGGCGAGGTCCTGTGTTTTTATCATTTCCATATCGGTGCGTTTCCTTTTGTTTATTCGCTGAACCAGCGACCCGTTGCGCCGCAGGGCAGCGCAAGCCCCGTTTCCGTCACAGGAAGGCCGAGCTCGTCCCACGTGACCTTGCCGCCGTACTTTTCCGCGACCAGCAGATGCAGCATGTAGCCGAGCACCGAGGGGGCAAGCCCCGTCGTATACGAGTTGATGATGACAAACAGCGGCTTATCCGACAAAACCTGCGAGCAGAGCTTTACGAAGGGGAACAAATTGTCCTCCAGCTTCCACACTTCCCCGCCGGGGCCGCGGCCATAGCTCGGCGGATCCATGATGATGGCGTCGTACACCTTGCCGCGGCGGATCTCACGCTCGACGAACTTCGCGCAGTCGTCGATGATCCAGCGCACGGGCGCGTCGCCAAGGCCGCTGACACGCGCATTCTCACGCGCCCAGTTGACCATGCCCTTCGCCGCGTCCACATGGCAGACCTGCGCGCCCGCCGCCGCACACGCGACCGTCGCGCCGCCGGTATAGGCAAAAAGGTTCAGCACGCGAATGGGTCTTTCCGCGTTTTTGATCTTCTCGCGCGCAAAATCCCAGTTGACGGCCTGCTCGGGGAAAAGCCCGGTGTGCTTGAAGTTCATGGGCTTGACCTGGAATTTAAGATCCTTGTAGCCCACGACCCAGCTCTCCGGCAGCTTGTCCTTATCCCAGTGTCCGCCGCCCGAGGACGAGCGGTAGTAGCGGCCCTGCGCGCTGCGCCAGCCGCGGTTCGTGTGCGGCGTCTCCCAGATCGCCTGAGGGTCAGGCCGCACCAGAATTTGCTTTCCCCAGCGTTCGAGCTTTTCTCCGCCGCCGCAGTCCAGCAGCTCATAATCTTCCCAACCGTCCGCGATCCACATACACTTTCTCCTTTGCCGCATGGGCATACTTGTTCATAATAATCAATGTATTATACTACGCACGAGATTGAATAGTCAATGTATAAATCATGAACGATACTTTATTTAAGTGTTCCGCTTCTTTTACCGTGGACTTTGCTGCGCATCTGTGCTATGCTGACGGAAACGATACAGGAAAGCCGGTCTTTTTTCATGGATAAATTGCTTTTGCACTCCTGCTGCGCCCCCTGCTCGGTCTACTGCGTAGACACGCTGCGCGCTGAGGGCATCGAGCCCACCTCGCTCTGGTTCAACCCCAACATCCACCCCTGGACAGAATACGACGCGCGCCGCCGTACGCTGCTCGAATACGGCGAAAAAGAGCATCTTGCGGTGCATATTTTAGAGGATTACGGCCTGCGCGACTTTGTCCGCGCCGTGAGCGCCGACATTGACCATCGCTGCGCGCACTGCTATACGATCCGCCTCGGTACAGCGGCCAAATATGCCGCTGAACACGGCTACGATGCCTTCACCTCGTCACTGCTCATCTCGCCCTATCAGGATCACGAGCTTTTAAAGACCGTGGGCGAAACGATGGGCAAAAAATACGGCATTCCCTTCTATTACCGCGACTTTCGCCCCGGCTTCCGCGAGGGGCAGAACAAAGCGCGCGAGATGGGGCTTTATATGCAGAAATACTGCGGCTGCATCTTCTCCGAGGAGGACCGCTACGAAACGAAGATCGAAAAGGCAAAAAAACGCTACGCCGAGGAATAAGTGAATTGCAAAAGACAAGACCCGTTGGAGCATCCAACGGGTCTTTTTTCATTCCGCGGCGATCAGTGCGTCGTGTACGATCCGCAGCGCACGGTCGGATTCCTCGCGCGGCACAAAAATGCTCAGAAAGCGCTCGCCGGTAACGACAGCGGAAACACTCACGCCGCTGCGTGCAAGCGCGGCGGCGGCTTTGTGCTCGTAGGCGCTGTCCGGCAGCGCGCTGCCCACCGCTGTGACGACCGCAAACTGCGAGCGGTCGCTTTTTTTCTGCGTCACGCCGGTGATGGGGCCTTCCTCCCCCGCCTTGCAGACAACACTGCCTTCGCTCTTCTCCCCGCATGATCTCACCACGATGGGAACGCCGCATTCTGCCGCCATCGCCACGCTGCGGTCATGCAGCACCTGTGCGCCCTTGCGCGCGAGCAGCAGCATGTCGTCATACGAAATGCGCGGGCGGCGCACGGCATTGGGACAAATGCGCGGGTCAGATGAAAAAATGCCGTCCACATCGGTATAGATGTGCAGCGCATCGGCGTGCAGCGCCGCTGCAAGCGCCACAGCGCTTGTGTCAGAGCCGCCGCGTCCGAGCGTTGTGATATCCCCTGCCTTGTCGATCCCTTGAAACCCCGCCGCGACCACGACGCGCCCGCGCCCGAGTTCCCGTTCCAGACGTGCAAGACCGATGTGCTCGATCCGCGCGCTCGTGTGCGCGCCGTCCGTCTCGATGGGGATCTGCCAGGCACAGAGTGACACAGTGGGAACGCCGATGGACTCGAGCGCCATCGCGCCGAGCGCGGCGCTCATCTGCTCCCCCGCAGAGAGCAGCATGTCAAGCTCGCGCGGCGAGGGCGCGGCACTCATCTCCTTTGCCTTTTGCAGCAGTCCGTCCGTCGTATCTCCCTGCGCGGAGAGGACGACAAGCACCTCATCGCCCCTGTCAACGTTTCCCTTGACGATCTGCGCCATGCGCAGAAGATGCTCGTGATCGCGCACGGAGCTGCCGCCGAATTTCTGTACGATCAGGCTCATCAGAACCACTTCCAACAAAAAATGGATTGGCAGCACGCCATAGCAGCAGCCGCCAATCCAGCGTATGAAATTGTATGAGCCGGGGTGATTCAGGCCGCGAGGATATCGAAGCGCACCACGCCCTCGAGCGACATGGCATGCGCCATCATCTCCTCGATGGATTCCTGCATCTCCGACGTTTCGGCAGAGATCGTCACCGCGGCGCAGCCGTTGGTGGGAATGCTCTGGTTGATGGTCAGAATATTTGCGCCGGAACCGGCAAAAATAGAAAGGACATTGGACAATACGCCGGGGTTGTTCTTGAGCATCGCGTAGAACGTGATGATGCGGCCAGTCTTCATGTCATTGAAGGGGCGCACCGCGTCGCGGTACTTATAAAATGCGCTGCGGCTGATGCCGACGGCGCGGGCGGCGTCGCCCGCAGTGCGCACCTCTCCGGACTGGAGCATGCGCTTTGCCTCCGCCACCTTGATAAAAATTTCCGGCAGAGCATCTGCCGAGACCAGATAAAACTTTGTTGCAGGCGCCATAATTGTTTCTCCTATACGGTCATCTGTCTTTATATGGCAGGATTTTAGCATATTCCGATTGATAATGCAACATTTTTTCAAAGAGAGGAATGCAAAACTTGAATGAAACCACACTCCGTCGCTTTCTGCTGCTGACACTCACGGCGTTTGCGGGTGCGGCGCTTTTCTACTGTCTTTTCCGCTATCTTCTGCCATGGTGTCTGCCGTTTCTGCTGGCATTTCTGATTGCATCGCTGCTGGAACCGCTCGTGTTGCATTTGCAGCGGCGGCTGCGCTTCCAGCGCAGCTTTTCCGCGCTGATCCTGACGCTGACGCTTCTCTTTCTCCTCGGAGGGCTGCTGTCGCTCCTGTGGTCCACGCTGCTCGCGCAGATGAGCGCGCTGCTCTCCGCCGCCCCGGCGTTTTTCGACGCGATCCCAGCTGCGGCGAACGATCTTCTTTCCCGGCTGGAGCGCTTCAGCGCAGCAAGCCCCGAATGGTTCAGCCGCTTCCTGCACGAGCAGTTTTTACAGGTCATAACGGACGCCGACAGTCTGCTGCGCGCGCTGTCTGAGCGGGCGGTCGGTGCGCTCACCGCAGCGGCAGCGTCGCTGCCCGGCAGCGTGCTTGCAGTCGCAACCTGCGTACTGGCGCTCTTTTTCACCTCCGCTTCGTATCCCGAGCTTTGCTCGGCACTTGAGCGCAGCATACCGCAGATCGCCATGCAAAAACTCCTTCGCCTGCGCGACGGCGTGATGCGCTCGCTCGCACGGTGGCTGCGCGCGCAGGCGACGCTGTCTCTTATCACATTTTCAGAACTTCTGGTGGGCTTTCTTCTCATTCGTCAGCGCTATTCCCTGCTGCTCGCCTTCCTCATCACACTGCTCGACGCGCTGCCCGTCTTTGGCACGGGAACGGCGCTTGTGCCGTGGGCGCTTGTCACACTGCTGTTTGGCTTTCCGCCCCGGGCAATCGTTCTGCTTGCGCTCTACCTCTGCACACTCATCACGCGCAACACGCTTGAACCACGGCTGCTTTCCGCGCAGGCGGGACTGCCGCCGGTCGCGTCCCTTTTTGCAATGTACCTCGGCTACTGCACGTTCGGTATCGCAGGAATGGTGCTCTTCCCCTTTTTTCTGCTGCTGCTTTCGCAGATCCGGAATACGCGCCCGGAAAAGGCATAAAAAAGAGAACGACGGATCGTCGTTCTCTTTTTTCTGTCAACGCCCCGTATTACCGCTGTTGAGCAGCCAATCGAGGAACTGTCCGTTGTCACCGCTTGCGCTCTCGCCTGCGGTACCCGTGTTGTCACCGGGCGTCTGCGTGCCGCCCTCACCGCCGTTGCCGGTATCATCCGGAGCGTCCGGATCCGGCGTAGGCTCAAGCGGCGTTGTATGCGTAGTACACATACCGCTGTACATGAGGTCGCTGTATAGCTGCACCGTGCCGCTGTTCGTGCGCACCGGCTCGCCCGCGGGGATCGCCGAAATGAGCCCCTCCGCAAGCTGTGCCTGATACGTTGCCTGCATCGCCGCGCTGAGGGGCGTTGTGAGCAGCTCACGCGTATAGCCCCAGCCGGCGCTGACGTTCGGCTGGCTCAGATCGAGCACATAGGCCGTCGTGATATTCGGGCAATAGTCGGAAGCAAGCATGCCGGAGTCTGCACAGACCGTCACGCTGATGTGCGCGTCACAGGACAGCTTTGGCGCATAATCCTTTGCAACCTTGACCGTCTGCGCGGGGCAGCCGGAAGATGCCAGCAGTCCCGTCTGCGTGCAGACCGTCACGCTGACCATATCGCCGCTGCCAACGTCAAAGTCCTTGTTGGGCAGCCCCTCGTGGACCTTGCTCATAAAGGTCTTCCAGAGCGTGGCGGCAGGGTTGCCGCTTGCCACGATGCGCGTCGGCGTATCGTAGCCGACCCAGACCGCCGCCGTGTAATACGGCGTGTAACCGACGAAGTAACGGTCGTTGTTGCTGTTGGTCGAACCGGTCTTACCGGCGATGGTCATACCGGAGAAGTTTGCACCCGTACCCGTACCGTTGCGCACAACGTTTTTCAGCAGCTCGTTCATCGAATAGGCAGTGCTTTCCTTCATCGCAACATGAGACTCGCTCTTATTGTCCAGAATGACATTGCCGTTGTGGTCGCGCACTTCGGTGTAGGTGCGCGGCGTCGTGTAAATGCCGCCGCGGGCAAAGGAGGCATAGGCCGCCGCCATCTCGCGCGTGGTCACGCCCTTGGAAAGGCCGCCGAGCGCCAGTGCGCCCGCCGCCGTCAGATCATCGTTTGTCAGCGTCGAGAAGCTGAGGTTCTCGGTCATGAACGCGTAGGACGCGGGCAGCGTCAGCTTGATGGCCGTGCGCACCGCCGTGGGGTTGGACGAATTGCGGATGGCGTCCTGCAGCGTCATAATGCTGCGATAACCTGAATAGGCGTTCACCGGCCAGATGCTGCCGCCGAGCATTTCAACGGGATAGTCGTCGATGACGCTCGCGGGCGTGATGACGCCGGCGTCCAGCGCGGGCGCATAGACGCTCAAAGGCTTGATGGCAGAACCGCACTGACGCACAACGGTCGAATAGTCGAGCAGGAACCTGCCTTCGCGCTCGCCCACGCGGCCCGCAACGGCCACGATGTCGCCCGTCGTATTGTCAATGATCGTTGCGCCGGACTGAAGCTGCTGGCCCTTGGAGGACGTATAGTTCAGGTTATTGCGGTCGGCATAGACGCTTTCCACGATGGACTGCACTTTGGGATCGACCGTGCAGTAGATGGAGTAGCCGCCGGTGTAGAGCAGGTCCTTTGCGACCTTCTCATCATAGCCGAACTGTTCGTGCATATCGGCGACGATGTCGTTGAACATACGCTCAACAAAGTAGGAGTCATACTCCGTGCTCGAGGCGGTATCCACCCTGCTTGCAACCCCCGCAGAAGGAACAAAGCCCGGGTCCCAGGAGAAGACGAGCGGCTCGACCTTTGCCTGCTCGTACTCTTCGTCGCTGATCTTGCCAAGCTCGTGCATCTTATAAAGAACGGTAAGCTGGCGCTCCTTGTTCTGCTCGCGGTACCAGTCGCCGCGCGACGGATCATATTTATAGGGGAACTGCGTGATGCCGACGATGGACGCGGCCTCGGCGATTGACAGCTCGCCGACGGTCTTGCCGAAGTAGCTCTCCGCCGCGGCCTCAATACCGTTGCAGCCGTTGCCGAAGTAAACGAGGTTCAGGTAGGTCTCGAGGATCTCGTCCTTCGAATAATTCTTCTCGAGGCGCAGCGCACGGAAGATCTCCCTCACCTTGCGCTTGATGGTCACCTCGTTGTCGCCGGTCGTGTTTTTGATGACCTGCTGGGAGATCGTCGAGCCGCCGCGCGTCGAACTGCCGGTGAGCTTACCAAGAATGGCCTTCGCCGTGCTCTTCCAGTCTACACCGTGGTGGCTTCCAAAGCGCTCGTCCTCAATGGAGATGAGTGCGTCCTGCACGTGCTTGGGAATATCGTCGATGCTGACGAGCGTGCGGTTTTCCACGCCGTGGAGCTTCGTCAGCTCCACCCACTCCCCGCTCGTCTTGTCCTGATAGTAGACCGTCGAGCTCTGCTTGAGCGTGTAGGCTGAGATATCCACATCAAGGTCAAGTGACGTGTGGACGTAGATCATAAAGATGGCGAAGAACATCAAACATGTGGTAAGGCCGATGGCCAGAATGGTGCCGATGACCTTCTTGACCGTTCCGCCTTTCTTCTTATGCGCCTGATGCGTCTTTGCCTGTGCGTGCTGTCTTCGGGGCGTCTGGTTTTCTGCGCGGTTTTCTTCCATAAAGCGCCTCCTCCTTTGCGATAGAAATATGCGCAAGCGCGCATAGCCGATTTTCAATAGTGATACAGAATATAGTATAGCACGGCTGTCAAGTGGTGCGTATCTTGTCTTGCATTTTTGCAAAAAGTGCGGTATAATGCACTCACAAAATCACAGGAGGTGTTCCCCTATGAACGATGAATTCGGCCCCAATTTCGTCACGCTGACGGACGATGAGGGCAAAGATATCGAGCTTGAATACATTGATGCGCTCGAATATAACGGCACGACGTATATGGCGTTCTTCCCCGTGGTCGAAGAGGACAGCCAAGAAGAGGAAAACGAAGAGGAATACGGTCTCATCATTCTGAAGAGCCAGATGGAAAACGGCGAGGAATTCCTTGTCACCATCGAGGATGAAGAGGAGATCGACAAGGTCTACGACCTCTTCATGGAGCAGATCCTCGCCGACGAAGAATAAAAATCTTCGATTGCGACGGATTTTTCCCCACGAATTGCGATAAACTGAATTTGCCCTGCGGGGTGCGTGATAAGTTCTTTTTAAACCCACATTTCGTCATAAGGGACGCTGGTACGTTCCGGTGGTTTGCAGGCCTCCCGGCTGCCTTTTGCGGCTGGACGTTGGAAGCAATAAAGCCGGACAGAGGCGACCCACCTGTCCAGAATGGTGCAGGTTTTGACGGGGCTTACACGGCCGCTGCGGGGCATCTTTTTATCTTTCCACGGTTTGCACAAATTTAAGTTTCTATTTTCTACATTGCATTAGACGAAAAATCCGTGCATTTTGTTCGCGTTTCCTGTAAAATATTTTTAACAACTCAATCATTGTTTGTAGCTGCAACGTAGTGCTTCGCGCACGGGCTGTACGGTCGTTTCCCTTTTTATCGGGAGTCGGCACGGTCTGTGTGAGGAGCGCTTTTTTCTTTCCCCCTGCGCTGGCGCAATTCGCATCGGGAAAAGGCAAAAGAAAAAGGAGGAGCAACATTATGAAACTTGTCACCAACGGTCGTCTCATCACCCGCGACGCGAGCGCGCAGGGCTATTACGAGCACGGCGCAGTCGCCTTTGAGGGGACGAAGATCGTCGAAGTAGGCGAAGAGGCGGCGCTGCGCGCAAAATATCCCGGTGCCGAGATCATCGACGCCAAGGGCGGCGTCATCATGCCCGCGTTCATCAACGCGCACACGCACATCTACTCCGCCCTCGCCCGCGGCCTTTCCATCGTCGGCAACAATCCGACGAACTTCTACGAAGTGCTCGACGGCACATGGTGGGCGATCGACCGCCATCTGATGATGGACGGCACAAGGGCGTCCGCCACCGCGCTGTACATGGACTCCATTAAGCAGGGCGTGACGACGATATTCGACCACCACGCCTCTTACGCTCAGATCCCCGGCTCGCTGCACACCATCGCCGAAGAGAGCAAGCGCCTCGGACTTCGCTCCTGCCTCTGCTACGAGGTCTCCGACCGCGACGGCGAAGAGAAGTGCCTTGAGGCCATCCGAGAAAACGCCGACTTCATCACCGAGTGCGAAAAGCGCAAAGATCCCATGCTCGCGGCAATGTTCGGCGGCCACGCGCTCTTCACCATTTCGGATAAGACCTTTGATCGCATGGTCGAGGCCAACAACGGCCGCACGGGCTATCACATTCACGTATCTGAGGGCATGAACGACGTGTACGACTCCCTCCAGAACTACGGCCGCCGTCCCGTGCAGCGCTTGCAGGATCACGGCATTCTCGGCCCCAAGACCATTCTCGGCCACTGCATCCACGTCAACACCGCCGAGATGGATCTCATCAAGGAGACCGGCACGATGGTCGTAAACAACCCCGAGTCCAACATGGGCAACGCCATCGGCATCTGCCCCGTGCTCCAGCTCTACAAGCGCGGCATCCTCCTTGGCATGGGCACCGACGCTTACACGAACGACATGCTCGAATCCCTCAAGGTCGCCCTCTGCTCGCAGCGCAGCCAGAACTGCCTGCCGAACGTCGGCTGGTGCGAGGTGACGGACATGCTCTTCAAGAACAACGCGAAGATCGGCGAAAGATACTTCCCTGACACGCTCGGCGTTTTAAGACCCGGCGCAGCGGCGGACATCATCGTCATGGACTATAAGCCGTTCACCCCGTTCTCCGACGCGAACATCGACGGGCACATGATCTTCGGCATGACGGGCCGCCAGTGCCAGACCACCATCGCCGCCGGCAAGGTGCTCATGCTCGACCGCCAGCTTGTCGGCATCGACGAGGAAGCCGAAAACGCGCACATTCTTGAAGCCGCCAAGAAGCTCTGGGGCGAGCTGAATCACAGAACCTATTAAGCAAGCGGGAGGAAAAAACAATGTCTGAAAAAATGTATCCCATTCCGTTCGACTCTCTGATGAACTGGGTGACGAGCGAATACGCGCAGTGCGGCGATGTGTTCGGCGTTCATAAGCACTATCTCGCAAGCGGCAAGACGCTGCCGATCTTTGGCGAGCGCATCGAAACACCGTTTGGCCCCGCCGCCGGCCCCAACAGCCAGCTTGCGCAGAATATCATCGCGGCCTATGCCGCCGGCGCGCGCTTTTTCGAGGTCAAGACCGTGCAGAAAATGGACGGTGCGGAGCTTGCCGCCTGCGTTCCCCGCCCCTGTATCCTCGCCGCTGACGAGGGCTACAACCAGGAGTGGTCGACCGAACTGACCGTACAGCAGGCGCAGGACGAGTACATCAAGGCCTGGTGCGCGCTCAAGATCATGAGCAAGGTCTATGGCTTCGGCGATCCCGACGGGTTCGTGTTCAATATGTCCGTCGGCTACGACCTGGACGGCATCAAGGGCCGCAAGATCAACACCTACATCAACAGCATGATGGACGCGGGCAAGACCGCGCAGTTCAAGGAATGCAAAAAAGTCCTGACTGAGCTCTTCCCCGAGGAAAAGGACTTCATCGCGGCCATCTCCCCCAATGTTTCCCGCTCCGTTACGCTCTCCACGCTCCACGGCTGCCCGCCGCAGGAGATCGAGCGCATCGCAAGCTATCTTCTCAAGGAAAAGCACCTGCACACCTTCGTCAAGTGCAACCCGACGATCCTTGGCTACAAGACCGCGCGCAGCATCCTCGATTCCATGGGCTATGACTACGTTGTCTTTGATGAGCATCACTTCAACGAAGACCTCCAGTGGGAGGACGCCGTGCCGATGTTCGAGCGGCTGCAAAAGCTTGCGGACAAGCAGGGTCTTGAGTTCGGTCTCAAGCTCTCCAACACCTTCCCCGTCGATACGACGCGCGGCGAGCTTCCCAATGAGGAAATGTACATGTCCGGCCGCAGCCTCTTCCCACTGACGATTGAGATGTGCAATCGCATCTCCCGCCAGTTTGGCGGCAAGATGCGCATTTCGTTCGCAGGCGGCGCGGACTACTTCAACTGTGACAAGCTCTTTGCCGCCGGCATCTGGCCCATTACCGTCGCCACCACCATCTTGAAGCCCGGCGGCTACAACCGCCTGCACCAGATGGTCGAAAAGGTCGAGGATATGCCCTACCGCGCATTTTCCGGCAACGACCCCGCCGCGATCTCCGACCTTGCCGCCTCCGCGCTGCACGACTTCCACCACCTCAAGGCCATCAAGCCGCTCCCCTCGCGCAAAAAAGATGAACAGGTGCCGCTGCTCGACTGCTTTACCGCGCCCTGCAAGGGCGGCTGTCCCATCGAGCAGGACATTCCCGAATACCTTGAGCTCTGCCGCAAGGGGCTCTACGGCCCGGCTCTGAAGCTCATCACCGAGAAGAACGCCCTGCCGTTTATCACCGGCACCATCTGCGCGCACCGCTGCCAGGGCAAGTGCTCGCGCAACTTCTATGAGGAATCTGTCCACATCCGCGAGACGAAACTGCTCGCCGCGGAAAAGGGCTACAGCGCGCTCATGGCGTCGCTCCGTATGCCCGAGCCCGTTGACGACAAGAAGGTCGCCATCGTCGGCGGCGGCCCGACCGGTATCGCCGCGGCGTACTTCCTCGGCCGCGAGGGTGTTCCTACCACGATCTTTGAGCGCGAGCGCAAGCTCGGCGGCGTGCCGCGCTATGTCATTCCCGCCTTCCGCATCAGCGACGAGGCCATCGACAAGGACATCGCGCTCATGGAGCGCTACGGCGTCGAAGTGAAGCTCGGCAAGCCTGCCCCCTCCGTCGGTGAACTCAAGAAGATGGGCTACACGCACATTCTGATGGCCACCGGCGCATGGAAGCCCGGCAAGCTCGATATTGAGGGCAACGTGCAGGGCGTCATCGAGTGGATGAAGAAGATGAAAAAGCAGGTCAAGCCCTGCCTGCATGGCAGCATTGTCGTCGTCGGCGCGGGCAACACCGCGATGGACGCCGCGCGCGTTGCCAAGCGCATGGGCGCGCATGCGACCATCCTCTACCGCCGCACGAAGAAGTTCATGCCCGCCGACGAGCACGAGTTGCAGCTCGCCATCGCGGACGGCGTGGAGTTTGTCGAGCTGGCCGCGCCCGTCAAGCAGAGCCGCGGCAAACTCCTGTGCGATAAGATGATCCTCGGCGAGCCGGACGAGAGCGGCCGCCGCAGCCCCGTCAAATCCGGCGAGCAGTTCACCATTCCCTGTGACATGGTCATCTCCGCCGTGGGCGAGCAGGTCGACGCTGAGCTGATGGCTGCAAACGGCATCGAGATGGAGCGCAAGGGTCCCGCGTTCGAGACGAATATCCCCGGCGTGTACTGCGCGGGCGACGCGCACCGCGGCCCCGCCACCGTGGTCGAGGGCATTGCCGACGCCGCGCGCTTTGCCGAGATCGTCGTCGGCTACCCGCACGTTTACGACATCCCCGCCGAGGCCGATGTGACCGAGTTCGACGCGCAGAGCAAGAAGGGCGTCCTCTCCATGGCAAGCAAATGCATCTGCGACGGCGAGCGCTGCCTGCAATGCTCCACCGTGTGCGAAAACTGCGTCGATTCCTGCCCGAACCGCGCGAACGTTGTCATCAAGATGGCCGACGGCTCGCACGAGATCGTCCACGTCGACAAGATGTGCAACGAATGCGGCAACTGCACGCAGTTCTGCCCCTATGCCAGCGAGCCCTGCCACGATAAGTTCACCCTTTTTGATACGCGCGAGGACATGGACGAGAGCGAGAACTACGGCGTGCTCTTCGAAGAGGACGACAAGATCCGCCTGCGCTACGAGGACGGCGTAAAGGAATATGACTTGGCCTCCTGTGACAATGATCTCCCCGTCGAGCTCGAGGCGTTGATCCTCACTGTGCGCGATAAATACAGCTATCTCTACCTGTAAGCAAAGCGAAAAACGAGGGAGCCGGGGCGATGCCCCGGCTCCCTCTTCCCTGTTGGAAGCAAAAAAGAGCAGCGCTCTTTTCGTTGTTCTGTGCTTCGCCTTACTTCTCGATCAGGGTGAGCTGATAGAGAATCTTGGCGATCTGCGCGCGGGTCAGGGACGCGGCAGGCTCGAAGGTGGTCTCGGTCATACCGCTGATGACCTTCGCGTCAACGAGCGCCATGACATAACCGTCGGTGCAGTCAGTGAACTTGCTCTCGGTCTTGGACTCGGCAAGCTTGTTGAGCTTGGCAGCGACCTGGCAGAACTCGAGACGGGAGATGGCCTTCGCGCCGTCGAGATCGGCGGCAACAAGACCCAGCTCCGCAGCCTTGGCGATGGCGTTCTTGCTCCAGTCGGCGCCGGTAGCGTCCGCAGCCTTGAGATTGCCGTTGCTGACAAGCAGGAGCTTGAGCGCGGCAGCCCAGGTCAGGGTGTCGTTGGGCGCATAGGTGGTGGCGGAGGTGCCGTTGATGACGCCGTCATTGTAGAGGTCGATAACATACTGGCCGAACCAGGAGGAAACCTTGACATCCTTGAACGGGTTCAGCAGGATACGGCCCTGAGGCGCGGCATACTGCGTGCCGATGACGCCCTTGAGCTCCTTGGTGACATACTCCATCACAGCCTCGTCCAGAGGGATACCGGTGTCGAACTTCGCGGTAGCGGCCTTGAAAGCATAATAGGTATCGCCGCCGGCAGCGCTGAAGTCATTGGTAACGACCGCATAGGTATCGTCCGCCTTGAACTCCTTGCCGTTGATGCTGTTGATCGTCACGCGGTTGATGCTCTTGGGGCCATAGTAGGTGGAAGCAGGATAGGTCTCAGCATTGGCGTCATAGGCAACAGCCGTAGAAATGGTGTAGTTGATGCCGGCAACCTGCGGGAAGCCGCCGACGGGCAGGCTGTAGGTGGAAGCCTCGAGCACTTCGAGCAGCTCTTCGCCAGTAATGTAGATCGTAACGACCGTGTTGCCGAACGGCAGAACGGTGTTGATGTCCTTCTTGGTGACGTCGCCCGGCTCGATGGCAGCGCGAATGCCGCCGCCGTTGGTGATGGCGACCACATGGTCAGCATCGACCGTCAGACCTTCCTTGTTCTGCATGACCTTCCAGAGCATTGCATCGGTAATGAGATCGCCGTTGTTGGTCTCGCTGTCGCGGTTGCCGTTGGGGGCCTTCGCGCCGTTGAGCGTGACCTCGCTCTTGGCGAACACAACATCGTATTCCGCGTCGACACGGTCAACGATCGTCTTTGCCGCGGCGGCAACGGTCGCGTCCTTGGCAGTATCTTCCTTGATCTCGAAGAGGGAGTTGCTCTCGATCTTCTTGGTGGCGTTGTCAATGACGATCACGCCGATATTGGCAAACGCGGTACCGGTGGACTGAATGGGCTCGCCCTTCTCGCCCTTGGTCATCACGGTGTGGGAGTGACCGTCGATGATGAAGTCAATGCCCTTGACGGCGGCATAGAGATCGGTGGAGCGATAGGGAGCGGACTCAGCGTCGATGCCCAGATGCGCAAGGCAGATGACAACGTCGGCGTCCTTGAGCGCCGCGACCTGATCGGCGGCAGCCTTGGTGAAGGCGTCATCGGTCGCAAAGGTCAGACCCTTGATGAGCGCAGGGTTGGCCTTGGTCTGGGTCTCGGGGGTCTCCATGCCGAAGAAGCCGACCTTCACACCGGACTTGGTGGTGTAGGTGTAGTTCGCATCGAAGATGGGGGTGCCGTCCTCATTGAAGACGTCCGCGCAGACGACCTTGAACTTGGCCTTGCTCATGTTTTCCTTGAGCTGGACATAGCCGTAGTCGAACTCGTGGTTGCCGAGGGTAACGACATCGTAGCCCGCGGCGTTCATCATCGTGACCGCATCAGCGCCCTTGGTGACACTGACATAGGTCTTGCCCTGGCTGTAGTCGCCGGCGTCGACGAGGATGACCTCGGCGCCCTTGGCCTCATAGTCGGCCTTGAGCGCGGTGATGTAGGCATAGCCTTCGATCGCGCCGTGCACATCGTTTGTGTGCAGGATCACGGTCTTGCCCGCCATCGTCGCTTCTTCGGTCATGACTTCGGGCTCTCTTGTAGTTGCCGTGTCCTCGATCGCAAAGCCGGTCACAGTCAGGCTGAGAACCATTGCCATTGCGAGCAGGACGGATAGGAACTTACGCATAGTGTTTTCCTCCTCTTTTTTTCACTCCACACTTCTCTGCCCGCCGCCGTGACGCACAGCTTCTTCACATCTCATCTCTCACCGTCGTCAGCACGCAAAAATATCCGGTTTTGTACAGTTCAGAGCGGAATGTAGTATAATTTTATTATATCGTACAACTGTCTTTTTCTCAATACCCCATTCACCTGAAATTCCAACAAAAATCTTGTTGCATCTCACATTTTTTGTTCTTTCTATGGAAATTCAGGTGGGAATATGCTATGCTGACGTTATCTTGGAACAGTATTTTTCCATAAGGAGGTCTCTTCCGTGAAAACAGTGCTTCGAGGCGGTTTTGTTGTCAGCGGCCGCGGCTGCCGCCGTGCCGATGTACTCATCGACGGTGAAAAAATTGAAAAGGTCGGCCATATCCCGCCCGATCTCGCCGCGCAGAGCGAGATCGTCGATGTGACGGGCTGCACGCTCTTTCCCGGCTTTATCGACGCGCACACGCACTTTGATCTTGACGTGTGCAACACCACAACGGCCGATGATTTTGAAAGCGGCAGCAAAAGCGCCATTCGCGGCGGCACGACGACGGTCATCGACTTCGCCTGCCCCAATAAAGGGGAATCCCTTGCCTATGGGCTTGATCTCTGGCATAAAAAGGCGGACGGCAAGTGCTACTGCGACTATGGCTTCCACATGACCATCGATGACTGGAACGAGAACATCGAGTCTGAGCTTGACGCGATGTTCGACGCCGGTATCACCTCTTTTAAGATGTACCTCACCTATCCCGCCATGATGATCGGCGACGGCGCAGTATATCGCGCGCTCAAGGCGCTGAAGGTACGCGGCGGCATCGCGGGCGTTCACTGCGAGAACGCAGGCGTGATCGACGAGCGTATTGCCGAGCTCAAGGCGAGCGGTCTTGGTGCAGATGTGGTGTCGCACCCCGTCTCGCGCCCCGATTATTTAGAGGCCGAAGCCGTCTCCCGCCTTCTGCGCATCGCGCAGGCGGCGGACGCGCCTGTGATCATCGTCCACACGACGAACCGAGCGTCGCTCGCGGAGATCGCCGCGGCGCGCCGCCGCGGGCAGACCGTGTATGTCGAGACCTGCCCGCAGTACTTGGCGCTTGACGACGGCGTTTACTATGATCCCGACTTTTCCTCCGCTGCGCGCTACGTCTGCGCGCCGCCGATCCGCTCGCAGGAGGACAGCGAGGCGCTTTGGAAGGCGCTGCGCCGCGGCGAGGTGCAGACCATTTCGACCGACCACTGCTCCTTTACGCTTGAGCAGAAGGACATGGGGCGCGAGGACTTTACGAAGATCCCCGGCGGTCTTCCCGGCGTTGAAACGCGCGGCGAGGTGGTATACACCATTGCCGCAAACGAAAACAAGCTCTCGCTTGCCGGCGTCTGCCGCGCGCTGAGCGAAAATCCCGCAAAGCTCTACGGTCTCTTCCCCCGCAAAGGCGTGATCGCCGCGGGCAGCGACGCCGATATTGTTGTCTACGATCCCGGTGCGAGCCACGTGCTCCGCGGCGCAGAGCTTCTCTCCAAGGCGGGCTACACGCCGTTTGAGGGCTTCCGCACGAACGGCGGCATTGCAAAGGTCTATCTGCGCGGCAGTTTGCAGGTGGACGGCGGCAAGGTCATCGGCGGAAAAATGGGC
>OQVS01000840.1_pt1 | contig 21461 bp, 19 predicted proteins | sample 1691601 | NCBI WGS metagenome assembly OQVS01 (sample SAMN03418268, study PRJEB22391) | human gut metagenome | biome: human-gut; feature: organic feature; material: feces | host: Homo sapiens | place: Tanzania | collected 2013-01
TGCCTTTAGTTCGATTCCCAGTTTTTCAACAGGAATGAAGCCACGGTTTCCATTTGCGTCTTGCACCCATAATGAGAGTCTGCTCTTTTGCAGACTCCCTTGTATACCAAGTATCCATAATGAGTCGTCCTTGTTTATATTTACCCATGTCGTGTCGCGATAGCTTATGGGTATAGACATTTTTAATTTTGTAGGCGACTTAATGGCTTTGATTGCGCCATTGAAACTGTCGTTAATACTCAAAGCATTGAATACCAATGTGGCCGTAACGATGGCGATAATGGTTGTGCAAATAATTAAATGCCACAACTTGAGTTTTTGAGCTTTTGTCATGGTTAAAATAGTTTTAGATTTTTTGGAATGAGGGGAATATTATTTTATTCCCCTCGCATTTAGTGCTGCTGAATATTTTGCTGCATAGGCAAGATGTTCTTTATATGTGCGGGCAAAATTGTGAGTGCCACTGAAGTCTTCCTTTGCACACATGTAAAGATAATCGTGGTGAGTGAGGTTGAGCACTGCATCGATACCAGCAACCGATGGTATGCGGATAGGACCAGGAGGTAAACCTGCATAACGATAAGTGTTGTAAGGGCTATCGATAGTGAGAAACTTATGGTAAATGCGTCGGAGGTCGAAATCCTGCCATGCATATTTTATTGTTGGGTCTGCTTGCAGAGGCATTCCTGAAGGATATTCAGCGTTGCGAAGCATCAAGCGATTGTAGTACATTCCTGCAACCATAGGCTTTTCGCCATTGTTGGCAGTTTCTTCGTCGATGATGCTGGCAAGAGTTATCACCTCGTTAGGAGTGAGCTTCAGAGCCTTAGCCTTTGTGGTGCGTTCTGCATTCCAGAAATGCTCATTCTCTTTATCCATACGATCGAGGAATTTCTCTAATGAAATATTCCAATAGATGTCGTAGGTGTTTGGAATAAACATACATGCTATTGTTGTGGTGTCGTAGCCATATTTTTTGCATGTAGCCTCGTCGGTGAGTGCTGTTGCAATCTCTGTACTGTCGAGCATAAGATGCTTAGCAAGTTCTGCCGATAGTCGACCGATGGTGCGCACCGAAGGAATGGTGAGGCTAACAGGAGTCTGCATACCATTCTTAATATGGCGGAACACCACGAATGCTCCTTCGCCAGGTTTGATAGCGTAGCGTCCTGTCTTCACGTGGTCGGCATAACCGCTATGGCGAGCCATGATGGTGAAGGCATTTAGACCATGTATGGTGGCGATGTCTGAGAGTTTGTGGTACACAGAGTCGGCGTTGTCGTCGTCGTCAATATAAACATATTGTGTCTCATCTGTCTTGCTGAATGAGGCAAAAAAATAGTAGTAGACAATGCCTACTAGAGCCATACCGCATAGTATTGCCGGTATGAGAAAACGTCTTGTTTTGCTTGCTTTCATAATAATGCTTGTCAATAAACAATGCAAAGGTAATGCAAATGAGCGAAATAGCAAAACAAAATTTGCATTTATGCTCTGCTATACATATAATGTAATTTAATTGCAGTAATTCAACATAAATAAAACGGAGGGTAATATTGTGGGTGAATAAAAATAGTTATACCTTTGCATTGACCAAGGAGGAAATTCTGATGAAGAAATGAAATAAAGAGTGAAGAAGTAAAATAGAAATTCGAAGAACTTTAAATAGACATATACGAAGAACTAAAAATAGGAAAAAGATGAAATACAATACTTATATCTTCGACCTTGATGGTACATTGCTTAGCACATTGGGCGACCTTGCTGCCAGCTGCAATTATGCTTTGCGCAGTTGTGGAATGCCAGAACGTTCGCTTGACGAAGTTCGCCAGTTTGTTGGTAATGGTGTGAAAATGCTTATGATAAGGGCGGTGCCTGGAGGTGAGGAGAATGCTGACTTTGAAAAGGCGTATGCCACATTCCGTGAACACTATATGCACCACAATCTTGATACCACAGCCCCTTATCCTGGTATCATGGATATGCTAAAACGCTTAAGCGAGGGTGGGGCGAAGTTGGCAGTTGTAAGCAATAAGTTTTATGCAGCTACGCAAGAGCTTGTTGCTCATTTCTTTGGTGACTATGTTAAGGTAGCTATAGGTGAGCGTGAGCAAATTCGCAAGAAACCAGCTCCTGATACTGTGATAGAAGCTCTTCGCCAACTAGGTGCAGATGCCAATAGTGCTGTCTATATTGGCGATAGCGATGTAGATATTGATACAGCACGTGCTGCAGGAATGCCATGCATCAGCGTGTTGTGGGGATTCCGTGATAAGGATTTTCTTATTCAGCATGGTGCAGAAACTTTGGTGGAAAGCCCGGAGGAGATAGTTTAAGTGAAGAATTTAAGTGAAGAATTTAAGTGAAGAGTGAAGAACGAAGAGTGAAGAATCCATTAGTCGTATAAACGATAAAGGGTGAAGAATCCAATAGTTGTATAAATGATAAAGAGTGAAGAATTAATAGCCATAAGACTATTTAATTCTTCCCTCTTCACTCTTCGTTCTTCACTTAAATTCTTCCCTCTAAAGGCTTCCCTTTGTCGAAGGCAGAGTGAAATGATAGATGTCTCTGCGTACAGCCATTTTAAGTGCTCTTGCAAGAGCCTTGAATATTCCTTCTATTTTGTGATGCTCGTTTTCGCCCTCAGCCTTTATGTTGAGGTTCATGCGAGCAGCATCGCTAAGACTCTTGAAGAAATGTAGGAACATCTCAGTAGGCATGTCGCCAACATGTTCGCGATGGAATTCAGCATCCCAAACAAGCCATGGACGTCCACCGAAGTCGAGTGCCACCTGGCATAGGCAGTCGTCCATAGGCAGACAATAGCCATAGCGCTCAATGCCACGCTTATCGCCCAAAGCCTTCAGAATACATTCGCCAAGAGCCAATGCTGTATCTTCGATAGTGTGGTGTTCGTCAACATTCAAGTCGCCATTTGTGCGAATATAAAGATCCATCATGCCATGCTTGCCAATTTGTTCAAGCATGTGGTCGAAGAACCCCAGACCTGTTTTGATGTCGCAATTGCCTGAACCATCGATATTCAGGCGAATGTCTATGTCTGTTTCGTGAGTTGTGCGGCGCACTTCTGCCTTTCTTTCTCCAGCAAAGAGAATCTCTGCAATCTTGTCCCAAGTCATGCCGTCGCGTCCAAGAATAAGCGCTTTGCATCCAAGGTTTTCTGCCAGTTGAGCATCAGTCTCTCTGTCGCCAATCACGTAGCTGCCTGCGATGTCGTAGTCGGGATTATCGATGTATTCCGTCAGCATTCCAGTATTAGGCTTGCGCATAGGCGAATTGTCCTCAGGAAAATGGCGGTCGATCTTTATATCATCGAAAGTCACACCCTCGTCCTCAAGTGCCTGCAGTATGAAGTTGTGTACAGGCCAAAAGGTTGGCTCAGGAAAACTCTCTGTGCCCAAGCCGTCTTGGTTGCTCACCATAACGAAGCGGAAGTCGAGATGCTGGCGAATGAAACCAAGGTTGCGAAACATACCCTCGGTAAATCTCAGTTTCTCGAAGCTGTCTATCTGTTCGTCTTCAGGTTCGCGGATAAGAGTGCCATCACGATCGATGAAAAGAATGCGTTGCTTGTTCATTGTTGTTGTGTTGTTGTGTTATTATTTGGTTATTTATTGGTTGTTATTAATTGCCTCTAGCTTGTTTGCATTCTTGCTTGCTATGCTTCCATAAGCATAGTAAACAGCGATGTGTCCCCAAATCATTACATATCCCATTAGGAACATTGCCACTACTGCTGCTCCATAATACATCAGCTTGAAGCCTGAAGGTAGAGCATCAGCATCGCCGAGAGCCATAGAAGAAGCGTTGGCAAAGTCGGCCATCATTATGGCGTTAGGCACAATGAAGAGGGGTATATATAATAAGGTGATGATGATGGCAAGGAGCATGTGAAGCATAAAGAGATAGCCCCACGACTTTAGTCCAACACCATATTCATGTCCGAAGATACTTCCCAAACGGCTATCTTTGTTGTATATATAATTCATACACGAATAAGCTGTAGGCAATAAAGCTATTCCGAATATCGCAGCCAAGGCTACTGCCACTCCGATGGCAATATTCAATGTACTATGAGTTGCTGCATCTGGTGCTGATTGCAAGATAAGATAGAAGGCAGCTCCTATGATTATGCCTATCAAGAACGAGCATATAACCATAACGCCAGACATTAGAAGAAAACGTTTATAGTTTTTAGCTAAAAGCTTGCCATTTAGCAAAGTAGCTGTCTTCGAAAAAAGTAAAGCGTTAGTAAATATCGATACTATAAATACTATGGCTGTAATGATCATTCCTATGGTTGTCTTAGAGTTGAGCACAGGCGTTAATGACACTACTGCGGCATTTATCAAAACGGGCAACCATGTAGCGAATAAAATAGTTTTTGCATTGTTGCATACAGTGTCGTAAGCTGCTTTTATACATGACGACACGCTGCGATGTTTGTAAAGTTCTTGTTCCATTATTATAACTCCTTAATAATAGTTGTCTTTTTCAGATTAAAATCTTTATCTTCTTCTGAATTCCGAGCATGTGATGGCTGTAGCAATAGCCACATTCAGGCTCTCAGCCTTATCGGCAGCAGTAGCGAAGTTCGGTATCAGCAATCGGTTGTTTACATGTTTTCTCACCTCTTGGCTAATGCCATTACCCTCGTTGCCCATCACTATGATGCCATGCTTACTCAGCTCTTTGGCATAAATATCTTCTCCATCGAGTAGGGTGCCATACACTGGGTAGTTTGAAGGAAGCGACGTTAGCAATTTGGTAATGTCGGTATAGATGATGTTCACACGAGCAATGCTTCCCATAGTAGCCTGCACCACTTTCGGATTGTAAGCGTCGGCAGTATCTTGGCTGCAATAGATGTTCTCTATGCCAAACCAGTCGGCAATACGAATTATTGTACCAAGGTTGCCTGGGTTCTGCACTCCGTCGAGAGCCAACGACAGTTTATCTTTAGGAAACTCTGCTGCCGACGAAGCGTTGCTGCCAGGAAGCTCGAATACTGCCAACACCTCCTGAGGAGTTTGCAGATAGCTTACCTTGCGCAATTCTTCTTCCGTAACGTCGAACACTTCAACCTCGGCAGGAATCTTTGTATGGTTAGCTTTTAGCCAACTTTCTGTAGCCACAACATAGCGCAAATGCATTGTTGGCATCAAATCGCCAACAACCTTTGGACCCTCAGCCACAAACAAGCCTTCAGCTGTACGATTCTTCTTCAGTTCGAGCGAACGTATGTATTTTATCTTAGCCTTTGATATCATTGTAAATTATTTCTTGCAAAGGTAGTAATAATTTGGTTCTTTTTTGTAACTTTGCCCCACAAATTTATATTCCATTGAAGTTTATTAAACAATACATACTCTTTGCATCCTTTGCTTTGCTATCGGCATGCTCTGGCACCAAGTACGTACCTGAGGGCGATTATTTGCTCGACAAAGTAGAGGTGAAGTCGGAACTTTCTGGTTTCGATGCGTCGTCGTTGTCGGCTTACGTTAAGCAGACTCCTAACACAAAATGGTTTTCTTTGTTCAGAATACCATTGGCTACATATTCCCTTTCTGGTCGTGACACCACAAAATGGATAAACCGCACATTGCGCAATATTGGTCAGGCGCCGGTAGTCTACGACACCTTGCTCACCAACACTTCTTCGGCAGCCCTTTCTATGGCTATGCGCAATAGGGGCTATATGCATGCCGACGTAGATGTTAAGACTAAGCGTAAGGGTAAGAAGATAAAGGTGGTTTATGAGCTTAATCCTGGCGAACAATACACCATTGGCTCCATACGCTATGATATTGAAGACGATAGCATAGCTAAAATTCTGAAAAACGACAAAGCCTCTATGCTTCGTCGTGGAGCACCATTTACCGTAGATAAGCTCGATGCCGAACGTAAGCGTATCACCAGCTTGCTCATGGATCGTGGCTACTATCGTTTCCACAAGGATTTTATCACCTATAGCGCAGACTCTTCGAGATATAGTAGCGATATTAACGTAACGCTCCATTTGTCGAAATATCGTGCCAACAACAATTCGCCCGAAACTCTTCACCCTTGCTATAGTATCAACTCCATTAACTATCTTTCGGGTAATGGAGCTGACGACAGCATTGTGCACCTTCGTCATAAGGTTATGGCTTACAATACTGCCATAAAACTTCATCGACCATTTTCTGCCACCGACCTTCAGACCACATACAACAACTTTGCTCGTCTGAAGGCTGTGCGCTATACTAATATTCGATTCAACGAAGTGCCTGACACCACGCTCTTGGATTGCAACATACAGGTGAGCACTAATAAGCCTCACTCTATATCTTTCCAGCCTGAGGGAACAAATACTGCAGGCGACCTTGGTGCAGCAGCATCATTGACCTACGAGAATAGAAATATATTCCGTGGTAGCGAACTTCTGAGTATCGAACTCCGTGGTGCTTTCGAAGCCATTACCGGACTCGAAGGCTATCAGAACCAAGACTATGTGGAATATAATGCTGAGGCTAAGTTGCAGTTCCCACGCTTCGTAGCTCCATTCCTCTCTCGCACATTCCGCCGTCGCAGCAAGGCAACATCCGAGCTTTCTGTGGCATGGAACATGCAGAATCGCCCAGAGTTCCATCGTCGTGTGTTCTCTACAGCTTGGCGATATCGATGGGCAGAACCTCATCATCATCTCAGCTATCGTTTCGATCTTCTCGACCTCAACTATGTCTACATGCCGTGGATAAGTGCTACGTTCAAGCACGACTACCTTGATAGTGTTAGCAATCGTAATGCCATCTTGCGCTACAACTATGAGGACTTGTTTATCATGAAGCTTGGTTTCGGAATCTCTTATAATACCGACAACTTCGCATTCCGTGCCAACATCGAGTCGGCGGGCAATCTACTTGATGCTTTCGCTCGTGTAGCTAAGTTCCATACCAATAGTAATGGGCAGCATACATTTCTTAATATAGCATACGCACAATATGCTAAGTTCGACTTCGATTGCACACGTCTGTTCCGCTTTGATGCTCACAACACTCTTGCCCTGCATGGAGCCTTCGGCATTGCTTATCCTTATGGCAATAGCACGGTGTTGCCTTTTGAGAAGCGATATTTTTCGGGTGGTGCCAACTCGGTGAGAGGATGGGGAGTGAGAGAACTCGGACCAGGAAGATTTCGTGGTACTGATGGCCGCATCGACTTCATCAATCAGACGGGCGATATGAAACTTGACCTTAGTGCCGAATATCGCACTTATCTCTTCTGGAAGTTTGATGGTGCAGCCTTCGTTGATGCTGGTAACATCTGGACTTTGCGCTCGTATGCAGAACAACCTGGTGGACAATTCCACTTCACCGATTTCTATAAGCAGATTGCTGTGGCCTATGGTATTGGCTTGCGTCTAAACTTTGGCTATTTCATTCTTCGCTTCGATATGGGTATGAAAGCCATTAACCCTGCCTACGAAACCAAGAACGAGCACTACGCCTTTTTGCATCCAGACTTTTCTCGCGATTTCTCGTTCCACTTTGCTGTTGGAATGCCATTCTAAAAGGTTTTACTCATGATGGTTTCTTGAAAAATTCTTTTATAAACAAAAATAAGGTGTAGCTTTCATGTGAAGGCTACACCTTATTGTTTAGTGGTGCTTCTTTTCGCTTTCCTTGATAAAGCCATGACGATAAGCGTAGAGAAGTTTTTTGAGTTCTGTAACTTGTTGGCGTAGCTCCTTACCCTTGTCAGTATCTGCAACGAGCATACGATGGCTCGACATTTCCACAATCTGAGTTGTAGACTTGATGTCGGTACCTCTGATTATTGCATCTTCGGTGCTGGTGAAAGGCTCGTGCTGCACAAGCTGGAAACCACGGCTGTGGTAAACCAAGGTGTAGCCAGCAATGCCTGTCTCCTTATGGTAAGCCTGCGAGAATCCGCCATCTATCACCATCAGCTTGCCGCCTGCCTTGATAGGGTTTTCGCCACTCGCCACATGCACAGGCACATGACCATTTATGATGTGACGATTAGGGTCGGTAATGCCGAAGGCGTCCATTATCGAGTCGCAAATATCCTCACGATCACGCAAGGTGAAGAAGTTGCCCTTAGTCTCGTGGTGTGTCTCCTTTTCATTGATGAAATAGCGCTCAAATGTAGCCATCTTCGATTTGTCGAACAATGGACTATTTGGTCCGCACCATAGATACAGGAAGTAGTCTACAGCATATTCGCGCTCCTCTTTTGGAGTATCGTTTTGGAAAGCCGAGCGTATCTGCATGCCGATATCCGACATCAAAGCTCGTCCTGAGCATTTGTGACCTGGACGAATCTCCACTTCCTTCAGCGTGCCATCTTCATTAAGTGGTACAGAGGCATGGAAAAGTAAATTGCCATTGTAAATGCCGTACATGCAACCATGTGCCAGCATAGCACTGAGGTGGCGATGTAACTTCTCACTAAGCATAAAGAAATGGCGCAGATGGTGCATCAGAGCCTCTTCCTCTTCTGTAAGCTTTGTAGGGTTGGCTGGGTCGATAGTAGGGAAGTGGCAACTCTTCATCTGGTATGTGTTGCCTTCGAGGGTTATGGTGCCAGTCTTATAGTCGATATGCGAGAGCAAGTCGCGCTCTTCCATCTTCCATTCCGGATGCTTATGATAAAGCTGTGCTTCCACCTTAAACTGCATCACGGCAATAGCCTTGTGCATCTGAGCTGTCAGGCGCTGGGTCTTAGCATCCATGTTTTCGGCACCACCACTAAACTTAGGCATAAACTCTTCGCAAGGGTCGCCTTTGTAGGCTTCCATAGCAAAGGTGGCAAGAGGCACAAGGTTGATGCCGTAGCCCTCTTCCAAAGTGGCGAGGTTAGAATAACGTAGCGACAAGCGAATCACATTGCAGATACAAGCATCATTGCCCGCAGCAGCACCCATCCACATAATGTCGTGGTTGCCCCACGTGATGTCCCAATGTTCGTAGTTTTCCATTAAGTCCATGATGCGATGAGCACCAGGACCACGATCGTAGATGTCGCCCAAGAGGTGAAGTTGGTCGATTGCCAATCGCTGTATCACACCAGCCATAGCGATGATGAAATCGTCGGCACGTCCTGTAGATATTATGGTGTCGATAATCTCGTTTACGTATGCTGTCTTGTTGGTGTCTTCTGTGCGCTCGTGGAGCAATTCTTCGATAATATAAGAGAAATCGGCAGGCAACGAGTGGCGCACCTTAGAGCGTGTGTATTTGCTCGAAATGTCTCGGCAAACAGCTACCAGCTTATGAAGCGTGATGTGGTACCAGTCGTCGATATCTTTCTCTTGTGCTTTCACCAACTCCAGCTTCTGTTCAGGATAGTAAATCAAGGTGCAGAGCTCACGCTTTTCAGCTTCGCGCAAAGTGGTGCCGAAAAGGTCGTTTACCTTTCGCTTAATATTGCCCGAAGCATTTTTGAGCACATGCTGGAAAGCCTCATACTCACCATGAATATCGGCAAGGAAATGTTCGGTTCCCTTAGGCAAATTGAGAATAGCCTGAAGGTTTATAATTTCAGTACTTGCATCGGCTATTGTAGGAAAAGAGTTAGACAACAGCTGCAAGTATCTCATGTCTTTTTCAATGTCTTTAGGATTTGTCATGACACGGCTATGTTTTTAAGTTTTGTTATTTCAGACGTCATTGCGTCTGCCTGTTTGTCAAATATTGGTTTTATAGGCATGAAGCCTTCTGTTAATCTTGTGATGGTTGCCATGGCTGCTTCGAGCCTTGCCATAAACATCGTGGCGCTGGTTTCTTCGAGCATTGTTGCCAAAACATCCTCGTCGTATTCCTCGTGGTTGAGGCGTGTGGCAAGGTTTGCAATATGGCGCAAAGGCAACTTGTTGTGAGCAAGTTCGTGCTTTATGTTTAGCACCATCATGCACAGTTCGCGCTCCGTCTGCTGTTCGTCGGTAGCAATATCTTCCACCTTGCTTTTCAGCATGATGTTGCTACTCAGCACGTCGTCGCACTTCAAATCTTTATCGCTATATTTATTGCTAGGAGCAAAGCGCTGAGCATTGTCCACTTCTATCATCGTAAGCGCAGGGTTGATGATGGCTGCACCTTGGGCAATGATGTCGGAGATGTGTTCGTCGTGAGCATAGATGCAGATGTTGCGCCAGTCGGTGGCGTCAATCTTCTCCACTTCTTCCTTTGCCTGCTTCATGGCTGTAGGCATCTGCGCTATTTCGGGGCAGGTGGCAGCCTGCAGCAGATACGTCATGGCTGTTGCTGCTTGTTGGCTCATCAAGGTGTAGACATTTGAGTCCAGCACCTTTTGATAGAGTGTCAGCATCTGGCGAGCCATCTCCTTATTGCTCACGAGGCTTGTCAAAGCAGGATTCTTGATGATGCTCACGCGAGGATTCCAACGCAGACGAGTGAACATTTCGTTTTCAAACTTTCCTGCCACATGCACAGCCGACGCCTGTCGTGTCATTCGGCGCTGAAAGAGGTTGGTCTGCAGATTTCTCTTTGCAGCCTTACCTTTCATAGTCCATGGTTCGAGTCCGCCTAAAGGCGAAAATACCGTAGGGATATTCGCCTTGGTGGCTTTCTGCATGAGCTGTGCCGCTTGATGATTCCAGCAGCCGAAGATGTGTACGATATTGATGTCGTTGAGCAACTGTGGTGAGTAAGCGTAAGCTATTTCAGCCTGCACACCGCTTGTGTCACCATTCTCGTTAAGACACACATTCAGCGCCGTCACCAATTCTTTGTTGGCGTCGACGCTGAATGTCTGTTGTGGTATATAGAGCAAAATCCTCATAATCCTATAGTTTTATAGCTTATGGGTTGTGAAATCTAATTTGTCGGCAAACTTATGGTTTATGGCATGTTTCATGTTGTGCCACACCACGCTAAGCTGCAAAGGCAAAGCCAAAAGGGTAGGGATATTTTCGCCCAACTCCTTGGAGCGTTTAGACAACCATAGACTACATAGTGATGTTGTTATTATCAGCGAAACCGCTGCTACTGCTGTGATAATCCATTGCTGAAGTGCCACGGATGCTGCAATGGCTGCGATGTCGGCAATTACTGTTGTGTGGAGCATTATCTGGTCGATGTTGAACACCAAGCGATGCTTTATGCCTCGCTTCAGCATCTTTCTCGATTCCAGATAGTACATGTGGTGATACAGCCACGCCTTGTGGGTAGGAGCATCCTCAACGACATGAGCCTGTGGCGAGGTTTCTGTAGCAGTATTGTCGGCTGTGGCAAAATCGTTTACCAAGAAGTCGTATTCTCCTCTCACCAAGTTCAAGCTACTGCGAAAACCCTCCTGCTTCATAAACAGGCTTTTGCGTATCATAAGGTTAGAGCCATAATGGCGATAAGCCGTAGACTGCTGAGCTTCGCGAAGCGAATAGCATTGAGTTAGCATGCGCTCAAAACGCTGATACATTTTGGCGTCGTCGTCATAACGGCTGTAGCCAATCACCAGGTCTTTGTCCTTATTGCAGTTGCGAGCCATAGTGGCAAGCCAATGTTCTGATTCTGGGCGGCACGATGGTTCCATGAGCATTATCCATTCGCTTTGGGCAGCCTTTACGCCAATCGTGATAGAGAGCTTTTTGCGGCTCATGTATCTCGACGATTCAGGTATCAGCGTGTAGTACAGATGCTTGTCGGCTGAAAGCAACTTCAGCACATCTTCTGTTTCGCTGTCGCCTTTCTCTGCCACCACTATCACCTGATAGTTTCCAGGATATTGCTGTGCCAACACCAAGGGCAGATTGCGCCTTAGTTCGGCAGCATTGTCGTGGGCAGTTATGACGATGCTTACGGATGGCAAATGCTGTCCGTAAGCATCGTTAGCTGAACTGTTGTCGGCATCTTCTGTTGATGATAAGTCAGCCTCTTCCGACAAGATTATCTTTCGGAACAGAGGGTTAACAAAGGGGGCTATAATAGCCAATAGCAGCAGAATGCCGCAAATTATTAATGATGTTGTATTAAATATCATAAATCTTCTGAGATATAGCCTTTAGGCAACTTACGGCAGTTGTACTGACTTGCCATAATTTCGCCATAGGCTCCAGCCGAGCGTAGTGCTATTAGGTCGCCACGCTTGGTTTTGTTGATGTCGATAGCTTTAGCAAAGACATCGCTCGATTCGCATATTGGACCCACCACGTCGTAGGTCTCCATAGGCTCATCGCTCGAAATGTTCTCTATCTTGTGGTACGCCTGATAAAGGGCAGGGCGGATGAGGTCGGTCATGCCGGCATCCACAATGGCAAACTTCTTTGCTGTGCCTTGCTTCACGTATAGTGTGCGAGTGATGAGCGAGCCCATCTGAGCCACAACAGCACGTCCCAATTCAAAGTGCAGAGACTGACCATCGCGCAATTTCAGCTTCTTGGCATATGTATCGAAATAAGCCTTGAAGTTTGGTATTGGCTCACGGTTAGGGTGGTCGTAGCTAACGCCGAGTCCACCGCCCACATTGATATTCTCAACGATGATATGATTGCGCTCAAGCTCGTCTTGCAATTCGTTGATACGGTTGCACAAAGCCTCGAAGTCGCCCATGTCAAGTATCTGACTACCAATATGGAAGTGCAATCCCACAAACTTCACGTTCTGCATCTGTGCCGCTTCTTCTATAGCAGCCTCCATGTCTTGCATGGCAATGCCGAATTTGTTTTCTGCAAGTCCGGTAGTAATATTGGCATGAGTATGTGCGCCCACGTTAGGGTTGATACGGAAAGCCACTCTCGCCACCTTGCCTCGTGCTGCAGCAAGCTCGTTGATAACCTCCAGCTCGGCGATGCTCTCCACGTTGAAGCAGAAAATATCCTTGTCGAGTCCGAGGTTAATCTCCCAATCGCTTTTGCCCACTCCGGCGTATACTATCTTGGATGGTGCAAAACCTGCATTGATGGCAGCCTCTATCTCGCCACCGCTCACGCAGTCGGCACCAAGGCCAGCTTGGCAGATTATGTTGAGCACCTTTGGATTGGCATTAGCCTTCACCGCATAGTGCACATGGTATCCTGGATGCTTGTCCACTTCGTTGTTGATAGCCTTCAGGGTTTGGCGCAGCAAGTCGGTGTCGTAATAGTAGAATGGCGTCTGTATGCCTTGGAATTTATCTATTGGAAATGTACCTTTCATCTGAATTGTCTTGTTCTGTGTGTGTTGTGTGTTGTTGTATAGCCCATCCCTCTGTGTTGGAGAGAGATGGGCTGAAAGAGATGATGTGTTTTTTGCTTTACTTATTAAACAATACGTTGCTCAAGTTCTGCAGCGCTTGCTTCTTGTCGCTCTCCTTGATAAGGAACGAGATGTTGTAGTTGCTACCGCCATAGCTAATCATGCGTACAGGGATATTCTTCATAGCGTCGGTAGCGATGGTCTCGAAACCGAGGTTGCTCCAGTCGAGGTCGCCAACTACGCAGACGATACACATGTTGGTGTCTACGGTCACAGTACCATATTTCTTGAGCTCGTCAACGATTTCGTTCAGGTGGTCATCTTTGTCGATACTCATGCTCACACCAACTTCTGATGTTGCAATCATGTCGATAGGAGTCTGATAGCTCTCGAAAATCTCGAATACCTTGCGCAAGAATCCTGTTGCCAAGAGCATGCGCGACGACTTAATCTTGATAGCTGTAATGTTGTCCTTAGCAGCCACAGCCTTGATTTTGCCACGTACTATCACGTTGTCGATGATGGTGCCCTCGGCCTTAGGGTCCATGGTGTTCTTCAAGCGTACAGGAATGCCTGCATATTTAGCTGGCTGCACACATGTAGGGTGCAAAATCTTTGCTCCGAAGTATGCGAGCTCGGCAGCCTCTTCGAAGTTGAGCTGTCTAACAGCCTCTGTCTTATCAACGATACGAGGGTCGTTGTTGTGCATTCCGTCGATGTCGGTCCAGATCTGAATCTCAGAAGCTGGCAGAGCAGCACCGATGAGCGATGCAGTATAGTCAGAACCACCACGCTGCAAGTTGTCTACCTCGCCATAAGCGTTGCGGCAGATGAAGCCCTGGGTGATGTAGATCTGATAGCCCTCATTGTCCTTCATGATGGACTGTAGCTTCTCCTTGATATAAGCGGTGTCAGGCTCAGCATTCTTGTCGGTGCGCATAAAGTCGAGTGCATTGAGCAACACAGCCTTAACGCCACACTCCTGAAGATAGTTCACAACCATGTTGGTGCTGATGATTTCGCCCTGAGCCACGATGCTCTTCTCCTCGAAGCTTGTAAACAAGTCTTTGGTGAATGAGCGCAGATAGTTGAACTCCTGCTGCAACAGGTCGCGTGTCTTCTGCTTATATTCTTCGGTGGAGTAGAGGTCTTCTACGTGTTGCAAGTATTTCTTCTCAAGGTTGTTGATAACCTCGTTTGCGCCTTCTGGATTCTTCTTATACAGATAGTCGCTGATTTCCACCAATGAGTTTGTTGTGCCGCTCATTGCCGAGAGCACTACGAAAGTTGGTTCGCCAGACTCTGTGATGAGCTTGGCAACATTCTTCATTCTTTCAGGAGAACCTACCGAGGTACCTCCAAACTTCATTACTTGCATGTTCATATCGTTTATTTTTTTCTTTTTTTTCCTTTTTTCTTTTTTTTCTTAATTATCCTTCAAATCCATTTGATTCTTCACTCTTCACTCTTCACTCTTCACTCTTCACTCTTCACTCTTCACTTATTGAGAGCTTAGTGAAATCCTTAGTGATGTCTGCCATGTGACCGTCCTTGCATTGGTAAACGATGCCTGGGAACTGGTCGATGATAGGCAAGTTGTGAGTGGTCATCACCACGGCTGTGCCGGTCTGAGTGATGCTCTTCAGCACATTCAGGATTGACGTTGCTGTTTCAGGGTCGAGGTTTCCCGTTGGCTCGTCGGCGATTATCACCTTTGGCTCGTTGAGCAATGCGCGAGCTATAGAAATACGCTGTTGTTCGCCACCCGATAGTTCGTGAGGCATAGAGTGTATCTTCTCTTGCATGCCTACATCAGCCAGCACCTCGTCGATACGCTTTTTAATATCTTTCTTGTTTTTCCATCCTGTAGCTTTAAGCACGAATTCCAGGTTGTCGTAAACCGTGCGGTCGTGCAACAACTGGAAGTCTTGGAATATTATTCCCAATTCGCGTCTTAGTGCAGGTATTTCCTTGCGTTTCAGACTCACCACATTGCGTCCTAACACTTCTGCCTTCTCAGCCTCGTCTTTCACAAGGTCGAGCTCGCAGTATGTTGTTTTCAGTAGTGAACTCTTTCCCGAGCCCACCTTACCAATGATGTAGATGAATTCTCCTTCGTCTACATGGAAGTCTACACCCTCAAGCACTAATTTGCCTTGCTGGTAGATGTTTACGTTTTTATATTCTATTAGCATATCTTTTGTTAACAATTTACTCTTTACTCTTCTTCACCCTTCGGGCTTTATCCCAGTTAGGGTCGTGGCGTTTTTGCAGTTCTGCAGCCACATCCTCTATGCGTAGTCCCTTTTCGGTGAGCAGCACTATGAGGTGGTAGAACATGTCGGAAGCCTCGTAGATGAGCTTGTCGTTGGTGCCGTTGGTGGCTTCGATGACAGTCTCGAGAGCTTCTTCGCCCACTTTCTGTGCTATGCGGTTAACGCCTTTTTGGAAAAGACTTGTGGTGTAGCTGCCCTCAGGCATCTCTTCGTGGCGACGTTCTATGAAGTCCTGTAGTTCTGAGAGAAAAGCCAATGGATTGCTCTCGTTGTCTTCGCCCCAGCAGGTGTCGGTGCCTTTGTGGCATGTTGGACCATGAGGCACAGCCTTGACGAGTAGCGTATCGTTGTCGCAGTCGTTCTTGATGCTCACCAGGTCGAGAAAGTTGCCCGATGTTTCGCCCTTTGTCCAGAGGCAGTTGCGCGAGCGGCTCCAGAAGGTAACCTTGCCTGTAGCCATGGTTTTGTCGAAAGCCTCTTGGTTCATGTATCCAAGCATCAATACATTCTTTGTATTTGCATCCTGTATGATGGCAGGAACGAGTCCGCCTGTCTTTTCAAAGTCTATTTCCATTTGCGTTGTGTTTTGTCTGTTACCTTATTATATATATGTACGCGTGTGAGAACTTATCTCCTCACGTTTATTCCCTGTTGCCAGAGATAATCTTTTAGCTCAGGTATAGCTATTTCGCCGAAGTGGAACACGCTTGCTGCCAATGCAGCGTCGGCTTTGCCCTTTACGAAAGCATCTTTGAAATGCTCCATGGTGCCTGCGCCGCCACTTGCTATCACGGGTATCGACAGGTTGTCGGCAAGCTCTGCCAAAGCTTCGTTGGCAAATCCTTGCTTCACTCCGTCGTGATCCATGCTGGTGAATAATATCTCGCCAGCGCCACGCTCTTGCACCTGGTGTGCCCAGTCGAAGAGTCCGAGTTCTACTCGTTCTCTGCCGCCCTTCACGTAGCAATGCCAACCGTCTTCGTCGTGGCGTGCATCGATAGCGCACACACACACTTGCGAGCCAAATTTGCCAGCTATCTCGTCGATGAGGTTAGGTGTGCGGATGGCTGCAGAGTTGATGCTCACCTTGTCGGCTCCGGCGTTAAGCAGACGTTCCACGTCTTCCAGTTTATTTATTCCGCCACCCACGGTGAACGGGATGTTTATCTCTTGCGCCACCTTTGTCACCATGTCGGTAAAGGTTTTGCGCTCCTCGAAGCTTGCCGTGATGTCGAGAAACACCAGCTCGTCGGCTCCCATATCGCTATAAGCTTTGCCCAAAGCCACAGGGTCGCCAGCGCTACGCAGATTAACGAAGTTGGTGCCCTTAACGGTTTCGCCATTCTTCACGTCGAGGCATGGTATGATGCGTTTTGCTAAAGTTGCCATAGCTCTTCGATATTTATTTTTCCTTCATAGAATGCCTTGCCGAATACCACGGCAGGAATGCCGCTGTCGTTAAGGTTGCGAATGTCGTCGGTGCAGCCCACACCGCCACTTGCTATGAGGTGCAGGGTGGGGTAGGCGTCCATGATTTGGCGATATAGTTCGATGGCTGGCCCTTGCAGGGTGCCGTCTTTCGATATCTCAGTACAGAGCACGTTTTTCACTCCGTGGTCTACATATTGTTTCAGAAATGGCAGCAGCTCTTCTGCAGAGTCTTCCTTCCATCCGTTTATCGAAATCTTGCCGTTTCTTACGTCGGCTCCCAATATCAGCTTGTCGGCACCATATTCTTCGAGCCAACTCAAGAATAGCTCTGGTTTTGTCACCGCAATGCTGCCTATTGTCACCATGCTTGCTCCAGCCTCGAAAGCCTTCTTCAGGTCGTCGTCGGTTTTTAGTCCGCCTCCGAAGTCCACCTTCAAGTTTGTTGCCTCGGTAATAGCCTTCAGCACATGGTCGTTGACGATATGTTTCGACTTCGCTCCATCGAGGTCAACCACATGTAGGCGTTTGAATCCCATGTCCTCAAACTGTCGTGCCACATCGGCAGGCGAATCGTTGTAGACGGTCTTCTGATTGTAGTCGCCTTTGGTGAGCCTCACGCATTTGCCGTCGATGATGTCGATGGCTGGTATTAGTTCTATCATAAGTCAATCTCCATGAAGTTTTTCAGAATCTGTTCTCCCACCTTTCCGCTCTTCTCTGGGTGAAACTGCGTGGCATAGAAGTTGTCCTTGTGCAGCGCTGCAGAGAATGGTAGTGTGTAGTTGGCTGTAGCGATAGTCCATTGACTCACAGGTATATAGTAGCTGTGGATGAAGTAAACATACGGGCTTTCTCCCAATCCCTTGAATAGTTTGCAAGGCTCATCGCCCAGCTCTATTCTGTTCCATCCTATAGCTGGCACCTTGTCTTCGTGGCACGTAGGCTGAAATCGTTTCACCTCCATCGGGAATAGTCCCATGCAGTCGGTGTTGCCCTCTTCGCTATGCTTGCACAATAGCTGCTGACCGATGCAGATGCCCAATACGGGTTGCTTCAAATCGAGGATTATGCGGTCGAGCTGATGCTCCTTGATATAAGCCATCGTAGAGCTTGCCTCGCCCTGTCCGGGAAACAGCACCCTGTCGGCAGAAGCCAGCACCTCAGCATCGTCGGTGATGATGGGTTCCACTCCGAGTCGTCGCATGGCGTTCACCACGGAGTAAATGTTGCCAGCATTGTATTTTACTATTGCTACTTTCACAGTTCTGATGTTGTGTTATGTGTTATTATGCTGTGTGTGTAGGGCGATTCCCTAACTGAATATTATCGTCTTGTTGTTGTATGTCAGAATCTTGCGCTCTATGTGCTTAGTAACGGCTCTCGACAATACAATCTTCTCCAAGTCTTTGCCTTTGAGCACGAGGCTCTCTGGAGTGTCCTTGTGGGTGATGCGGGTGACGTCTTGTTCGATGATAGGACCTGCATCCAAGTCGGCGGTTACATAGTGGCTTGTGGCGCCGATAATCTTCACGCCTCTTTCCCATGCCTGATGATAAGGCTTAGCACCTATGAAGGCTGGAAGGAACGAGTGGTGGATGTTGATAATCTTGTGTGGGTAAGCGCTTATCATGCCGTCGGTGATGATCTGCATGTAGCGTGCCAACACGATGAATGTCACCTTCTCTTTCTTTAGCAACTCCATTTCTGCCTTCTCAACCTCCTCTTTGTTAGAGTGGTCTTTCTTTATTGACCACACATAGTAAGGTATGTTGAACTGCTCTGCCACATATCTCAAGTCTTCGTGGTTGCTCACGATGCAAGGTATGTCAACGTTCCATTCTCCTGCCTTATAGCGTGCCAGCAAGTCGTATAGACAATGGCTCATCTTGCTCACGAAGATAGCCATGCGTGGTCGTTCGTCGTTAAAGTAAAGGTTGAACGTCATGCTGTATCTCTGCGAATATAGGGTGTCTATATATTCATAGATTTTCTCGCGTGGAATGGTGAAGTTCTTCAATTCCCATTCTATACGCATGAAGAACATTCCGTCTTCTCTATCTACATATTGGTCAAGGTATACGATGTTACCCTGGTTGTCTGTGATAAACTTTGTAACTTCCGAGATGATGCCTTGTTCGTCAGGGCAATGCAGAAGTAGTATTGCTGTTGGTTTCATATCTTGCATTTGCATTGTTAATGTCGTTGCAAAGATACAAAATAATATTGAAAGTGGAATATAGATTATATGAAAATTATTAATATTCTGCTATTATGCTCTAAATTGTTGTCGTTTTGTAATCTTATTCCGTTTTTATAATAGCAGAGTGTAAAAGCTAAAGAGGTAAAAAGGTAAAAGAGTAAAAAAGTAAATGAGTAAAAAGAATAATATATAAAAAGAAAAAAGGTGATATATAAATAGATAAAAAGATAAAAAGTAAAAGGGAGGCTTTTTCCTCCCTTATCCTTGTTCGAAGTCGTTTTTACGACTTCGCTTATTTCTTCACTTAAATATCGCCTATATCCGCGCGCTATATATCGCTTAATTGTCGCCTATATCTTATTTTTCCTCCTCTGTAGCTCTGAGAATGATGCTGGTGGCGCCAATGGTGAATAGGGTGCCGTCTTCGATTACTCGGCGTTCGCGGTCGCCAAGTATCTCATTGTCTACGAATGTGCCAGTATAGCTTGGGCCATCGCGGAGGATATATTTCAGGTTGCCCTTCTTGTCGCGGCTAACATTGATTACGCAATGGTTCATGTCTATACTTGGGTCGTTGGTTTCTATGGCGCAATTCACACCAGAACCCTTCATGTATCGGCCTATCACGTTGTCGCCCATCTGCAATGGAATAACCTGCTTGTAGTGGAATACATTCTCTATCACGACGATAGATCCACAGCCATTTTCGTTGGCTTGCTCGTCGGGATTATCTTCCTTTTGAGTGTTTCTGAGTTTCGATACACCTATTCTAATACCAAACTCCTTGCCACATTCCAGACATTGGAAAACCAATGACTGTCCTGCTTCATATTTTGTTTCATCGAAAGTAATGAAGTTGTCGCATTTAGGGCATCTAACTCTTTTCATGTTCTGTGTTAACCTCGTTGTGTGAAAATGTTGGCTTACAGCCTTTTAGTTTTAGTTAATCTTCATCACCCAACCCTCTACGAAAGGTTCCTTGTCATTGAGCTTGTTGAGTGCGTTGTTGGCGTCCTGCTGAGTAGCGTAGTTGCCATAAACAACGCGTGTGACGTTGTTTCTTGTAGCTACGCGAGCTTCGTTCAGTCCTTGCTTGTGAAGTGTGCTAACGAATATTTCTGCATTCTTTTTAGCAACCTTCGAGGCTATTACTATCACGTAGCCGCTTGTTTCTGCAGGTGCTGCCTTTGCGGTTTTTGCAACCTCAGTTTCGTTTTTCAATTCGTTATTGGTGAGTGCCTTGTTTGGGGCTATATTTCCTGTTTTTGCTTCAGCCTTTGTGTTGGTTTCAGCCTTTGTCTCGGTTTCAGCTACAGCTGTATAAGTTTCTGCGTTGTCAACCTTCTTAAGGTCGATTTCTTTCAGTGAAGCTGTGCCTGTAGTGATTTCTTTCGGCATTACCTTGTCCAAAAGGTTGGTGTCGATGGCTCTCCCAGCGGTAGTTGTGGTGTTGCTGAGTGGGGCAGGGAAGAGAAGAAATACGATTACAGCGATACAACAAGCTGCGATGTTGCGCAATAGGCTCACGCGGATGCTTATCGTGCGTTCCTCTTCTTCTGTTTTCTCTTCGATAGGCGCATTGATGTCTACGATGTTAGCCTTTGTTTCGCTCTTGGTGTTTTCTGTAGCGAGCAATGCTAATGGCTTAAATTCGAAGCTTCCCAAACCGTAGAGATCAGGAGTAAGAATGCCTGCTTCGCAAGGTTCAAACTCGTAGTGTCCGTCGTCGTTGAGGTTTAATGTGCCGATATTATGCAACTCGAATGTGCCGTCGGTATCTATTCGCTCTTTTATTTCTCTTACCTCGTCGGCAATGCGCTTCAGAGCTTCAGGATAGCTAATGTCGTAGGCTTCTACATACGACTGAGCGAGGAGCGAATCGTTCATTTTTAGCTTAGGATTGAATCCAATAGTGCGTAGCGGCGGGATAAACATGTTGTCTCTCTCGTCGAAGCGTGCGTCGGCATGGTGCGCCATAAATCCCCCAAAATCAGGCACTATGACGCAGTCGTTGCTTAGCAAAAGTATCTCTATATGTTTTTCTAATTCAATCACGTTTGCAAAGTTACTGCTTTTTTTCGAGGTAGCCAAGTGAAGAGAGGATTATTTTCTGTAAAAAGTCAACTAATTCCGTCAAAAGTCAACTTTCCCAGGAAAAGCGTCAACGAAAGCAGGAATGCCAGTCAACGAACCTCAGAAGTGAAAGTCAACTAAATCAGTACGGAATTTGAAATGTTAAATTAAAGAGGTAAAATAGAGTCAACCTTATTCAGGAAAAGACAAAATTACGCCAAAAATGCGAGAAATGAGAAAGTTTAGGAGTAAATAATGTAA
>OQVS01000843.1_pt1 | contig 21436 bp, 21 predicted proteins | sample 1691601 | NCBI WGS metagenome assembly OQVS01 (sample SAMN03418268, study PRJEB22391) | human gut metagenome | biome: human-gut; feature: organic feature; material: feces | host: Homo sapiens | place: Tanzania | collected 2013-01
CGACAAGCCCATTGGTAGAATTAAGTATGCACTAAATTAATTCCGCCAACAGGTATACTATCTCTTCGCATCGGGAACGAAGCTCGCACTCTCAGGATTCAGCTTCAAGAAGGACGAGAGCCCTGCTGAGAATTTAACCCTCGACGGAAGTGCCAACAACACCTATGCGATAAACAAGATGTCAGGAGATAAGCTGTATAATGTAACTCTCAACAACCGCAAATTCCGCAGCGGCAGATGGTACGCCGTGGTATTGCCATTCAGCGTGAGCCAGAAGCAGATGAAGAGCGTGTTCGGCGACGGAGTGAAAGTATTGCACTACAACAACGTTACTGGTACAACCCTCAACCTCTTCGAGTATTTCAACCAGATGGCAACAGGCGGCACTCCTGTGTTCGTGAAGCCATCACAGGACGTAACGAACCCTGTCTTCAACAACGTTACGCTGACAAGCAAGGAGGTGGTTGCCATCGAGAACTCGGGCTACAAGTGCACCGGCTCATGGGACAACGAGTACTTCCCTGCATACTCATACTTCATCGACGCCAAGACAAACAGCTTCTATCAGTATGACCCGACTCAGGTGGCGACAGGCACAAAGCCTCATGCCGGAGCTTTCCGCGCATGGATTATCTCCACTTCTAATAACCCGGCAGCTGCAGCGCAGCTCACAATGCAAATCAACGGTATAGAAGACAGTAGCGAGACTACCGCCATCTGGAACGCCATCAGCTCAGACGACAACAATGCTGAGGTTGGCTCAAAGGACATCTACAGTCTGAGCGGACAGAAGATGAACGCCACCGACACTCGCAGTCTGCCAAAGGGCATATATATCGTGAACGGAAAGAAATTTATCATAAAATAAAATGAAGGAGGACTGATAAAATGAAAAAGAAATACATATCACCAGAGATAACGCTGATAAAGCTCCACACCGAGAATGTGATGGGCAACTTATCGAGTGTCGGTGTGAGTTCAACGGACAACAAGATAACGACCGAATACGACATCAGCAAAAATGGCATTCGCATCTGGGATGGCAATTCTCAACCAGAGACTGCCAAGGACAACGACGGCTTCACTATCTGGGACGACGAGGATTAAGCGCTGACTACAGCGACAGGGCAAATATCATATCATCTGGTTTTCTCCGCCATGCAGCACAACTTGCAGACGGAAGGAAACCAGATGTATTTTTTTTAGATTCCGCCAACGGGTAGAGTTTGCCTCGCCAGTGCACCGATTTTAACACAATGCAACACTTAAATGTTAAAACCGCGAAGTGCTGACGCTCTGAGAATCGAATATTTTGGAACTTCAGAAAAATTGTACGCAAAAATCGGAATTTTCAGCAACTCGCACAACACACTGTTTTTCAAACAGTTGTGTTCAGCAACGTTTTGACAAGCCCCGAAAATACCGGTCATTCATATCAAACGCTTTAACCGTTCAATATGAACGATCGAAGAGTTTGTGATGAAAAACATCGGACAGGTGTCGTTTTCAAGGCTTTTTTCGGGTGTTTTTGACAACGGAAACGTTACACCCGACAAAATCGCACGTAGGGAAGACTGACTCCAAAGCAGTCAACCGTATGGAACAGACGATAACAGTAAATAATAATGTAAACAATTTTGAATTACTTGTGTTAAATTCTCCCAACCTATATGTGAAGATATGTAAAAAACATCTCTTGCCGTTTCCATCGCCGTACATCAAAAAAAAATATTTGCGACAATAAGAGCCTATGTAAGCTGAACCAACCTTTCAGTACAGTCGTTTACTACCGACAGCATGCCCAAGACATTCCGGACCTGAATATATATAATAAATGTACGCGAGGAGGGATGTCAAAGAAGAGGCATTTAATATTTTTTCAATAAAAGATTTTGAAGATGTATAATAAAAGGAGTATCTTTGCAGAAATATGCAAGCAAGTACATCAAATTTATAACAACTAAAAATATCTACGAATATGAACAAGATTAAAATAGCCACACTGGGCATGTGCGCCGCTGCTGTGGTTAGCTGTGGAAACAATACAGGAAACGGAGCACTGATTGGTGCCGGAGGCGGTGCCGTGGTAGGAGCAATCGTAGGAAAGCTCGCCGGCAACACTGCCGTGGGAGCTGCACTCGGAGCCGCTGTGGGTACAGGTGCCGGAGCACTCATCGGAAAGCATATGGACAAGGTGAAGGCTGAGGCTCAAGCTGAGTTGGACAAAGCCAAAGTGGAGGAAATTACCGACGGAAACGGACTGAAGGCAGTGAAGATAACCTTCGACTCGGGCCTGCTCTATCAGACAAGCTCTTCAGAGCTGAGCAATGCAAGCAAGACGAACCTGAACAATCTGGCACAGCTGATGAAGAAATACTCCACCTGCGCCATCGACGTTTACGGACATACCGATAACCAGGGATGGAAGAACTCCACAGCAGAGCAGAGCGTGCAGAAGAACCTGACGCTCTCGCAGCAGAGAGCACAGTCGGTAGTAAGCTATCTTATGGCAAACGGCGTTACGCCGAACCAGTTCAAGAACGTGGCAGGCAAGGGCGAATCGGAGCCGGTGGCTTCAAACGCCACAAAGGAAGGCATGCAGCAGAACCGCCGCGTGGAGATATACATGTATGCCAGCGAGGACATGGTGAAGCAGGCACAGCAGGGCACGCTGAACTAACGCTACACTCTATATGGCAATATGACAAGACTTGGCATTATAGGCAAAGTGATAAGATGGATGGTGGTAGCCTTTTTCGGTTCCACCATCCTTTCTGTTGTTGCCCTGAGGTTCATCCCCGTATACTACACGCCGCTGATGTTCATACGCTGCTTCCAGCAGATGGCAGACGGAAGGTCGCCGAAGATGCACCACCACTGGGTTCCGATAGAAGAGATGTCGCCCCACATGCCCGTGGCGGTGATGGCAAGCGAAGACCAGCGCTTCCTGCTGCACCACGGATTCGACTACCAGGCAATAGAGAAGGCGGCTCTGAACAACCTGCAGGGCAAAAAGAAGCACGGCGCAAGCACCATCACGCAGCAGACGGCGAAGAACGTGTTCCTGTGGCCGGGGCGCTCATGGGTGCGCAAGGGCTTCGAGGCGTACTTCACGGTGCTCATCGAATTCATGTGGAGCAAGCAGCGCATCATGGAGGTGTATCTCAACTCCATCGAAATGGGCGACGGCATATACGGAGTGGACGCCGTGGCGACCGACAACTTCGGCAAGACGGCAGCCGACCTGTCGCGCAGCAACTGTGCGCTGATAGCAGCCACACTGCCCAACCCACTCAGATTCAGTTCGAAAGACCCTGACGCATACATGCTCAAGCGGCGCTCGCAGATAGAGCGGCAGATGCGGTTCATACCGTCGTTCCCGAGAGAGGGCGAGGACATCAACCCGAAGACTTCGTCGGGCGGAGTGTACAGAAACTACAAGAAATAAGACAAGAAAAGCAAAGACATGGAAGACAACAACATTGCCGGATTCCTCGACGGGCTGAACGACAGCCAGCGCGCCGCAGTGGAATACTGCGACGGGCCGTCGCTCGTAATCGCCGGAGCAGGCTCCGGCAAGACGCGCGTGCTCACATACAAGGTGGCATACCTGCTGAAGACGGGGGTGAAGCCATGGAACATACTTGCGCTCACCTTCACGAACAAGGCAGCAAACGAAATGAAAGAAAGGATAAACTCCATCGTGGGCGGAAACCAGGCAAGACACATATATATGGGCACCTTCCACAGCATATTCTCGAGAATGCTGCGCGCCGAGGCGAAGAATCTGGGCTACGACCCAAACTTCACCATCTACGACGACAGCGACTCGAAAAGCCTCATCAAGGCTATAATAAAGGAAATGGGACTGAACGACAAGGTGTACAAGCCATCCGCCGTGAGTTCGAGAATAAGTATGGCGAAAAACCATATCATACTGCCCGACGACTACAACAACGACCGCGCACTGCAGACACGCGACTACGAGACACACATGCCCGACATGGGCAAAATATACTCAGCCTACTGCGAACGCTGCAAACGCGCCAACGCCATGGACTTCGACGACCTGCTCGTGAACACCTACGTGCTCTTCCGCGACCGTCCCGAGGCGCTGCAGAAATACGCGGCAAACTTTGAGTATATCCTCGTGGACGAGTATCAGGACACGAACGCCGTGCAGCAGAAGATAGTAAGCCAGCTTGCCACCGTACACAGGCGCGTATGCGCCGTGGGCGACGACGCACAGAGCATCTACGCCTTCCGGGGCGCGAACATCGACAATATGCTCAGCTTCGAACAGGTGTTCGAGGGCAGCCGCGTGTTCAAGCTCGAGCAGAACTACCGCAGCACGCAGCGCATAGTGGAGGCGGCAAACAGTCTGATACGCCACAACCAGCGGCAGATACGCAAAGACGTGTTCAGCCGAAACAGCGAGGGCGAGAAGATAAAGCTGAAGATGGCATACAGCGACAAGGAAGAGGCGGTCATCGTGTGCAAGGACATAAAAAGAATGATGCGCGAAGGCAACGCCGAATACAGCGACTTTGCCATTCTATACCGCACCAACGCACAGAGCCGAACATTCGAGGAAGCACTGCGCAAGGCGAACATGCCATACAGGATTTACGGCGGACTGAGCTTCTACCAGCGCAAGGAGATAAAGGACGTGATAGCCTACTTCCGCCTGGTGGCGAACCCCGATGACGAGGAGGCGCTAAAAAGAGTGATAAACTATCCGACAAGGGGCATCGGCGCAACGACGCTGAACAAGATAGTGGGCACGGCAACGGAAAAAGGCATCAGCCTGTGGAACGTGTTGTCGGCACCGGAGCGCTACGGACTGGGAGTGAACAAGGGCACAATGGCAAAGCTCGACTCCTTCCGCCTACTCATAGAGGAGTTTATCGGCAGAATCCACACCGACGATGCCTACACGCTGGGCTACGACATAATAAAGCAAAGCGGAATAGCAGCCGACCTTTATGCCGACAAGGAGCCGGAAAGCGTGGCGAGGCAGGAAAACCTCGAAGAGTTTCTTAACGGAATGCAGGATTTCGTGGAGGGACGGCGCGAGGATGCAGCAATGTCGGCAAACATACTGCTCACGGATTTCCTGCAAGAGGTGTCGCTGCTGACCGACCTCGAAAGCAACCAGGACGAAGACACGAAGAAGGTGAACCTGATGACGATACACAGTGCAAAGGGACTGGAATTCCCCTACGTGTTCATCGTGGGACTGGAGGAGAACATCTTCCCCAGCCCGATGTCGTGCGGCTCGCAACGGGAACTCGAAGAGGAACGCCGACTGCTGTATGTGGCGATAACGAGAGCCGAAAGGCACTGCGAGCTGACGTGCGCAAGAAACAGATACCGGTTCGGAAAGATGGAGTTCGACACGCCAAGCCGATTCATAAAGGACATTGACCCGAGGCTGCTCGAAGTGAGCAATCTCGCCGACCAACCTTCGCAGCCGGGCGGACGCGGTGGCACATACGGCGGATTCAACAGCTATGCGCAACGCTACCAGAACTCCAATCCCGTGGCAACGCAGTTCCGCGCCGACCCCAAGCCAAGGGAGGCAAGACACATCGACGACACCTACCACTTCAGGAAAGGCGACTACAAGCAGGTGCTCGGCATAAACAGCCGCAGGACAGGCACAGCAGCCAATGCCGCAAGCCATAATCCCAAAAGCGGCAGCGGCGCAAATGCAGGAAGCGTGACCGTAGACGGCTGCACCATCAGCGCCGGCTCGACCGTCGAACACACGCGCTTCGGGATTGGACAGGTGCTCGCCATCGAAGGCAGCGGCGAGAACTGCAAGGCAACGGTGGCATTCAACAACATCGGCACCAAACAGCTACTGATGAAATTCGCACGCCTTAAACTCATAAAATAAGAATAACAAGAAGAAGAACGGAAAGACTCTCCTAAAGTCTTATGCTATAAACACGGAAAAAGACTTTTCAATGGCAAGAAAATACAAGAAGAAGAAAATAGCCTGCATACTGCTCGTGTTCGCACTCATCGTGGCGACGGCAACAAGACAGTGCATATCGTGCAACCGGGACGCAACAACCAAAGACACAGCGGCTGCAGACAGCCGCACACGGCTGAACGACACACTGACAAACGCCATGTCGGACGCTCCGCAACTGGAAGAGATGGAGAAGACGCTGCGCCGCTACTTCGAACGCTGGGAACTGAACGGAGCACAGATTGCCATATCGCGCAACGACTCGCTGCTCTACACCAAGGGATTCGGATGGGCTGACATGGAAAGCGGAACGGAGATGCAGCCGTCGCACATCATGCGCATAGCATCGGTGTCGAAGCTGCTCACCGCCGTGGGAGTGATGAAGCTCGTAGACCTCGGCGTGGTACACCTCTCCGACAAGGTGTTCGGCAGCAACGGCATCCTGAACGACACCACATTCACCAATGCCATCAGGGACAAACGCCATTTCGACATCACCGTGGAACAGCTGCTGCGCCACAAGGCAGGATTCACCAACGGCTACGGCGACCCGATGTTCTCCACACGCTACATAATGATGCAGAACCGACTCTCTGCCCCACCCGACAACAAAACGCTGATGCGCATACTGCTGAAGCGGCAGCTGGGCTACACGCCGGGCTCGGGCAAACGGTATTCGAACGTGGGCTACACGCTGCTGTCGATGATTATCGAGAAGAAGACGAAGACGCCATACGAGGAATTCATGCGCAAGGTGATATTCGAGCCTGCCGGAGTGTACGATTTCCACATCGCCGGCAACTATCTGAAAGACAGGCGGCCGAACGAAGTGAAATACTATATGCACAAAGGCTCGGAACCCGTATACGAATACAACAACAGCGGACGGATGGTGGAGAAATGCTACGGCGAGAACGACATACCACGGCTCGGCGGCGCAGGGGCATGGTGCAGTTCGGCGGCAGAGCTATGCCGCATGGTGGCGGCAATCGACCTGCTGCCGGGCATACCCGACATACTGAGCAAGAAATCGATAGAATTCATGACGCGCGAAATGCCTGACAGCGATTTCTCCATCGGCTGGAACTATACGCCCAAGGGCAGACCATGGGTGCGTACAGGCTCGCTGTCGGGCACGAGTGCCATAGTGCTGCGCTATCCCGACGGAGAATGCTGGGTGCTGATAACGAACACCAGCACATGGAAAGGACACGGTTTCTCGAAAGACACCATGGCACTGTTCGAAAAGCTGCGCCAAAAATACGGGGCGGTAATGCCCAAGCGAAACCTGTTTCTATAAAAAAACACTTGAAACAGATTATGAGTCTTCCGGAATATCACATGACAATGTACTCTGTATTCCGGAAGACTCTATTTTTTATGTTCATCCCTCCTTACACGCACAGGAGCATAGGCTGGAGTCTGCACTGCCTCGACTGACACCTGCACACTGAAGCTGGGACTGAAATTATATTTCACGGCAGCACCGATGCGGTCGCCCAGGTCGTGCATCGTGCTGAAAGGATAAGCCACAGGCTTGTTGACAAGCGACTTCTGCCCATACACATACGCCTCCCAGCGGTCGTCGAACCGATAGCCAAGCACCGCGCTGAGACCGGCATCCGTATAACGGTCGTGGGCCCAATACACATTGTTCACCCATCCGCCGACGGCAACAGAAAGTTTGTCGGTCAGCGGCATGGCATACATCATCGACAGGTTCTGCCCGAAGCCGGCACCACTGGGCGCCCCCTTGCCGAAGGCGGCAAACACCGATGCCCCGAGATTCATGTTCAGTCCGCGGTGCAGCCGCCACGAGTCCATACCCCACCACGAATAATAAGGACAACTCATCAGCGGCACCTGCCCCATCGTGTTCATCAGCGGCAGATGCAGAGAGTCGCCGGCAGCGGCAGCACACCCGAAATAAGAACGGCGCGAATACGGCTGCAGCGCATACCTGTCCTGCCGGTTGTATCCGGCATCGCCCGTCGATATGGCAGCGAGCGTATCCACTGTTGCGGGCTGCAGCTTATCCAGCCTACTGCCCGGAACATCCTCCACCACCTGTGCCATGGCAACGCGCGGCACGAGCAGCATCATCAACACCTGTGTGATATATAGCTTCTTCATAACACGACAAAAATAATGGTTTATGCGCATTCCTACAAATGATAAAGACTTTTTTCACCTCTTTCAACATTCATTATATATGGTTGCCGGAATATGCCCCCCAAACACCCCGAATACGCACCCCGAACGCCCAGAATACGCCCAAACACGCACTCCCGGCTGGACATTAAACTTTTTTATACTAATAATATCCCAAATTTAGCATAAAGTGTTCACTATTTCCTCAAAAATGTTTATCTTTGCCGCGCTGATACAAACAACGAATTATTTCAAACCCAAATATGAAACAATCATTCATCGATACGCTGATAGCATTGGACAAAGAGCTGACACTGGTGCTGAACTATGACGGCGGAGCATTTTCCGACGGTTTGTGGTCTGTACTTTCGTCGCGCCTGCTATGGATTCCCGTGGCAATAGGCTTCCTCGCCTATCTCTTCCGCAAATACAGGTGGGAGGGAAAATGGATTGTTGCCGTGATAGTGGTGGCCACAGCCCTCACCATCACGATTTGCGACCAGACCACATCCACGCTGATGAAACCAATGTTTGCCCGTCTGCGCCCGTCGCACACGCCAGGCATAATACATCTACTGCATTTTGTGGGCGACTACCGTGGCGGACAGTACGGTTTCTGCTCCAGCCATGCGGCAAACGCCTTCGGTGCCATAACCCTGGCCTCGCTCTTCATCAGGCGATGGGGAGTGGCGCTGGCACTGGTGCTACTTGCCGCGCTCGTAAGCTTCTCGCGCATATATATGGGCGTTCACTTCTTGGGCGACGTGCTCTGCGGTGCCCTCATCGGAGTGGCAACGGGCTATGCGATGTTCCTGCTCTCAAGGAGAGCGATTGCCGCCATCGAAAAGGCAAAGAAACCGAAGCACAACAACAGCACGAAGATTGTAGACATCAGCTGCATCGAATATAGGAAGGCTGCAATATAGAAAGGCTTCAGATACAGGAAAGACTTGCAATGCAGGAAAGACTTGCAATGCAGGAAAACTGTTTTATAAATACAAAACACGATGAATATCCTTTTCATAAATGCCAGTCCACGCCACGGCGGCAACATCGACAGGATGATGCAAGCAATGATTGACGAGGCTGCACGCCAGGGGTACGACACGCAGTATGTGCGTGTGGACAAACTCCACGTTGCACCGTGCCACGCATGTATGGCGTGCCGCAGCAGCCTACAATGCGTGCTGCCGGAGGACGACGCCCAGCGCACACTCGAGAAAATACGCCGTTGCGACTGCATGGTCATCGGTGCCCCTTGCTATTGGGGCAACATTCCCGGTGCGCTGAAGGTGCTATTCGACCGTATCGTATACGGCATGATGGGCGAAAACCGCTTTGGTATCCCACTGCCACTACACAAGGGCAAACGCGCCGTAATCATCACTACCTGCACCACGATGTGGCCGCTGAACATCATTGCAAACCAGACGCGCGGCGTGAAACGCGCACTGCACGAGATTCTGCGCTACAGCGGTTTCCGACTCGTAAAGACAATACAGAAGGGCGGCACGCTGAAGGGCAAACCGCTGACGGAAAGGGAGCTGGAACGCTGCCGCAGGGTGATAAGAAAGATGTAGCGCACACAATAACGGGGCGAAAAAAGCGAAAAAGAAGCCAACTAATTTTGTCAAACACAAGACTTTCAGTAACTTTGCAGCGGTTTTCGTGCAAAATTGCAGCGGAAGACTTTTCTAAAGATTGTATTAGTAAACTAAAAGAATAAGAATGAAAGCATTTGTATTTCCCGGACAGGGAGCACAGTTCGTAGGTATGGGCAAAGACCTCTACGACAACAATCCATTGGCAAAAGAACTCTTCGACAAGGCTAACGAGATTCTCGGATACAGCATCACAGACATCATGTTCAACGGCACCGACGAGGAACTGAAGCAGACAAAGGTGACACAACCGGCAGTGTTCCTCCACAGCGTTATCAGTGCGCTCTGCATGGGCGACGCCTTCCAGCCTTCTATGGTGGCAGGCCACTCTCTGGGCGAGTTCTCTGCCCTCGTGGCAGCCGGAGCACTGAACTTCGAGGACGGACTGAAGCTGGTTTATGCCCGTGCCATGGCAATGCAGAAGGCATGCGAGGCTGCACCTTCGACTATGGCTGCCATTGTGGGACTGGCCGACGACAAGATTGAGGCTATCTGCGCCGAGGTGAGCAAACCGGGATGCGTGGTGGTTCCTGCCAACTACAACTGTCCCGGACAGCTTGTAATCTCAGGAAACATCGAGGCTATACAGGAGGCTTGCGAGAAGCTGAAGGCTGCCGGAGCAAAGCGCGCCCTGCCGCTGAAGGTGGGCGGTGCGTTCCACTCTCCGCTGATGCAACCGGCAAAGGACGAGCTTGAGGCTGCCATCGAGAAGACTGAGATACACGCTCCTAAATGCCCAGTATATCAGAACGTTGACGGAAAGCCACACACTGAGCCTGCTGAAATCAAGCAGAACCTCATTGCACAGCTGACAAGCTCGGTGCGATGGACACAGTGTGTGCAGAATATGATTGCCGACGGTGCAGACGATTTCACCGAGTGCGGACCGGGCAAGGCCCTGCAGGGAATGATCGGACGTATCGACAAGACTGTAAGCGCCCACGGCATACAGTAAAACGGAAATAAGACTTTAGCGCAGAAGGCTGCGCTAAAAGGGAAACGAGAAAATATATGGCGTGCAACAACTCCTGAATCAAGGAGTGTTGCACGCCATTTTCATATACGCACCAGACGGTCTTCGGTCTGATTCCGAACAATTCTATCAGACGGTCTTCGACCTAATCCTGAACTACTTTATCAGACGATTTTAAACCTGATTCTGAACGACCTTTTCTCCTCGTCCCAGTTTGTGCCCAGAAGCACGAACTTGCCTATCTGTGACGTGGAGCGCACGTGCTTACCGATGCACGGACAAACATCGTAGTCGCCGATACGCACCAGGCGCAGCGTCTCCGAGGCATCGTCGGGCAGACGGTCGAGCTTCACGTCGGCTGGGATATGGTCGCGATCGACAAATTCGAACCTTACGAGCAAATCCTCCTCTATCAGCTCGTTCATCCTCCGTTCTATTTCCTTTTCCTCCTTGCGGTCGGGCTTGTGGTCGAGGATATAACTTATCTTGCTCTTCTTGCGCTCGATATGAGCGTTGCGCGAGCGTTCGCATCCGAACATCCTCATCATCGTCTGGTTGAGCAGATGCTCGGCGGTGTGGGCTGGCGGAAACTCCTCCTTGTTGTGGGCGTTCAATACTGGTTCTTCCATAATATTATATTTATATATATGTGGGGGTATTCAGCCTGCCTACTGGGGGGCGGAACTGATTTTGATTATTTTCGCCGACCACGGCTTGATGCTCATAGCCATCGGACTCTCCGCCGAAAGGCATACTGCTGCCGGTTCGCCGTCCAGCAAGTCAGTTGCCTGCATGATGCCCGCGGGAAGATGCAGAAAATCGAAAGCGTGCTGCGGTATGTTCAGCTTTATGTCGGCAACATCGCCAGAGAAGTTTGCCGCCACGATTATCACCTCTCCCTCATACTTGCGGATGAAGGCATAATGGCGCGAGGCATCAAAGTGGGCAGATGTGGGATTCACGTACATAAGATCGAAAAAATCTCCCTCGCCTATGGCTTTCTCCCCTTTGGCGATGTTCAGTATCCTCCTGTATTCAGCCTCCAACGCCCTCTCGCCGGATGTGAGCTTACGGCGCTGCGAATAGCCGTGGATGAGCGAGTCAAGCGACCAGTAGTCGAAAATCGTGGTCCTCCCGTCCCTTCCGCTGAATCCCTCTTCGTCCATTCCCCGTTCGCCGTACTCCTGTCCGGCATAGAGCATGAACGGATTGCGGCGCATCAGCGCACATACGATGAGTGCAGGTATGCCCTTCCTGCCGTCGGCGGCAAAGAAGTCGCTCGCCAGCCTCTGCTCGTCGTGGTTCTCAAGGAAGTAGAGCATACGGTCGGCAATATCGTCGGTATTCTGCCATTCGCGCGTGATGTCGGCAGCGGCACGGTTGCCGCACACCACTCCGCGCACGCAGTCGTACATCCCCACCTTGTCGTAGAGATAATCGAATCCTGCGGCTATATATTCGCGGTAGCGTGATGGGGCATACACCTCGCCGATGAACGCCACCTCCGGATATTCTCTCCTCACCTCTGATGTGGCCCATCTCCAGAACTCCACGGGCACCATCTCTGCCATGTCGCATCGGAATCCGTCCACCCCTTTTCCTGCCCAGAAGAGCAGTATGTCGCGCATCTTCGTCCATGTGTCGGGGATGGGAGTGAAGTGTGTAGACAGTCCTCCGGCATCGCAATAGTCCACGCCGTAGTTCAGTTTCACCGTCTCATACCAGTCGTTGGCGCCAGGTCTGTTGCCGAAGCAGTCGTTGCCCGTTGCCTTTGCCGGAAATTCCTCGTATGGCTGCTCTTCGCCGTGGAGCAGGTCTATGCACGGTTCGAAGCGCACACCAGGACAATAATAGAAGTTGTTCATCGGGTCGAACTGCTTGTTCGTATCGTCGTCCTCGCCGAAGTCCTTCACTCCGTCTGGCTTGGCTATGGAGCTGTATTGCCGCGCCACGTGGTTCGGCACGAAGTCAATTATCATCTTCAGCCCTGCCTTATGCGTGCGCTCCACCAGACTTTCAAATTCCTGCATTCTCCTGTCCGTGTCTACAGCCAAATCGGGGTCAATGTCGTAGTAGTCGGTGATGGCATACGGGCTTCCAGCCTTTCCCTTCACCACAGCCGGATGCTGTCTCGGTATGCCGCTGCCGGAACGGTCGGTGGTAGTGGCGTGGCGTATCACTCCGGTGTACCACACGTGTGTAGCGCCCAGTTCCCTGATTCGCTTCAGCACGGCAGGTGTGAACCCGTTCATCTTTCCGCATCCGTTTTCCTCCAGAGTCCCATTGTGTCTGCGTGTTGTGTTCGTGTTCCCGAAGAGTCGGGTAAAAATCTGATAGATTATTATTTTTTCTTTCATTATGTTTGTGATTATGTAATATGTTATGTGCAAATATATATATAATTATGGAAACGCCAAAGTATTGAAGCTATATTATTGGGAATAATCTGCATTATACAAACGCTATATTCCATACTGCCGCTTATTACTTGTCGCCGGACATCTTTTTTATTTGTCGAACTCACGCCTATTAAGTTTTTTTTCAGAAAAAGACAACGAGCGATGCAACATTTGCAGGCTTCCATACGTCTTTATATTATAAAAGAGAATAAAAAAATGCGCTTATGAACAAGATTTTGATGACAGCAGTGTTTGTGGCTGCGATGGCAGCCGGAAGCCTTACGCCTGCCGCTGCAAGTATGGCAAGCCCTACGGTAATGAATGTGAACGGAAGCAAGAAGGCAAGCAAACAGTTCAGCGTGCCGTATTTCACGCGTATCGTGATAAAGGGGTCGGCAGACGTGGTGTTCAAGCAGACGAACGGCGGCAGACCGAAAGTTACGGTGGCGGGACCGCACCATGACGACGTGGAACGGCTGACGGTATCGTCAGACGGCAAGACACTCACCGTGGCAGAAAAGGGGACAAATAGCGGATGGCATTTCTTTGGCAGCGACGATGTGACGGTATACGTAAGTGCCCCAGACCTGACGGCAGTGAACATCACGGGCAGCGGCGACTTCAAGTCCGACGGCAAGCTGGACACCGACAATCTGTCGGTAGTGATAAAGGGCAGCGGCGACGTGGAGATGAGAAACGTGATATGCGACAATGCCTCGGTGCAGATATACGGCAGCGGCGACGTGGAGATAAAGAACCTCGTGGCACAGAGACGTGCCGACATCAGCGTGAAGGGCAGCGGCGATGTGGACGTGCGCTTTACACGCACAGGCCACGTCACCTGTTCCGTATTCGGCAGCGGCGACGTGGAACTGAAGGGCTACGTGAAAGACCTGAAGAAACAGGTGCGCGGCAGCGGCGAGATAGACACAAAGAAACTGAAGAGATGGTAAAAATAAAACAATTATTTTCATAAACTGCAAAATGAAGACCCGCACCGTTTTGTGCGGGTCTTTTTTTATGATTTTTTTCAACAAGCATCCATATCACCCACCGGATGAGCGCAGATAATGCAGTTTGCTTCGGCTGATTCTTCCATAATCGTTAAATATCTATCTTATTATGCACGATTCTCAAAAAAATGCAGTAATTTTGCTCCCGAATAGCGTGTATGCCGTTGACGGCAAGCAATTTCGTGAGCAAGCGCGATGGGCTGACGGCGGCATGACGGATATATAAAACAAAAAGAATAAACAGTAGTTTTTTTAAACATGATACTTGACAAGATTGCAAACCTCCTTGAGGAGGTGAAGGGAATGACGGCATCCAATGCCGAGGAGATTGAGGCTCTGCGCCTTAAATACTTGAGCAAGAAGGGAGAGATAAATGCCGTAATGGCAGACTTCAGGACTGTGCCTGCGGAACAGAAAAAAGAAGTGGGCATGAAAATCAACGAACTGAAGCAGACTGCACTTGAAAAGTTGAACGCCCTGCGCGACGCCATCGACACGAATGAAGACAGCTGCCAGGGCATCGACCTGACAAGGACTGCCTACCCGATAGAACTCGGCACACGCCATCCGCTGACTATCGTCAGAAACGAAATCATAGACATCTTCTCGCGTATGGGATTCACTCTTGCCGACGGACCGGAAGTGGAGGACGACATGCACGTGTTCACGAAGATGAACTTTGCCGCCGACCATCCGGCACGCGACATGCAGGACACGTTCTTCGTGGAACAGAACCCGAACGACGTGACTAAAAACATTCTGCTGCGCAGCCACACGAGTTCGGTGCAGGCACGCGTGATGGAAACATCACAGCCGCCAATCCGCATCATCTGTCCGGGACGCGTATACCGCAACGAGGCCATCACGGCACGCGCCCACTGCTTTTTCCACCAGATTGAAGGACTGTATATCGACAAGAACGTGTCGTTCACCGACCTGAAGCAGGTGCTCCTCACGTTTGCACGCGAGATGTTCGGCACTGACACTAAAATCCGTCTGCGCCCGAGCTACTTCCCGTTCACTGAGCCGAGTGCAGAGATGGACATATCGTGCCACATCTGCGGAGGCAAGGGTTGCGGATTCTGCAAGCACACGGGATGGGTGGAAATCCTGGGCTGCGGAATGGTTGACCCGAACGTGCTTGAGCTGTGCGGCATCGACAGCAAAGTGTATACCGGATATGCCTTCGGACTCGGTGTGGAGCGCATCACCAACCTGAAATATCAGGTTTCCGACCTGCGTATGTTCTCCGAGAACGACGTGCGCTTCCTTGAGGAGTTTGAAGCTGCAAACTAAAGGCATTATCTGCAAAAAGAGAAGGATATAAAAAACTCTCCTCGCCGACATCATTTATGGTAATCGGCGAGGAGAGTTTCTTTTTTAGTCATACGAGCTGACAGGTTAGAAATACTGTCTGCAAAGCTGCTGTCTGCAGCCACCAGTTATTCTGCCACATACTTGGGGGAATCACCGTATTTGTTTGGTCCGATATTGCTGTCGAAGAGACTGAATATGAAAACCACCAATCCCACTACGAAAGACAATGTCACCATTGCAAGGAAGAAGGGATTTGCACATATTGCCACAATGTCGGCGGGATTAGGATTTGCCGTATTTGCAAAATCGTAAAATCCCGATACGTACATATATATTACAGTGATGATGGAGAGCGCAACGTTCAGGTATGCCCATATCGGACTCTTGCCTGAATCCTTCATACGCCTTACCGTTACAGCAAGCATCGACAGCGATATGATAATGCTCAGGATGGATGTCTGCAATGACAATCTGCCGAGAAGCAGACCTACTACCATATTAAATATAACTGTGGCGAGCACATACCACCAATACTCGGAGCGGCGTGAACGTCCGTTGAAGTTTGTCACATTGGTCAACACTTTCTTTACTGCCTCAGCGAAACCCAGTTTCGGGGTGGCTACATAATTGATTCCTTCCATAATGCTTGTTTTTATGGGTTATTGATTTAAGTTTATAGAATACTCTCTCTATTTCAGCAGGTCCGGACGCAGGCGCCTGGTTCTTTCGTAGCTCTGCTCCATCTCCCAGTCCTTTATCTTTGCCTCGTTTCCGCTCAGCAGTATATCCGGCACCTTCCATCCCTTGTAGTCTGCCGGACGTGTGTATATGGGGGCAGAGAGCATATCGTCCTGGAAGCAATCCGAGAGCGCGCTTTGCTCGTCGCCCACTACTCCCGGCACGATTCTCACTATGGCGTCCGCCATCACTGCCGCAGCAAGTTCTCCGCCCGTGAGCACATAGTCGCCTATGCTTATCTCACGTGTGATGAGGTGCTCGCGTATTCTGTGGTCGATGCCCTTGTAGTGTCCGCACAGGATGATGAGGTTCTGCTTCAGCGAGAGGTCGTTCGCCACGTGCTGGTTGAACTGCTCACCGTCGGGCGATGTGAAAATCACCTCGTCGTAGTCGCGCTCCGCCTTCAGTGCGGAGATACAGCGGTCTATGGGTTCGCACTGCATCACCATTCCGGCAAATCCGCCGTATGGATAGTCGTCCACGCGGCGCCATTTGTCGGTGGTGTAGTCGCGCAGATTGTGCAGGTGTATTTCCGCCAGTCCCTTCTTTTGTGCCCTCGCCAGGATTGATTCGTTGCAGAATCCCTCAATCATGGCGGGGAGCACGGTTATGATGTCTATTCTCATGCCTTTCTGTTACAGTGCCTTTTTCAGTGCCTCTGCCATTTCTGCGTATTCAGCTTCCGCGAGATACACTTTCTTGGGGTTCATCTGGAACACGCCACCGAAGTCCGGCCCTCCCTTGTATTTGGGTATGAGGTGGAAGTGGAGATGCGACAGAGTGTCGGAATATGCCCCATAGTTTATCTTGTCGGGATTGAACACTTTCTGCATGGCGCGTGTAACTCTTGCCACATCGCCCATGAATGCGTTTCTGTCGTCGTCGCTCAGCAGGTTCAGGTCGTCCACGTGGTCTTTGTATGCCACGAGACAGCGGCCGTGATAGGTCTGCTCCTTGAAGATGAATACGCGTGAGACGCTCAGTTTTGCTACTTCGATCATCAGATCGTGCAATGTCTCGTTGTTTTGGCAGTAGAGACAGTCTTTAGGATCACTGTTCATTTTTTGTTCGTTTGTTTTTTGTTTGTTTTTTATTCTTCCTCCTTGTCGTTCGACTGGAATTTTATCTCGCTTATCTCTTCGATTTCGTCTTCATCGAACCATTTCGAGAGTTTCGACTTTGCCTTCTCCTTGATTTCTTCAGACACGTTGCCAATCTTGTTCAGCACGTATACGAGCACTGCGAGGTCGTCGCCCAGTCCCACGATGGGTATGGCGTCGGGTATCACGTCGAGCGGACTGATGAGATAGCCCAGTGCGCCCACAATTATAGCCTTGTCCTTTATCGACACCTTGTCGCTTTGCAGGGTGTAATAGAGAATCAGCGACACGTACACAAGCTTCGCGCCTGCCCGTTTTGCAATCTTCGCAATCTTTTCCAGAAATTCATTGTTCGTGAATTTGTTGGAGTATGACATAAAATCAGGTAGTTCCATATCAGATGTTTTATTTTTAATGAGTTTATTTATTCGGCAACAAATTTACTAATATTTTTCTTTTCAACCAAGTCTCCGGCTATAAATCCTTCAGCAGTATACCCCGTTGTGCTCCAATATATGATGTATAGTTTGCAATTGCCCTGTTCCATCCGCTGTGTTCGGCGTCGTTCATATTCAGGCTTATCTCCCATTTGCCTGTGGTTTCGTAGCGGTCGATGAGCAGCCCCACGCTCAGCCGCTTCAGGTCCTCGGCTGGCTGGTATACGCTCTCCTCTCCCTTTTCGTCGCTTGTTATCTCGCTCACGATATGCATCCGCGTCAATTCATAGAGCAGTTCCTGTGCCACGCGTATCGGTATGTTGGTCTTCAGTTTCAGTTCGAGTGCGGTATATGGCTTTTCGCCTTTCTCGAACCGCTTGCAGATATGGCTCATGAGCAGCATACTCATCAGTATGCGGTAGCGCGGACTTATCTCGTAGGTTTCGGTGCGGAAGGCGAATTCCTCCATATTCTGGCTCGTGTAGCAGAGTTCGGCTCCGAACAGGCAGATGTTCCACGATATCTGCACCCACAGCATGAAGAGGGGCAGTGCGGCAAACGAACCGTAGATGGCATTGTAGCTGCTCACCCATATCTGCGAATGGATGTAGAAGAGCTGCAGCCCCTGCATCGCCACTCCGGCAAGGATTCCCGGTCCGATGGCACAGCTTAGCTTCACCTTGGTGTTGGGCATGAACACATAGAGGGCTATGAACACGCCCGACATGAGCACGTATGGTGTGAAGTCCCACAGCCGCCTCACCATCGGCGCGAGCAGCTCCATACCTTCGGTCTGGTTGGCGAACGTTGCCACAAAGATGGATATACCCGACGTGACTACGATGATTACGGGCGCAAGTATGAACATGCCCATATAGTCGGTCACGGTACGGAAGAAGCTCCTCGGCTTCTTCACCTGCCAGATGCTGTTAAAGGCGAGTTCGATGTTCCGGATAAGTATCGTCACGGTCCAGAGCATGAAAAGCAGTCCGATTCCGAGAATTATCCCGCTCTGTGTGTGTATGAGATAGGAGTTCACGAATCCCACTATCGCGTCGGCGGCCTGCGGTTGGCTTGCGAGTACGCCACGGAACCATTCCTCTATGTATTTGTTGTAGCCGAAGCCCCTGGCTATAGCGAATACCACGGCGAGTATCGGCACTATGGCAAGCAGCGTGGAATACGTGAGTGCGGCGGCTGAGTTTATCATCCGCTTGGTGGTGAATCTCTCTATGGCAAGGATGAGCATCCGTATTGTGGCCACGGCGAGCCTTGTGCGGCGCGGCTCTTTGCTGAAGTCGCGCCAAATGCCGGTCTTGAAGAAATCTGCTATTTTTCTTATGTTCATCTTTCGTTTGTCTATTATGGGAACCTATGGTCAGTCTTGCCGCAACAAGACAAGAAGAGAAAATGAAAAAAAGAAGACAGTATCCCTATAAGCCGGGTTCTGTTCCGCCGCAGTCTCTCGGCTACGGCGGCGCCTGCCATTTATCCAGGGCGCGGGTCACCCCGCGCCTCAAGCATTCTACCCTCCGTCGGAGTTGGTCGGACGGGCAATCCTCAAACGACGGTATACGCGAACTTGCAGCCTCCGGACGGTACAGCCCGATGATCACCCACCGGCTGGTGGTCTCTTGCACCACCTTCTCACCCTTGCCGCGCTTTAAAATAAGATGTATGAAATGTATAAAGCCGCGGCGGTTATTTTCTTCTACCGTATCCTACTGTCGCCAATAGCTTCCACTTTCAGAAGCGGAGCGCCCTATGCTGCCCGGACTTTCCTCTCGCAGCCATTGTGCTGCCAGCGGCAGAGCCGGGACACTGTGTTCTTATTTTTCTGCAAAGATAATAATAAAAATGAAGAATAAAGAAATATTCTCCATTCTTCATCTTTTATTCTTCAATTATTTTACCATTTTCACACCGCCCACCACATATATTCCGTGTGGCAGCCCGTCGGTGGCATCCTGCCGGCTCACGCCCGAGCGCACTTTCACACCGGACACGGTGTACACGTCGACCGTCGGCACGATTTCTTCGGTCGGGAGCTCGATTATTGTCGGCTTGTCGTAGTTGTCGTAGCTGAACGCCACGTTGGTCTTGTCGCCCCAGATGTACTGCTCCAGTCCGGGATAATCAACGAACGGGTTACGATTCTTCTGCACGCCGTATGCGGCATTGTTGCGGTCGATTTCCTTCTGGCTCACGGGGTCTTCCTTTGCCCATTTCAGCAGCATGTTCAGTGCCCAGTCCTTCAGTGCCGGGTATTTGTTGCCCGACAGCATTTCGCTTTTCCACGAGCTCACCTTGCTCTCGTAGCAGGTCACCATATAGAAGTATATTCTGGCGAAGTCGCCCTTGTATTCGTCGTTCGGCTCGAACACGGTGCCTGAATATCCCGGCGATGTGCATTTGCCAACCTTGCTGAATTCCTTGTTCGACTTGTACACCTCGCCGTCGTTTTCCCCGAACGGACTGTTTCCGCGCCTGTTGTTCACGTATCCGTCGCACGGCACCACGTGCACGATGTCGCAGTACATAGGCTTCACCTTGCCTCCGAACCAGCTCTTCGGGAAGGAGTGCTCCCTGTTGTACATGTCGCCTTCCTTCTTGTAGTTGCCCGTACACTGGCTGAAGCTGAAGTTCGTCGTGCAGGAATACATATCCCACACCTTGCCGTCGCTTCTCTTGTCCGTCTTCTTGTATGCATCCAGCAGCCCGTCGTACGACGTCACGCTCAGATTGCTGATTATGTCGGCAAGTGCGGTCTTGAGAGCCTTGCCGCTTTTTCCGTTGGCGGCAGAATAATACTTGCCGCTGTTGTTGGGCCCCTGAGCCCAAGCGCAGGCGGCAAAGACTGTCATTGCCGCTGCCATAATGTTTCTCTTCAAATTCATAGCGTATCTGTTATTGTTGTCATTTTCCTGCTGCCGCCGCACTGCTGCCGCCGCCGTCTGCCGTACACCTTATTATATAGTACTGCAGACAGCGTGCCACGGTTCGTGCCGCTAATAATATGCAAAGGTAATGCATTTTTACGTAAGAGCGCCATAAAGTGGTGAGAATTAATCAGTTCGGAATAAGGAAAAGCCCTTATTTTGCAAAAAAAATGAAATATATTTCCGTATGCCGCCAAAAACTCGTATATTTGCAAACCTTTTAAAATGATAGATATATCACATAACAAATAACAGTAATGACAAAAGCAGATATAATTGACGAAATCGTTAGCTCGACAGGTGTGGCGCGCAAGGATGTCACGATGACCGTCGAGGCCTTTATGGAAGCTGTCAAGAACAGCCTATTGGAAAAGAAAGAGAATGTATACCTGCGCGGCTTCGGCAGCTTCATCGTGAAGCACCGCGCCGAAAAGACTGCACGAAACATATCGAAGAACACCACGATAGTTATCGCAGCGCATGATTTCCCGAGTTTCAAGCCTGCAAAGAGCTTTGTCAGCAGGATGAAGGGCGAGGACGTGGCAGACGGAGCCGAGGACTGATACCACATTGATGCCGCAGATATGGAATCCGGCACAACGAAGAGAGAATTTATTAATAACATTATATTCAAACAATTTAAAATAGAAAGACTATGCCAAACGGTAAGAAGAAGAAGGGCCACAAGATGGCTACTCACAAGCGTAAGAAAAGATTAAGAAAGAACA
>OQVS01000844.1_pt1 | contig 21435 bp, 32 predicted proteins | sample 1691601 | NCBI WGS metagenome assembly OQVS01 (sample SAMN03418268, study PRJEB22391) | human gut metagenome | biome: human-gut; feature: organic feature; material: feces | host: Homo sapiens | place: Tanzania | collected 2013-01
TTCGCCCACGAAGCGGGCTTGTAGAACGATACCGTGATCGGTGTGGTCTGTGGCTCTTTGCGGGTATAGGTGTAGGTCTGTACAGCGGTCTCGGTGTTTGTCGTCTTGGCATATGCCATCAGGGTGGTGGTGTTGTTGATCGTGAACGACACCTCGCTTCCGCCTGCAATACGGGTGGTGGAGGTTTTCGGGTCGGTACCGTCAATGGTATAGTATATCTCTGCCGTCTCGGTGCCGCCGATGGTCTTCATTTCTATTTGGAGCGTCTCTGTCTTGAAGGTGGTGCTGCCGGGGGTAACGACTAATTTCGGTGCCACCGCCTGTGTGGTTCGTATCCATATCGCATAGCCTGTCCCAGTATCACAAACGAGAATCTTGTAGCCGCCGCCCTTCATGTGGATTGAAGCATAATATTTCTTATGCCGCGATCCCGACACCACATTGTCGTACTTCCAGTCGCCGAACTTTTCACTAATGCTGTATGGGCTCCCCCCTTCATAGCACATAATCCCAACTGGCGACTTGTAGAAAATCATGTTGTTCACCGTGGCTATAGATTCACTCGAACCTTCTTCCACGCCAAACCCCTCGATAATAGATGTTTGGAATGATGAAGGCGCTGAACCGTAGACTCTGTGAATGAAGTTCTCCTTGAAGAACAGAAGGTGAGACGAATACACCGCACAACCTGTCCAATTGCCGTTTGTTCCTTGCTGTGCATAGTAGGAATCCATGCTTGTGTTCTGATAGCAGTCCCATGACATAGGGTCTCCGAGCTTGCTGGCATAAATCGTATTGTCCTTGTTGCTGACTCCCCATAGACGGTTGTTCCACTCCATGAAGAAATCAAGCTCAGGAACGACACGCTCAATCTTTAAATGACCCGCAAAGAATCCAGTGTACTTACTGTTCATCAAAGAACTTGCCGTGCATGGCGTGATGTATGCACTCACCGAGGAGAACTCATCTTTACTGAATTTGATGAAGATTCCTTCATACGTTCCCTTTGTACCGAGTGCAACGGAATTATCGAATGGGTCTCCTGTCTCGCCGTCGTATGCCGTGTAATTGAATGTGGGAATAGGAATGTCCCCAATCTTCATAACGTCAAGCACGGTGATAGGAATTTGTGGTGCTGTGAAGTTCCCTTCATCGTCTGCAAGCACACCTTCATACCCTTCCGCAACTTTCACGGTTTTGTTGTTCAGTCCGACAAACTCACCCGACAATCTGACAACATCACCAATTCGAACCATGCTCTTAAGCTCTGTGAACTTGTCATTAAAGGCTTGTGCCGCCGATAATTCGAGTCCCCTTGCAGTAACCATCAAATACAGATGTTCTTGGTCTTGTGGGTCGATTAACACTCGCCCTAACCACTCTGTGCTGTAGTCGTGTGCACTGGCGATACCGTCGATGGTGTCTTCATGCACGTTCTGATGGAAGTATCCGAGAGAGTCGAAATCCTTCGTTCCAACATTGAACCACTGTTTCGATGGGAAGAAACAAATGTAGTTGTTCACCGCTACCATCTTTTCAGTGCTTGTAAGTTCAATGTCATACATTGTTCCGTCGTACCAAAACCGCCACACGCCGTCCGCAGTTGCCCCGACAATAGCAAGCTTTGTTTTCGAATCCGTTGGGTCTCTACGCTCCATCAGGTCTTGAACTTTTGTACAGGAAAGCGGAATCTCTGAGAACAAACCACGTGCTTTTCTCTGAGTCAATGTTGGGTACAAGTCGCCCGACATATTCAGCATATCTGCCATTTCACCCGACTCTACAGAAGCTTTCCTGTTCAGTCCCTTAAACTCTATAACGCGTTCTTCGAGCGGTGAGGGCTTATTCTGTAATGCTTGTAGTGACATTGCCTACACCCCCTCTAAAACACGTTTATAAAGCGCCTAGGGCTTCTTTTGTGGTATGCCCTAGTTCTGACTGACCAATCCGCAAAGTCCCTAAAATCGGCAATATGCTGTGCTTGGTCGTTCTCGTAATTCTCATACTCTTCAAGGACATAATCTACCCTTGCTTTCAGATACGATATATAGAGCTTGTCATACGGTGGTTTAACCAATAGGTCTTTATCCATGTCACGCTTCAAATCGTAGCTTGTGACTGGTACAATCTCCATTTGGTCTTGTACCTCTGCTTCAATCTCGTTGATATATCCCAAGAGCATTTCATCGCTGAAAGAATTCGGCTTCTCCGTCTTTATTAAATTCAGAAGGTCTTTTACTTTCATTTCTGCTCCTTTGCAAAAAGGGGAAACAGAAGTTCTCTGCTTCCCCCATCGCGTTTACATTTCGCCGTAGTTTTTCGAGGCCATTTCTTCCTGTCTCTGCATTGCTACCATAGTCTGTCTATCGGAATTCCTAAGAACTTCTGCCACGCTTAATGGCACCTCTACAGGCTCTCCGCGCTTAATCTGATAGCTCTTCATGTTAACGCATACATAAACGCTGTCGCCCATGCCCTCGATAACAGGAAGCTGAATTACTACGGTTTTTGCTTTTTCGTCTGCTACAGCAGCTTCCGTTTCTGCTACAGCAGCTTCTTTTTTTGCTCTTGCCATATTAACTCCTTCGTTAATGCTTGGCTTTAGTTGGATGCGTCATCTGCTCCCGTGCAAGTGTGCTCGATTCTTACCATTCTAGTATCGTCAAGAATCTTCGCAGTCTTGTTCATCTTCCAACCCATAGTTGCTCTCTGATTCAGTGGGTCCGCAGTTCCGCCCGAGCCAAGCTGTTTAGTGATTGTTTCGATTCCACCACCGTTAATGGAAGTAATGCCGTATGCATCCGCACCAAGTACGATAGTTCCGTATACAGGCACGGTTGCGCCCGAATCTTCCTTGCTCCAAATCTTCGCTTCGGTAGACTCCACAAAGCGAACTCCGTACATATGACCGATTTCACCGTTAAAAATCTTCTCGGAAGTGGTGTACTTCTGAGCCTCAATCCATTCAGGGTCATTCATCAGGTCGTATGCGGTATCAGTGTGAATGATTGCCACATAGCTGTCCCCAATCTTCGGCGCATTGTTTCTCTTCAGCAGTCTAACCGCTTTCTTAATGTCCGCAATCTTAAGAGTGTTCGCTTCCTTCAGTGCGGTTCTCGATTCAGCGCCTCCCGCATAAATTACGGAATAACCAGCGCATAAAACGTCTCTCGTCACGGTATCGGAAGTTCTGCCCGCCTGGGAACCGAGAAGCTTCAGGGTCTCCGCAGTCACCTGGTCAAATGCAGTGAGGTTCAGCATGTCGGAAGTTGTTACATATCCGCCGTACTGCTTAATTTCTGCTTCCAGTTTGGTTACGTTCAGGCTCTGACCATCAGGGGTTACACCCTCGGTGAGCGGCTTCTTATCCATCTTCGGAAGACTAGAGAACTTTCTGAACTCAATCTTCTTTCCGTTTCCTCCAGGAATAGGTCTCTTCTGACCGAACTGATCGTGTACCAGTTCAGGTTCTGCCGCACGAATCAGAACCTTGTCATAGAAGGTCTTCATTTCAGGGGACAGGTCGTTAGGTGCGTTAGCCGCAGTGGTAACGTTGGTGTTCAAATCGAACAGGTTAAAAACGTACTTAAACATATTCTTTTGCTCCTTCTGTATTCTTGTATATTTCGATACAGACAAGAGAGCTTTAGAACGAGAATGATTTACCACTCTCTACTTCCTTCAAAATCTTGTCCATATCATCATTCGTGAACTCTGAAGGATTTACCTTTCTTGCTACTGCCGGTTGGTGCTTAAGACCATTCTCAGCAGGTCGTGACTGTCTCTGTTGAATCTGATTCACTACATCCTGTTTTGCACTTCTTGTAGACTCTTCCGTGAGTCCTTTCAGAATGTCTTGTGTGTGGGTCGCTACAAAGGCATCAATAACGGAAATGCCATTCTCGATTAAGTCCGTAAACTTCGGGTTGTAGCTCATTTCTTGCTCAAGGTCAAAGTTCGGGAATGATTCTCTAAGCTCGTCAGCCTCCGCATTCCATGCGCTCATTCTCTCCGCTTTCTCTGCCTCTGCCTTGTACTCTGACAAAGCACGCTGGTTCTTTTCCAGCTCTTCTTGTAGCCGCAGATTCTCTCTGTATTGGTCGGGAGTGATACCCTTCTCACGGGCGGCGTCCTCAATCCAATCATCATCACTGTTAATGGCTTCGGTTAATCCCTCAATATCGCCCCTTTCGAGTCCGTAATGTCTCATAATCGGCGCTAGTGCGTCCTCGTAGCTGTCAACTCTCTCCTGTGCACTGGATTGATTCTTGAATCTGTTGTTGATAGCGTCCGATACCGCTTTGCCGTAAAGTTCATGGAATCTGCCGTTCTTTCCGACAAGCTCCGCAAACTCTTCCTCGGGGCTAATTTCTTCTTGACTTCCAGACTCAGACGCGCTGTTATCCGATTCCTCCGTGTCTAGTCCGTATGCAACTTCCGGCGACTCCGTAGTATCGTTGTTATCAGTCCGCTCCCCACCGCCAAGTGAAGCGAGGAATTTGTCTGCTTCTGCTCCCAGTCCGCTCTGACTTCCTGATGAAGCGTTGCCTTCTCCACCCTCTCCGTCGAAAAGTGACCAGTTGAATTTGAAATTTGTCATACTTTATTTCCTTTCTGTCTTTTATAGAGTGACGAACTCTTTATTTCTGACAATGCTATTTTATATAACGCTCTTTCATATCTCTCCCCCACGAAAAAAGCCTCAGTCCGTTAAGACTGAGGCTTTCCCCGATGAATTTTAAGGTTACGTGTTTGGAATTATGAAAAAATCAGGTCGTAAGTTTATGTGATATCCATCCGTATAGAACTAACTTACAGCTCTATTATATCACACGGATTTTCCCTTGTCTTGAAAATTGAAGTCGTCTACCCCAATTAATTTCACGCCGTTATATTGCGACCGCAGTTCTATAAAGGTAGCCCATACAGCATGGAATACCGCTAGAACGCTTTCAGCGTACTTGTGAGCCACGATAATCACGTGTCCGGGTTCGTATACCTTCGGCATGATTCCATACGGCAAAACGGCGCTTACAAGCACGTTGCACAATGTGGAATAGATTAAACACTCGTCGTGACTGTTTGCGTGGTTCACACATTCAAAGAAAATATCATTTTCCGACACGGTCATTTTTACGGTTGTCATGCTACTTCACCTCCGAAGCACTACGAGCTTTTTCTCTCGCTCTTTCGAGTCTGTCCGTGTTCGTGGTTTTCTTTGCCGCTCTGTCCTCTGTAGTTCCCTCCTCAGATACCCCTAGAACGCCGTTATTTGCGTTCTGAGCCATCATAAGTTGGTTGGGGTCTACTAGTCCCATCTGTACAGCCGCCTCCGGTGAGAGCTGAATAATAAGCTGTTGCATTTGCTGGAACTGTTGCATGAATGTATCATTCTGCTGAATCTGCTGTTTAATCTTTTCCTTGCCCTCGAATTCCATCATGTCGAGACAAACAAGTGCGGGTGTTGCGTTATCAGGTGCAAACAGCCCCATCTGATAAAGCTCTTTCGCCGTCTCGTTCTGTGAAGCTCTTGAAAATGGACTCTGCTTTTCTGCCGATACTTCTAAATCAAAGATACTCTTCTTGTGCCGTGTTCCTTCAGGCGTTGTAATGTCCTGAGGCGCAATATTCACGTTGGAATAGTCCATGTATTCATAACGCCCTGTTCCGTCGTCAATACGGAATGTTCTCGGTTCGGTGTAGAACTGCCGAATCAGTTCTATTTCAAGATAATACTCTTCTCTTGAACCTCGATACATCGCTTTGTTAATGTCTCTCGACAATTTGCTTCCAGCTTCCTGAAGAGCTGCTATTGCACTAGCCGCCGTTACACCCGAAGCGGTAGAGCCTTGTGAGAAGTCTCTGTTTCCTGAGATCTCCTTCAGCTCGTCTATTTTCGCCTCTAGGTGAGTTTCAACGATTGCCGGGAGCGTGTCAACGTCCATCTGCTGAACTGCCGACCCAAGGTCACCTGAACCGACCTCTACAATCTCCTCGTTCCAATCCGCAAAGGCTTCCTTGTTGATGTCCGCATTCTTCTTTACCCACCAACGCGGCTTTGCTTTCATCATGGTATTTTTCATGATTGCCTGGTCAAGCTTATCAATGTCCCTCTGTGGGTATTTCATAATGTCGAGATACCCAAAACCGCAAGGGCTATCCTTAACCGGGAAGCATTTTCGGAAGACATACGGGTATTTACCGTGCTTATAAAAGCCATCCTGATACTGTGGGTTATCCTCGGAACAGAAAACGCATTGGTCTCCGATGATAATAGCCATGTGCAGAATCTCACGTGGTACAAGGTGTTTTGCTACCGTCTGAGGGTCAATGTTAATGAGAACTGGTCTCATTTCCAACTTCTTGTAGTAGCAATTGATAATTTCAATATCGTTCTGATGGTTGATATTATCATCATGAATATACTCTGTGATGAAGCCCTGTTTTCCTCCGCCTATCTTCTCCGCTATGTCGGGGTACTGTAATTTCACATCATTCACATCAGCCACGGAAACATCAAAGAAATATTTGGACTGCTGAATGTCCTCTATTCCCGGTTGCCAAAACACGTTGTGAATGTCCACGTTGGTTTTCTTGATGTCTCCCATGCCATCATGTGCCATTGGGTCCCATAATACCGCCGTTATCGCCGTGCCGTCAATCAGGAAGTCATAACCAGCGGTGTTATACACCTGTTCCGCGTCCGTGTGTCCCTCGATTGCCGGTAGAATTTTTGAAAGAATCTGAGCCTCTTCCTCGTCGTCTGCTTCTCTTGCTAACACGTTAGCCTTTGGGAATGAGTCCATAAAGTCGGCGTGTTTGTTCAGAATAGAGTTTACCGCCCACGCTGAACCAACTTCCACTTTCGCTTTGCCCGCTTCCGTCTTGCCCTGAATGACGTTCCAATGTCTGAGCCGCCACCATTCCTGATTCTCGGTTGCTTTCATGTCTACGGTTGTTTTTCCGTCCTTGTACTCGTGCAGAATCTGAAGCACCTCCGACACTTTATCAGATGTAAAGTGCGGTTCAGTCGGTGCGCTCTGCTGTGGTTCAGTCTGTTCTTTATTCTCTTTCGGTCTGTACCGTTCCGGGCGATACTCTCCGTTCTGCTGTTCCCTCTGCTCGTTCGGCTGTCTGCTCTGTTCGTTCTGCTGTTCTCTGTTGGTCTGTTCCTTCGGCTGTCTCTGTTCTCTCGGCTGACTTTCCCTCTGCTGTCCGTTCTGCTCCTTCTGCTGTCTGTTCGGTGTCTGCTCCGCTTTAGGTGCGTTCTGCTCCGCTTTGCGGTCGTTCTGTGCGGTCTGCTGGTTCTTCTGCTCCTTCTGTCCGAGCTGATTGTTTTTCTTGTCGGTCTCTGCTTTCCGCAGCTCTTTGTTTTTCTTCATGCTTATACCTCGTAAAACGTAAATATGTCGTCGGTCTTTTGACCGTTTACCTTGTCTCTGACCATGTTCATAGGGTCGTCAACGTTGTTCGGGTCAATGATTCTCTTATGGTGCATTTCTCGCGGTGCTATCGGTCTAGCCATGCACACATAGCGCCATTCGTCGTAGTTGTGGTCTTCCAGTGATGTGTCAATATCCTCAACGCGCGTTTCGTCGTACATGAGCGCCGGTATGCACCTGATAAAGTGCTTACACGTGTTAAAGACGTAAAACATCGGTCGCCCGTCATCGTCAAAGGCTAATCGGTAATGGCATTGCATTTTCCCCGGAATTCGTTGATGGTCTCCACGGTCAAAATAAACCCTGTGCTTTTCCATCGTCTCCGCTATGCTCTCCCCGCCGTCCTCTGCAAATATGGCGGGGTCGGCAATTCCGAACACGTGCCGCCCCTTCATGTATGGGTGTTCCTCTTCCATGCGGCGGATTTCTTCGGCTACATGGTCAACGGTCCATTGCACGCCCTCATTTGGTTCTCCCGTGCACCCGTACAATTCCGCAAATCGGTACATCCGCCCCGACGGTGCCACGGCATACCAACCAACCGAGAACGGTTTGGCATAACCCCAGTCAAACCCGCGGTAGATGTTCCACCCTATCGGAATAGGGAACGGCTCAATCACATGTGTGTAGCGTTTATCCGCGTAGTGTTCCGGTGCGTCCGTGAATTCTGTGAACACTTGCCCGGCGAACACGTCCCAACGCCCATATCTCCAAGCCTCCCGCAAAGCCTTTGGAAGCGCTTCAAGCTGTGCTAGGTAATCCGGCTGAGACTCCATCAGCGCTGTATTATCATCAACTAAAGCCTGTATAAATGCGTACTCTTCCGGATTCTCACCGGGTTTATATTGTTTATCGATGAACAAGCGTTTGATGTACTGGTGCCCCTGGCCGCCGGGATTGCAAGTGAAGTATACGCGTTTCGGAAAGTCGTTTACTCCGCGCAGTGTCGCCGTGATGGTGCGCATTTGATATTCTGATAGCTGAGTCGCTTCATCGAGAAAGATAACGTCGTACTCTAGCCCCTGGAGCTTGTCGAGGTCGGCGTCTCTCGCGCAATACATGAACTCGATTGTGGAGCCGTTGGAGAACGTCAACAGTTTTTCTGTGCTGTTGTAGGCGGCAAAATCCCGCGTCATTGCGCGCAGTGTCCTTATGTGGTTCCCCTCCAATTCTTTGTATGTGCGGCGGACAATGAGCATATGTATGCCCGGGAAGCGTTGAGCAAGCAAGATTGCTTTAACTCTCACCGCCCACGACTTGCCGCCGCCACGGGCGCCACCATATCCGATGTATTTCCGGTGACAACGCAAAAACATATCTTGCTTTGGCGTTGGTGTGCCCAGTTGCACCGGGTGCAGTCGTCTACTCGCTGTACTCATCCACGTACCCCCCTACAACAATCTGCACGCCCTTGACACCTTCCGCGTCTCTTTCCTCGCGCTTGCGTACTAACTCCACGCGCTCACGTTCCAACGCTAGGCGCTCACGTTCCAACGCTAGGCGCTCGCGCTCTATTTGTCGGCGGTGCCGCTCCTGTGCGGTCTCTAGCCCGTGTAGTGATCGCTTGAGCGCGTCCAACGTCTTGACACTGTCCGTTAGGTCTCTTAGCGCCCGCGTGTCTACTTTGTCGCTCGTGATATCCTTGTACACGGTTTCTGTCGTTCCGTCCTTGTGGCGTGTTGTCGATTGCACCAGATACCTGTGCAACTGTTCCCCGTCCTCTAGCGCTTTGCGCGTCTCACGTTCCAACGCATCCACCACGCCGGACAGTCCAATTAATTCTGTCGCAACGCGGTAGGCGGAACACGTCGCCGCGGTGTCTATAGCTTTGTCGTTAACGGCGCCGCGGTAGGCTGTGCGCTGTTGCTCCCAGTGTTCCCGCGCGGCGTGGTTGCGCAATGTGCCCACGTTCACACCGTGCCGCCGGGCACAGTCCGGCTGTGTGTCGTTGCTGGTTATGTAGTCCCGCCGGATGGCGTCCCAATCCGGACGGCTGTTTTTTTTCTTATCCGGTTTTTCCGGATTTTTCTTTTCTCTCATTCTCTCCCACCCCTTTCCGGTTGTCGTTACTATTCTACACACGCGCGCGGCGTGGTGTCGCCCGTTAACGTAACGGCGCGGCAATTGATTGTTAACGCTTTTTTGCTCAATCTATTCAAAATTGTATACAATCACACATCACAAAAGAGAACATCAGTTTTTAAAAAAAAAGTAAAAAAAGTTTAAAAATCTATTGACACGGTTATACCGTTATGGTATTATATAGTTGTCAAAGGGAGAGACCCAAAGACAGCAAAACAAACAAATTTTTTTAAAGAAAAGTGAGGTAAACAAAATGAAGTTGAACGAGACACTGAAAACCGCAACTATCCGCAACCTGTACAATGGCGACGAGTTCACAACTGCGTTTCCGCTTTCTCCTTACGAGTTAGACAACATCCAGGACCGCGCCACCACTTACGGGCTGCACGACTATGTTATAGTTGACCTGGAAGGCTTCTACGGTCTCGTAGATTCCAGATGGTGCGATGATGTCTACAGTCTGAACGACATCGCGGAACGCCTGGAGCGCCTGGAAGACGAGGACGCCGACAAACTGGAAGCAATGGCGGAATACTGCGACGACTTGGACGAAATCGAAAGCGCATGGAACGACTCTTATTTCATCGCCGATACGACCGGGGAGGACTATGCACAGGAACTATGCTATGAGTGCGGGTACATGCCGTCCAAGGAACTTCCATGGTGGATCACCGAACACATCGACTGGAAAGGCGTATTCAGCGAGTTATCTGCAGGCGGCTACAGCGAAATCAACAGCGGTGTGTTGTACGTGGCACGCTAGAACCAACTAGGGGGCGCAAGCCCCCGCCCGTAATGCGGCCATTAGCCTGTTGCAAGCCAGGGAAAACGCAGAGCACGGCAAAACAAAAACGTATTAGATGAAAGGAGAACGAAATGAAAATTATCGAAAACGGCCGTCCACTTGATGGCATCCCGTACCCGGTGGAAAAAGGTATGAGGCGTGGAACGCGCTAATGGACGACTAATTGAAGGGAGAACCAAATGGGAAAGACAGAACGAAAAAGCGAATTCATAGCGCTCAAGGTGACACCATCCTTTAAGGCTAGGGCGAAAGCTCTAGCCGAGGAGGAGGGCAGAAGCCTATCAAACTACATTGACTGGCTTATTAACAACGACATCAAGAGAAGAGAAAAGGAAAACGAGGAGGCATAACATGACTTACCAGGACTTACTTAACAAATTCAAGGCGACCGAGGAAAAATATTCGACTTACGAGAAGATGATTGAAGCGTACCGGCAGTACATAGGCCAGTATTTCGGATGGGATAACACGCTTGAGGACGTGGCGGAAGCCATCGAACACGACTACCTCACCAACGTAGAGGCGAAAGATGGAACAATTCTTCTTCACTACCTCGACGAGTGCCACGAACTCGTAGTTCTTCCGGATCGCGTGCTGGATGACGAGGACGCGATTCAGGAATACGGAAAGTATATTCGCTAATCAAACCGCCCGCCCTTTGTGGCGGGTTTTCTTTTGCATAAAAAAAAGCGGGTCCGCCGTTTCCAGCAGACCCAAAACAAAACAAACAAATTATCAAACAAAAGTTTGGTAATGTCTTGAATTATAGCACAATTCCCGAGACATTAAAAGAGGGTTATGGTATAATATTAATGTGAATTGTTAATCATTTTTTAATTCTTTTCATTTTGAAAACTCCTGTAAAGTTGTTCATTAGTACGATTGCGGAAAGTCCTGAGGCTAAAACAGCCTTGGGAGTTTTCGTTTTTTGCCCTTTTTGAACCCTTTTGAAGGGAGAACCATTTTACTTTTCCCTGTTTCGAGTTTTTTCGAGTTTTTCCGAGTTTTTTTCGAGTTTGTTCAGGCGTCCATTGAGCTTTTTGAGTTCGCCCTTCATCGCCTTCACCTGATGGCCTAAATATATTTCCTTTTGTCTTGCCATGTCACTGTTTATCTGTTCCCAAACATGGGAAATTGTGATAGCGTATGGGCAACGCTCCCATGCACTATCACAGTACTTGACCATATGATTTTCCTTGTCTTCCTTGCAGATAAACCGCCTTGACGTGTCCTCACAATATAGAACCTTGTCTTTTTCGTGCCGATAGTAAGGACACATGGTGTAGTGACCATTATTAGGCAAGATTTCCCCTCTCCGCTTCACGCGTGATTTTGTACTGGATCCAGTTATCAAGTTCTTCCTTGCTCATGAATTGCTTCCGGATTTGTTCTAGCATGATATACACATCTGCAATCTCTTCTTGTACCGCCTCAATCCGTCCCTCTCCCGGACCCTTGTTATAGCACTTAAGAAGCGCTGTTTCGAGTTCCGAGAGTTCTTCACATGTCTTGACTACTTGATTCCGGAATCCGTGCTTCTTCAAGATTGAATTCAGCTGCTGTTTTTGCTTCTTCGTGAACATTAATTTCCCTCTCTATCCTGTTCATTAAGTACAGAAAGAATAACCACTTTGCGCCCTTCCCTCTGTTCTTCACACATTCCTTCCGCAGAATCTTCCACATCTTTTCGTACTTATTCAACCTCTGCACCTTCCAAGAATTCCGCCGCCTTTTGAAATTGCGCTCCATGCACCCATCGGATAGCGCCGTTTTTTAGGATTTTCGCACTTCTCTTGTACTCTTCCGCGCACCCGCTCCATGCGTTCTGCACCAAGTCGAAATACTCTTCCAGCACTTCTTCTGCATGGTCTAACCCCTTCATGAATGCGAGCTGTTCATCGGATAAAACCTCTTCATTTTCTGATTCTTCTCCATCTTCGTATATGATATTAAGCCCATATGTGTCTGCTATCAGATGCTCGCAACGGCATCCTCTCGCCTGTTCCCATCCTTTGCAAAAGTATACTGTGTCACAGTCACTCATTTTATTAATTGCTAACGAAAGCATAAATAAAGGCTCGTCCAGCTCCACGTAACTTTGAGGAAAAACTGTATCGACGACAATATATCCCCTCATTTCCAACTTGTATTTTACTCGATTCCAACTATTCAAGATTTCTTCTCTTGCTCTATCCTTCATCGGTAAGCTGATCATTGCTACTTTTCTTTTTGTCGGTTCAAACATTTTCGATTCCCTCCAGTTCATAATCTAATTCTTGTGATAACCAATCTTCTTTGCACTTAATGCACATTTCGGCTGGATTCCTTCTGTATGCCTCATAGTCCTTATCGCAGAACCCTAAAGCTCCAGTGTATGCATATGGGCAATTAATCTGTTCCCACATTACTTTCCTGTACACGGCGTTTGGGGCAGTGCCCCGCAACGCTTCGATTAATCTATCTCTATTTGTCATAGATTTACTCCCTCTAAATCTGTTTTTGCTTCTTTTCTAGTATTAATCTTCATTTCAACCTTGTTCATAATGTACAGAATATCCGCCCACCTCGCAGTCTTATTATTTTTCTCCCAGTAAAGCTTCCACAGAACCTTCTTCTATTCGCTGCATACAAGATTTAATTTCCCATTCCGCTTCACCCAACTTCCGGAGCCTTGCATCCGCAATTTGTGCATATTCCGTCATCCGATACCTCCTATTCTATCGTCCCTATCTCATCTCGATTCGCCCGCATGTACATTTCAACCGCAAATTTGATATTGTCGTAGTGTTCATCGCACATATCCAGCAGCCACTTGAACTGACCGAGCGGCATCCGGACCGCCTTTCCTTTTTGGAATATTGCCACCTCCCTGTCACGGCAGGCGATTGTCACGTCCCCGTCGTCCAGCGAATAGATGAACGAGCCATCTAATCGCTTCCGGACCTTGTCGGTGCTGATTCTATACCTTCTCATATCCAAATTCCTTTCGAGAAATTGTTCGCTTCAAGCCATTCATCAGCTCTTTCCTTTGTCCGTTCCGAGATTGTCGTGAGCGTAAGCGCTACATTGCACATTGAAGCCAAGATTACCTTGTCGCTTTCCGGCATCGGTCTACCGCCGTAAACGTCATCCTGATACATCCGGTAGAATGCCTTGAATCTTTCGACGTCCAAGCTTTCTACTACTTCGTGGAAATCCTTTTGCCACTGCTCAATAAGTTTTCTATCCATAACATCCCCTTCAATTCCTAACTTGTACGCAATCAGTTCACCTTCGCTCATTAACTTCCTGTTGTGGTACTGCCCAATTGCCATGGTGAGCTCTGCAAGCTCCTTCACGGTCTTAATAGGCTGGTTTTTAAACACATGCTGTTCAAGTGTCCTTCTTATCGTTTTCTTTTTGAACATTTTTCTCCTATAATCCTTCCCTCCGAATTGTAAATGTAGCCTTCCCAGTATGGGTAGTTGCGGTGGAATGTTGAAGTGGGTATTCCTGCCAACTCCGCCGCAACCCTCATCGGTATTCCCCTGCTCTGCATCCAGTAGCACGCCTCAAAGAATTCATTGGGAAGCTCTCTATACCGTCTTCCCAATCTCAACTCCCTGTAATTCTTCCAAATATCGAGTCAGCGTGTCTATAATAAAAATGATTGCATCATACTGGTACAGTGTGCCTTTTGTGAGCGTCTTTTTGATATAATTCAAATCGTCAATACATTCTTTCCTATTTGCATATTCCATACACATGTTATTCCTCCTGTCCCATAATCAGTGCTGCCCACGACACGAAAACAAGTGCTATCATTAAGATTTTTAGTATTGTGGTTAGTGTCGAAAACAAAATCATCAGGATTAGTATTAACGTTAGCACCGTAACTGCAACAACAAACAGTGCTTTGATAAAATCTCTCATCATTCCAATTCCTCCAAGTAATTTAATGTTGCTACAATTAAAAGGGTTTCAAAAATGCACATCATAATTTTTCCAAATGTACTTGCTGGTGACAGCCAAATCACGGCAATCACAGACATGTAATTAGTTATGATAAACAGTAAGCGCGTAATGTCAGGGTGTCACACACATATAAAAATGTGACCATTTCACTGTATGTCTAATGGTCACATTTTCCGCAAGCTTCTTGAACATCTTTATTCCACGGCGCCAGAAGCGACAATTCTTCATCTGTCATTTCAGCGCTTGGTCTATGCTCAAGAATGTATTCAAGATATTTCTGCCGATTTAGACCATGGAGTTTTGCCATCTCAATAATTGTATAGATGTTCATGCTCGCTTCCGCTCCATCTACCGATGAGCTGAACAACCAATTCTTGCGGCCTACAGTTACCGGACGAATCGAATTTTCGCTCCAGTTGTTCGAAAGACTGCAATGACCATCTTCAAGATACGTCATTAAATCATTTCGTCTGTTCTTAAGATATGTCAGAGCTTTTGCAAACTTGCTGTTTCCGGTCACTACCTGTTTGTCCGCCCAGTCAAGGAATGCCTTAATTACAGGTTCCTCGTCCTTTAACCTACGTTTCTTTATGGTTTCAGGCTTGTAGTGGCGTTCTACATATTTGTTTTCATATGAGAATAATTTATTGCAGTACATTACACCCTGCACTGCAGGGTTGGTAATATCGCGGTCATGACCTGCGGGAATCGCTTCGTAGAAGTATCTTCTGATGTGTGCGTAGCAAGCGCACCTGCGAACATCTTTCAATTTATTGTATCCGGAGAATCCATCGCACATAAGATATGTTCCCGGTTGGATTCCATCGGTAAGATCCTTCGCAACATCGCCGGATCGTGATGGAGCGTAATGGTAGTAGATGATGGGCGTAAGTCCATCATTTCCCGAACGCATGAGCCATACATACGACTTGCTTTTCGGTGTCCTACCCGGTTCATGAAGCACCTGGATTGGAGTTTCATCCATCATCAAGTATTTGCGCTTAAGAAGCTCCCGATGGAAGTAGTCTGTAAGGTGCTTGAAGTACAGGCTGTTGCACTGTATGGCCCAATTTGCCATTGTTGTTCTTGAAACCTTGGCACCGAGTTCTTCCAAGCTTTTTTCGAGCCTGTAGAATGGAACTGACTTTGCAAATTTTTCGTAGAGAATCCATGATGTAAGGGATGGACTTGTATAGCTTCCTTTAATTAATGCAGCAGGAGCCTTATTATCCTTAACAAACTGAGGATCCTCCGTATCTTTGCAAACAGGGCAGCCATAAGTTGTTCCCACATACTCAAGCATATACATGCTTGGCTTAACATGAATTACTTCTCTCCGGATAATTTCTGTACCGATTGGCTGCATCTCGGTTCCACAGGTAGGACAAAGCTTGTCTTCATCACTGAGTGAATCGATGAAAACCTGTTTTACCGGAATATTGCTGAATTGTTCCTTTAGGGTAGATTTTGCCTTCTTGGATTTTGTATAGCCCTGAATTTCAATATATTCAGCTTCAACCGGCTCGGGTTCTTTCTCAGGTTCCATGCCTAAGAAAGGATAGATAGTAAGTTGATCTGAATTTACATAAGGATTTGGCATGCGTTCCGTTGACGAACCGAAGAGCTTCTTCCTCAAAAGCTTCAACTCTTCCGTCATTTCATCAAGACGTGTCTGCATATCAGCAAGAGCCTTATCCTTTTGTGCAAGGGCATCAATAAGTTGTTTTACAGTTGCATTCAGTTGTGAATTTGCATCCAAAAGCTCGTTGATACGGATGTCTTTTGCCGACTGTGCCATGCTGCTTTTACTCCTTTGTTTTCTCACATATATTATACCAAATATATGGATTCAAAAAAAGGACTAAATGCTGAAAAAATCCAGTATTTACAGGCGTTTAAGACAATTTGTGCTTCCAAAAATCAAGGTGCTTTTATGGCTTTCGGTTGTTCAATCTCAAGGCCGGACATCAGCCAGTCAAGTTGCTTCCAGGTGATTGACTTTACTTCATCCGGAGTTCTTGGCCAGCGGAATCGACCTTTAATATTTGAATCCAGTCGCTTGTACAACAGGACATAACCATCATTCTCGCGTATCAGAATCTTAATTCTGTCAGAACGCTTTCCACAGAATAAATAGATTGAACGTCTATCCGGCTCTGTGTTAAGCTTATCCACAACGATGGCATAAAGTCCATCAATGGATCGTCTCATATCGGTATATCCTGTTATAAGATATATGTTATCAGCTAGCGAGATGTCTCCAATCATAGCAGACCTCCGAGCCGGCTTAGGACAGCATCCAGTAACTGCGGATTCACATTATTGGATACCCTGATAAGAGTGCCGTTTTTGATGATTTCCATAGTTGGACTAACGTTGTCGGAGAAAACAGCTGGGCCGATTTCTTGTCCGTTGTTTTCGCAGAAGCTATATTCGGATGCTTCACACGGAGCATCTGCTACGATATCCAATTTGACAACTTCCTGTTTAGCCGGGGCAACCTGAGATCTACCTTTTGCTTTGGGAATGTTAGGATATCCATTTTGTCGGAATTTGTTGATCCATCTGTACAGTGTATTTGTAGAAATGCCTTTCTGCTTACACCATTGATAATCGGTAAGTCCGCTATTTCTACATTCCAATATTAAGTCGAAGCGTTCTTCAGGGGTTAAAGTATAAGTGTTCATTGAGTACCTCGCATAAGATAAAGTGAAATGATCACTTTGTTGTACAAAATGTGTACTAAAGTGATCACATTTCCACTATCCATTATGAGAGTTTCATGGCATCCTTTCAATCCACCCTGTCATTATGCGCTTACGATAAACAAGCTAATTACCAGACCGTCAATCATAGTTTTCACATCTTCCCCCTTACTCCCAGCAGAACAAAAACCGAACATGCCACAAACATAAGTGCAATCCTGAAAGCCAACCCAATTGGTAGCTTTATTATTATGCCCACAGCAAACGGAATGTACGGTTCGGGGTTCTCCACCCATGCGATTAAACAATCCCCCGTAGCAAATCCGTCAAGCATGAAAAGTTCGACATATTCGGGATATTCGGGCGCTTTCTCGATACAAACAAGCCCGAAATCGACATATGTTTTTCCGTCTATTGGGTTTTTATACGCAACCGTCAGCCATTTATCTTTTGGTACCTCGCTCAGGTCTCCATCCTTGATTTGATTCCATTTCATCTCCATGTTCTTATACCTCATTCTTAAGCGGGCAATCTCCCGGCTTGATTTTCGTGAACGGCACATTCTCAAGCAACTCGCACCACCGCCCGGCGCCGAATTCGTCACACCACTCTTCCAAGTATTCGCACCTGTTGCAATCGTTCGGCTTGAACGCTGGTGGAAGTTCCATCCACGCTTTAAGCGATTCTGTGTAGACCGGATAGCTTGTCACCCCGACGAATACCTGTCCGCACTCGTGGAGGAAATAATCGCTAACCTCGCCGATTGCTGTATAAGTTTCTCCTGTTTGTCCATCAAGCACCGAGAAGATTATATCTTCATCACGTGGTACCCCCTTCATGTTTCCATCCTCTATCGGATGCCATTTCGTTTCCATTTCCTATACCTCCCTGATTCTGATTCCATACCGCCACATCATCAGTTTCCGTTTGATGATATACTCTTTCGTCCGGAAGCCCTTCACATCCTCCACAACTGTCTTTCCGTCCTCATCGTAGACGAAATCCGCCTTATAAGAACACTCCCTCTCTACAACCTTTCCGGTCGCTTCATCACGTTGTGCAGGGATGAGCGTAAACTTCACCTGCATTCGCAGGTCCTTAATCACGCCCGCCTTTTCCAGCAGTAGGAGTTCCTGATAACGTCTCGCTTCCTTCTTCGAGTCGAATTTCTGACCGTCAACGACTGTTTTCTTGCTGTTGTATTTGCTCACTATCTCGCCTCCGATTCGCCATCTTCTTCATCAAATAACGCTTTAAGTTCGCTATATTCGATGTCTTCCATGAATTCGAGCAAGTCTACAATGTCTATATCTTCCTGTTGCACCAGCAACTCTTCAAGCTGACCCTTTAGTGTGCCCCACGCAATGCCATAATCGCATATAACCTCTCTATGTTGTCTCTTTAGTTTGTATTCCGCCAACATTCCGTCCGCCTCGAACTGTTCCCATGACTCCATATCGGCTAACAACGCATCAAGCTGATAGAAGGCTCGTTCTTTCGCTTCTTCTTCCACCTCTTCCTCTAGGTGCATCCACATTCTCTTGTAGTCCATCATTCCGCACCGCCTTTCACTTCGATTTCCACCGTGTAGCCCAGCACCCGAGCAATCTCTAAGAATTGTTCCCACGATAATCTCATATGCCCTCTTTCCAGCTTGCATACTCGCTGACAATCGGAATAAATCTCCATGGCTAACTCCGATTGCGTTAACCCTTCAGCCGTTCTCATGGTCTTAATTAGCTCCGACAAGGTTTTCTCTGTTGCTATCATCGCTTTCACCGTCCCATTTCTTTGTAATCTCGTATGCGCAAGCGGCATAACCTGCCACGTCCACGTAATTGTCGTAGTGGCTAACTCCACCGGTGCTAATTCTTGCCGTCTTGAGCAGCACCATCATCATTGCCACGTCAATCGGTGTTACGGCGGTGTCAAGATAGGTGCTCCACAATGTGGCGATTCGCTCAAAGTTATCTTCCACGTTCCCATAGGTCTGATTCCGTGCTCCGTTCACAATCTCACACGCAGTCCGCAAGCACTCTTCCCTCTTCTCCATTTTTTCCTTCTCTTTCATTTTGTCCTCCTTGCCCGCCTTTTACGGGGGGACTTTCCTTCTCACTGTTTTAACGTCGATTTTTTGTTTGTTTTATATAGAGTAATAACGGCTAATTCATTGTGTCCCTGTTCGTCTCTTGATACAGCGTTACCGCGTCCTTCACGCAGTCGTAGTGTTTATCCAGCATATCAAGCAACGTAATCAATTCCTGTAAGGGAAGTCGGACACTCTCTTTCCCTCTGCATAACGCAACTTCTTTTCCGCGGCAGACAATTGTTAAGCAGTCCTTCCCAACATCATCATCGACCCTGTACATTTGGTCGGTTATCGTCTTTTTCCGCACCTTTTCAAGACTAAGTTTGTAGAGCATTATTCATTCAACCATCTTTCCAAAGTTTCCACCGATTCGCCCGTAATCCGAGCCGCAAACTCAATCTTCATTTGGTTCTTTTTAAGTCTTTCCGCGATCCGCTCCCAATCCTTCGGCTTGCTTTCCTTCTTCTGCACTCCGCAAACTTCAGCAAGCGTCGCTCCGTCGCACTCATTCGAGCCTTTATAGCTTCCTATGAAGTCATGTGCTTCCTTCGCCCTTCCGGAAAGAAGAGCCGTGATTGCCAGTGCTTCATCTATCGGCAGAATTACTGTCTTTCCCCAGCCGCTGAACGCGACCTCTCCACCCTTGATAACGCACGAGAACCGCTTCTCCACTCCGTATTCTCTATCATCGTCATACCCGTATTCATGGGGCGTGAATTGTCTAAGCTCTCCAAGTCCTCCATTAATTAGCATTGAGAAGAGCCTCCCTTCTGCGGAACTCCGCTCTTACCGCTTCTCTCCGTCTGCTGTCACCCTCCATCTTTATGGGGTGGCACCGTTCGAGGATTCGGTCGTACAATCGCTCGTCCATCGGCTCCGTTGACTTTGCGAAATCTGCAAGCGGTATGTTCGTCGTGATGATGAGCGGCGTTTTCGCTTCATAGCACATATTAATCACCTTGTACACAAGCTCTTTCATGGTCGATGTTTGCCTCTCTATTCCGAAGTCGTCTATCACCAGCAGTCTATGTCTTACAAGCTTCATCAGCTTTTCGACCTTCTCATAGCCCTTAAGTCCTTCAAGCTCTTCTGCGATGTATGAGAAATTCGTGAAGCGTGCCGTGTAGCCGTCCTGGAGCAGTGTATTAGCGATTCCGGCGGCGATTGTAGATTTTCCTGTTCCTACTCCGCCAGTGAGTAGAAGTCCTATCCCATCCCTCGAAAAGTCCTCGAAATGGTCTACATAGCCTTTCGCCTTGTCCACGTACTCGTTCTCTTCAAGCTCTTCAATGGTTCGGCTGTATGCCCTCTTCTGCTCTTCTCCGTAATCCTTAAAGCAGCATTTTGTATTCTTTTGGATAATCACCTCGCGTTTTCTCCGTGCTTCAAGGTTTCGCGACTCTTCCACACATTTACATCCGGGTTCCACAATCAGAAGCCCTCTCTTCGTCTGAATCATCACCTGTTTCGGCGTATTACACACCGAACAATAGATAGTCCCGTCTCGGACGTATTCGTTTTCTCTTAACTCTCTCATTCATTCTCCTTCCTGATTTTTCCATGCAGTGCCAGTCCAATCTACTCCACAGCAATTCCGAACCTCACCATTCCATCACAGAGCGGATCGCTACAGTGCTATTCCTCTACTTGGCTCTTCTTTGCCTTCGCCAATCGGCTCAATTCAGCTCAATTCCTTTGCCACTCATTACAATTCGAATCGTTTCTTCGCCCACACAGTTCGACTCTCTACTCATCTTCTCCGTTGCTCAGCAAATCTATTCTCTGCCTCTGCTAGTCTCCGCTACTCCAAGCCTCTACTGCTCTATTCATCGCGTCTCCGTACCACGCCCGCGCACCACAACTCTTTTCTTTGCCCTCACAGATCATGTCTAGTCCATTCCACTACTCTTCTGCTCATTGCCTTTTCAATGCTCTTCTGCACTCATCTAAGCCCCTGCCACTCCTTACCACGCCCGCGCCATTCGAGACCATTCTATTCCAATCCCCCGCATTTCCTTTCATTCGCCTAGATACCGAGCAAGTCGTCTAAATCGGTCTTGCTGTAGTCAAGCTTCGGATTCATTGGCGGCTCATAGTTCTCATCGAGGTAATCTATATATCCGCTGTTGAAGAAGGTGCTTCCGTTTTGCGCTTTTCGCCACTCGTCTTTTTTTAGGTCTTCGAGATATCTATCAATGGCACGCTTGACATTATCCCAACCGTGGCTCATTAGCCGCTCTTTCGACTTATCGGAGACTTGACCCTTCCCTCGCTTGTTAGGGTAGTACTGCCAAGCTCTTTCAAAGAACTCTTGAATGTTGTTCGAATGCAAATGAACATTAAAAGTATTATCCTCTG
>OQVS01000846.1_pt1 | contig 21413 bp, 8 predicted proteins | sample 1691601 | NCBI WGS metagenome assembly OQVS01 (sample SAMN03418268, study PRJEB22391) | human gut metagenome | biome: human-gut; feature: organic feature; material: feces | host: Homo sapiens | place: Tanzania | collected 2013-01
AATTGCTGGGTGCCGGTGGCGGTGGATTCCTTGTATTTTATGTTCAGCCGGAACGTAAGCCTTTGTTTTCCGGTGTCTACTCAATGCCTATATATATAATAAGGTGTGATACCGTCATGAGAAGAATATAGATGTTATTCTGAAAAAGGAGTATCCTTTTGCCTCGTCAGGTGTATTCTTTTATATGATGAAGTATACTCTAATGCTTTGTCGGAAGTATTCTTATTTCCTGTCAAAATGGTTTCGGTCTTTATTCGAAAGGCCCCCAATCTCTTACCTTTCCGTTATAAACAGAAATCCCCGACAAATGCAATCATTTGCCGGGGTATTGTTCCTGTTTAGTCGTAAGCGTATCCTCTTATAGGAATGCTATCGTCAGACCAGCCATGACGATGCTTACCATCGACATAAGCTTGATGAGAATATTGAGCGACGGACCTGCAGTATCCTTGAACGGGTCACCTACAGTATCGCCGACGATAGTAGCCTTGTGGTTATCGCTACCTTTACCGCCGAAGCTGCCTTCCTCAATCATCTTCTTTGCATTGTCCCATGCACCGCCGGAGTTGGACATGAAAACGGCGAGGGTGAAGCCTGCCGCAAGACCGCCGGTAAGAAGTCCGAGCACACCTGCCACACCCAGCACGAGGCCGACAACGATAGGGATGATGATGGCAAGCAGCGATGGGATGATCATCTCACGCTGCGCACTGCGTGTGCTTATCTCCACGCAACGGCCATAGTCAGGAGTCGCCTTGCCCTCAAGTATTCCCTTTATCTCACGGAACTGTCGGCGTACTTCCTGAACCATTGATTCTGCGGCGCGACCTACGGCACCCATGGTGAGTCCGCAGAACAAGAACGCTGCCATAGCTCCAAGGAATGCACCGACGAGGACCTTCGGATTGATGAGGTTCACTTGGAAGAAGTTGATGAAATCGATAGTGGTGGCATTCGTCGGGTCGAAGATATTGCCGGCGGCATCAACATACTGTTTGCCGTTCTCCACGGCACGCACCATGGCAATCTTTATCTCCTCTATGTAAGATGCAAGAAGGGCGAGAGCCGTTAGGGCGGCAGAGCCTATGGCAAAGCCTTTTCCTGTGGCAGCCGTAGTATTGCCGAGGGCATCAAGGGCATCGGTGCGTTCACGCACCTCCTCGCCCAGTCCGCTCATCTCCGCATTGCCTCCGGCGTTGTCGGCGATAGGACCATAGGCGTCAGTGGCAAGAGTGATGCCGAGGGTTGACAACATGCCTACGGCTGCTATGCCGATGCCATAAAGACCCGTGCTGATGGACTTTGCCGATAGCGACATGTCGAATCCGTTGGCACACAGATAGCTGAGCATGATGGCAACAGAGATGGTGACCACAGGAATCATGGTTGAAATCATTCCCGTGCCAATACCTTTTATGATTACCGTGGCAGGACCGGTCTGTGAAGCCTCTGCAATCTTCTGTGTAGGCTTATAGCTCTGCGAAGTGTAATATTCGGTCGCCTGACCGATGATGACACCTGCCACGAGACCGCTTATTACAGAGAAAGACAGCCCGAGCCAGTTCTCGATGCCCAGCAGATAGAGTATTATGAATGTGGCAACGGCAATAAGAGCGGCACTTACGTTTGTGCCGAGACCAAGCGAATGCAGCAGGTCCTTCATCGATGCTCCCTCTTTTGTGCGTACGAGGAATATTCCGATGAGAGAAAGGAATATTCCTATCGCTGCAATAACCATGGGGGCAATGACAGCCCGGAGCTGCATTTCACCGTTCATGGCAAAGGCTGTTGCACCCAGTGCCGCCGTAGACAGTATGGAACCGCAATAGCTCTCATACAGGTCGGCACCCATACCGGCAACGTCACCCACATTGTCGCCCACATTGTCTGCTATGGTGGCAGGGTTGCGAGGGTCGTCCTCAGGGATGTTGGCTTCCACCTTGCCGACGAGGTCGGCACCCACATCGGCAGCCTTGGTATATATTCCTCCACCTACGCGGGCAAAGAGTGCCTGTGTGGAAGCACCCATACCGAAGGTAAGCATAGTGGTTGTTATAGTGACAAGTGCTGTTCCCTCTCCTTCATACACGGCATTAAGCACAACAAACCAGATGGCGATGTCGAGCAGTCCGAGACCTACCACAACGAGTCCCATCACGGCACCGCTTCTGAAGGCAATCTTCAATCCTTTGTCAAGACCGCTGCGCGCACCGTTTGCAGTACGTGCCGAAGCGTAAGTGGCGGTCTTCATGCCGAAGAAGCCGGCAAGTCCGGAGAACAGACCTCCTGTGAGGAATGCGAACGGCACCCACGGGTTCTGTACTTTCAGAACGTACGCCATGAATGCGAAGACGATGGCGAGCACAACGAACACAATGGTCACGACCTTGTACTGCTGCTTCAGATACGCCATGGCACCCTTTCTAACGTGTTTTGCGATTTCTTTCATCCTGTCCGTTCCTTCCTCCTCTTTCATCATCGTGCGGAAGAAGAACCATGCCATTCCCAATGCTACAATACTGGCTATTGGGATCAGCCAAAATACTAATGGAATACTTTTCATAACGATATATTTATTTGGTTATAATATATTTCGTCGTTTTATCGTCCCCAAAAACGATGTTGCAAATACTTTGCCAACGAGCGCACAGAGAGTTTACTCTCAATTTGCCGAGTGCAGCTAAGTATTTTGCAAATATATGAAATATATCGACATGAAAAATAAAAAAGGGAAATAATTATTAAAAAACATATTTCCCTTTTGATTTATGTTATCAGTGAAAGCAGAATATCGTTATTTCTGATTTGTAGTATTCACCGTCCATGTGCATGAGTCTGTAACTTTCTTCCTTCCTTTATATCCGTATACGGATATCTTGTTGACACCCTCTTTTAGCTTTATGTCCTTAAACGAACAGATGTTGATGTCGTCAGGAATTCCAGTAGCAGTCTTCTTGCCGTTAATCTGCAGTTCCACTTTGTCGCAGTTGCTGTACACTCTGACTCCTGTATCTGCACTCTTTCGGTTTCCCATTCTGCTGGAACAAATATAAGCCATCGGCTCTTTCGTCCAGTTTGCCTTATAGAAATAGAATGCGTCCTTCCGGGTCTTACGGTCAGCAGTGACCAGTCCTTTGTCGTTAAGATTGTTTATGCCACCCTCGTTCCATCCCGGTACGATGAAGTCAAACATAGCCCATATAAACGAGCCCCACAGTTGCTTGCTGTGCTTCTTTATTGTCCGCCATGCCTCTTCGTGTACATGGTTTTGCCACTCTTCCGGATGGAACGGTCCCCGCCATGTTTCTATCAGTTGTTCGGGTAGCTCCTCCATGTGGTGTTCCGTATTTGCTCCAGCTCCGTATTCACTTAGGGCGAACCTCCTGCCCTCAATCTCTTCGGAACGATAGTCTATCCATTTGCTGAAGCCGTCCATCCGTCCCTTGTTGTTCTCTTCCTTAGGCCAGCGCAGCATCCAGTACCAACCTGGATAGTTGTTCCAAGCCGGAGCATCGGTGATGCCGTTGTAGTATCTTTTCCCCTTGTTGCTTGCAGACGTTGTCAATCTGTTCCCTCCATGTTCGTGCGCCATGTCATTCAGTTGGTTGAAGATAGTGTTTGATGCGGAAGTCTCAGGGTAGTCAATCTCGTTGAATAGTCCCCACCAGCACACCGACGGATGGTTATACAACTGGTATATCATTTCGAGCATCATCCTTTTGGTGTTGTTGTTGAAGGCTTCTGTATTGCGTACCTCATTGACAAGTGGAACTTCATCCCAAACAAGAATCCCTAAGGAGTCGGCGATATTATGAATGTCGTTGCTTTGTGGATAATGCGCCATGCGTATTGCTGTAGCTCCCATTTCGTTTATGATGAGCATGTCGTCAAGGTTGTCTGCATGGCTTAATGCCCATCCTTTGTCTCTCTTGTCTTGATGGCGTGCCACTCCATACACGGGATACGGCTTGTCGTTAAGCATAAATCCATGTTCTTTGTCGAGCGAAACCTTGCGGAAGCCGAAGCGTTCGCATACCTCGTCCTCACTTCCGTTGGCTTTTACCTTGACTTCCACCTTATATAAATATGCGTTGTCCTTGCCGTTCCATAATATAGGATTGTCGATGTGTGTAGAAAGTTCCACAACAGCGTCATCACCGCTTATGCAGTCTGTCGTCTTGTGCGCCTTCCCTACAATGCTTCCGGATGCATCATAAATGCAGGCTTCAACGGTGGCAGGCATATGAGGGATAGTTGTTGTCATCTTGCCGTCAGAATATTTTGCATAGTTGAGATGGACTTTCATATTTACGTTTCCATTGTTTTCTGTGTCGATGAAAACACCTTTGGAGCCATAGAATAGGGGAGAGACGCATAGCTTGTCGGTGACAATCAGTTCCGCACCGCGATATAGTCCGCCCATCAGGGCAAATCCGCCAGACAAAGGAGCAAGGTCTGCCCTCCAGCTGTTGTCGGTTTCAATCCGTAGAGAGTTTTCTTTTCCATATTCAATGTCGTTTGTCAGTTCAATACAGAACGCTGTGAATGCCCCTTTATGCTCACCCACGAATTTGTCGTTGATATAGACATTGGCGGTTTGCGAAGCAGCCTCGAATCTCACAAAGATGCGTTTCTTGTCTTTCCATCCCGACGGTACGAGCAGGCTGCGCGTATATACGCCTTTGCCTCGTTTATATGTAGGAGTGCCTTGGGGGGCTTTGGGGTTGGGAGAGTATTCTTGTGCGTCTTTATTGTTCCATGTATGTGGAAGGGAAATGTGCTCTGTCGTTTCGTTCCCGAAAGCAAATTCCCAGTCATCGTTTATGGTCTGTGAGCGCACGGTCTTCAGAGTATCTGCAGTTGCAAAACCATTGAGCGCAATTATTATGTCTTTGCGTCTTGATTCCGGAAATACAGATAATGTTTCAATCTTTCCATTATTGTAAGTACATTCAACCGTTGTCTGTTTAGGTGCATGAAGTTTAAAGCTCACATTCCATTCCTTCGGCCAGCAAGGCAGGATGAGTATGCTGTCTCCTACGTTTTGCATTAGCATTTCCTGTAGGGCGATCATTCCCGTGCCGCCCCAGTTGTGATCGGGTGTCCAGTCATGTCCTGGTCCGAAGAAAGCTGGAAACCGGTGTCTGCCGTTTTGTAACTTACGCCATACAAGGTCGCGGGCTTCAGTAAGCAGTCCGAGTCTTGCACAGAAGATAGCATCTTGGTGCCATGACTCATGTCTGTTCTTTTGCCATTTCGGTTGGTCTATGCCATATCGCCAAGTGTCGCGAGCCACCTCAAGGTCTGGTCGTCCCAAGCCATACATGTCGTATGGAAAAACAGGGTACAGCTGATTGATTTCCACGTTCATGAGCCGTTCGAAAGACTGTGCCGGAGCAATAACCTTGTGTCCCTCCATCATTCGGAAAGGAAGAGGAGGTATGTGTGAGAGCATCTCCTGCCAGTGTGCTTTCTTCTCCTTGCTTATATATTGGTCAGGCAGTGATATTAGTTCTTTCAGAACGGCGGTCAGTGCAGCTATGGTTTGCGATGAGTTGGTCGCCATCTTGTATGTTTCCCCTGCTGTTCCAGGATAAAAGATATAGTGCTTCTTCCTGTCAAAAGGCTGTACGGTGCGTTGCAGCGCAAGCATCCTGTAGTGCTCGTCGAAGAATGTCAGACAGCTTTCTATAAAAGGAATGTATGGTGTGATGTCTCTTCCCTCGTATGTGTTTGTCCGGATCATCATCAGACAGAAATCCATCACCGTATCCCACAGGTATTCGCAATAGGCGTTTGCTTGTTTGCCTCGTGGTCTCATGCCGGTACGTGGCTCCATGCCGTAGCTGTAGGCTACAGGCAGTCCGAAGTTCTCTATCTGTTCCGTGAAGCACGCCCCATTGTGTCCCCAATACGATTCTGTCATCAGCTCGGCATTACGCAGCATGCGCAGGTAGTAGTTGAACTGTGAGTCCATCATGTCCCAGTCGCCGGTTTTTAGCATGGGCCAGTAAACGAGCCGTTGGTTTTGTGCCGTCATCGATGCGCCGCCCCATTGACGGAAGTCCGGTGTAAGATGCTTGTTGCCTTTTACATAGCAAGGGTCGAAAGTAAACAGCGAGCCGTTGAATTTTGTCGGTGTATCGCCATAGGCGTTACAGGCAAGCATATAGCGGAACAGTTGGTAGTTGCGTGCAATCTCCCGAGCCTTAGGGTCGGTGTCGCTATACATATTTATATAGCTTCGCTTCCAGAAAGAGTTCCACCATTTTCTTGATGCTTTTCTGTCAGCGTCAGTATTGGCAAGTTGTCTTTTTTGTATCTTGTTCAGGTTCTGTCGCCATTCGTCAACCGTCGTGGTTTGTTCTATGTTCGTTGTAATGGTAATGCTTAGTGCCTTTCTCGGTTCCTTTGTTGTCAGACTCCAATACTTGTAGTCGGTGTCGGCGTATCGTCCGTTGCCTGTTTCGTCGGCAACGAGTCCCGTTCCTTGTATAAGTCCTCCAAAGGTGCGGTTCTTCACAGGGTTCCATAACCTGTCTTTAATGTCTTGCAGTTCCTCACAGTCTACGGTCTGTTGAAAGATAAAGTCATTCCGGTTACGATGGTAGAACAATATCTGATTGTTGTCATAGCATATGCTGTCAGGACGGATATAGATACTGTCTTTTGTACCTTTCATTCCACACAAGTGTGCATCCTCACCACTTAGGGCGTAGTCCTTGGTGCGCCAATTCTCGTATGTTACTTTTGCGCTTTGTGCTTTGTCTCCTGAAATGTCTATATGTACCACAGGATGAAAAACGTCAACCCAAAATCTGATCACCGTGTTGTTGTCTCCTCTGAATGTAACGCTTCCGTCATTCAGAGTAAGCTTCTGTGAAAAGACATTGTTGAAGTTTGCGTCGCTCAGGTGCAGTCTTACTCTGCCAAGCTTCAGCAGGGCGTTGTTTTCGTCAAAGGCACTGCTGCGGGCAAGATAGAACAGAATGTCGCCATCCTCCGCCCAAACGTTAAGTCCGATCTCTCCTCCTCCGCAAGGCATTGAGTCAGAGCAGTTCTTGCTCTGTGTGTGCCACGTCATACTGTACAGGTCGTCATCTTGTAAGAGTTGTCCTTTTGCCTGTGTCGGCATGGAAAGCATTATAAATGCGAATAATAGGTAGATAAATTTATCCATAGAAGTAGTTGATTTATAGTATTGTTTTTTTATTATAAAAACGTATTGCTTCCGTTTCTGTAACCTTGTTGCATGATGTTTTGGGAGCTTGTAACCATCGATTATCAAGGAAACAAACCTCCTTGTCTACTTGTCTCCTTGTCAACTTGTCACTCGTCTACTGTTTAATAACATTAATAAAAATTGCAGATTGTGAAAGATAATAAGCTTAGTATTGATTACAAACTATAAATGTCATCGTCATAGTTAAAAACAACCAATCGCGGAATTGCGGTTTTAGTGTATAAAAGGAAATCTAATAATATAAAATCTAAAATAAAGAATTTATGAAAATGTTAAAGACAAACGCAATGATTGGTGTGGCAACGGCTGCACTCTCGTTGAGTCCTTTGGCAGGAATGGCAGCAGACGTGCAAGCGGCTGTAGCTTCAATCATGCCACAGCAACAGACAAAGAGTATGCACGTGCGCGGTATCGTTCGTGATGCTCAGGGTGAACCACTTATTGGTGTGAGTGTCGTTTCTTCTGATGACCAGAAGCAGGGCGTGATAACCAATATGGACGGACAGTATGATATCGTAGTAAAGGGTAATACCACACTCCGCTTCTCGTATGTAGGCTTTGCCACACAGACCGTAAAGGTGGTTCCTGGCGGCCAGTTTGACATAAAGCTTGTAGAAGACAATGATATGATGGACGAGGTCGTAGTGGTTGGTTACGGTACGATGAAGAAGAGCGACCTTACAGGTTCCACCACTTCATTGCGCAACGAAGCCATCACTTCGGTTATGGCTGCTAACCCTATCGAGTCATTGCAGGGTAAGTCTTCAGGTGTGGCTGTGTTTACAAACAACCAGCCTGGTGAGGCTCCTACGCTGCGTATCCGTGGTTCTGCTTCCATCAATGCAGGTACAGACCCATTGTATGTAGTAGACGGCTTTGCCCTTACCGACGGAAACATGAATGATATCAATCCTGCCGACATCGAGTCTATGGAAATCCTGAAGGATGCTTCCGCAACGGCAATCTATGGTTCGCGTGGTGCAAACGGTGTGGTTATGATTACTACAAAGAAGGGTTCCAAGGGAAAACACAACATCACAGCTCATGCAAATCTGGGCGTACAGATGCGTTCCCGTCTTATCGAGACTATCTCCGGTCAGGAGTTCATCGATTATATCAACAAGGCTAACGTTGCCCAGGGTGGTACCGCTCCATTCCCTAACGGCTACAATGGTCCGTTCTATGACTGGCAGAAGGGTCTTATCAACAGTTCTGCCCTTACTCAGGACTATGGAGTGACACTCGACGGTATGTCTGGCGAGACAAGATATATGTTCTCTGCAGGCTACTATGACCAGGATGGTCTTCTCGACCCACAGGGTTATGAGAAGTTCACTGCCCACACAAACCTTGACCATAAGTTCAACAAGTGGTTCTCTCTCGGTGCCAATATGCAGTTCACGAGCTCACGTCAGAACATCATGACAGACCCTGTCACAAATGATGTGTTCCGTTCAGGCTGGCCTACAGACCTGCCTAAGAATGATGACGGTTCATGGAACATCATTCAGCATGGTGAGGTGTTCAACCCGTTTGCTGATATGGCGGCAACATCAGACAATATCAAGAACCTCCGTTTCATCGGAAACTTCTATGCTCAGGTTGACTTCAGCAAGCATTTCAACTATAAGCTGAATATCGGCTACGATACGAAGACCACTAACCAGTATCGGTTCCTGGGTTCACAGACAGCAAAGGGAATCCAGTCTAATTCTACAACAGGCTCAGGTCTTCACAAGTGGGCAAGACAGGAGTCAAGACTGATGGATAACATCCTTACTTACAGCAACCAGTGGGGTGACCACCGTATGTCTTTGACCGGTGTATACTCTTGGCAGGACTATAAGTACAGATATTCACAGATGTCTGGAAACTTCTCTAACGATGCTCTCGGCGCATGGAACTTTGCAAGTGCAGACCAGGCTTCCATCAAGGTGGCAAGTGATATATACAGCAACAAGCTTATCTCTTGGACAGCCCGTGGAACCTATGCTTATAAAGACAGATACATGCTTACTGCCACAATCCGTTTCGACGGTTCTTCACGCTTCGGTTCTGATAGCAAGTGGGGTACCTTCCCTTCTGTAGGTCTTGCTTGGCGTGCTTCAGAGGAAGATTTCCTTAAGGGCAACAAGGTCATCACAGACCTCAAGATTCGTGGAAGCTACGGTGTGACAGGTAACCAGGAAATCGGTAACTACCAGTCGCTTGCCCAGCTTGCAAGTGCTCCTGGCGATGCTAACTACTCTGACGGAGTAAACTCTGTTGTCGGCTTCTATGAGAAGGTTGGTAACTCCAAGTTGAAGTGGGAGAGCACAAACCAGTTTGATGCAGGTTTCGACCTTACTCTCTTCGACAGAGTATACCTGAACTTCGACTACTATAACCGTCAGACTAAGGATTTGCTCTATACCGTGCCAATCCCATCAACATCTGGATACTCTTCAGTATTGAGCAATGTGGGTAAGGTTAGCAACCATGGTATTGAGTTGACAGCAAGTGCTGACGTATATAAAGATAAGGACTGGAAGGTGACTATCGGTGGTAACTTCACTTACAACACTAATAAGATCAAGAAACTCTACGACGGTGCAGACCGCATCACAGTATACGACGGAACTCCTTCAACAGGTCTTGCACGTGTACTCGAAGTAGGACAGCCGGTAAATGGTGTTTACGCTTACCACTCTCTCGGTATTATCAGAACACAGGAGCAGCTTGACGAATATATCACCAAGATGCCTGGTCTGAAGGGACTTGTTGGTATTGGTTCAGAGATGTATGAAGACCTCAACGACGACGGCAGACTCTCTATCGATGATACAAAATGTATCGGAAGCGTAGAGCCTAAGTACTTCTATGGTGTAAACCTCGGCGTTCAGTATAAGGACTTCAAGTTGCAGGTTTACGGACAGGGCGCATGGAAATATGCTTCTATGGCAGGTGCTGAGGACTATTACAACAATGGTTCCAAGTGGTCTATCGGTTATCAGAACACCGGAAACTACTCTATGTGGGTAGACAACAGCATCAAGAACCAGCTCGGTATTCCTTCAAAGGATGGCTACCACGATATGTTCGACCCTGTAACGAATCCTAACGGATGTGCTCCTTCTGCAGGTGCAAAGGGCGTTGTGTTGTCTGACCGTACAAATGCTGACTGGTCTTACTTCATCCTGAAGAACATCCAGATGAGCTACGACTTCACAAAGTTGATAAAGACAGACTATATCAAGAGCCTCGTGTTCAATGTTAACTTCCAGAACTTTGTTACATCAGCCAACCACACAGGTTACAATCCTGAGAACGGTGACGTGTCTAACCCATACGGAAAGACTATCATGTTTGGTGTGAACATCAAGTTTTAAACCTTATTTAAAATAAAAGACAATGAAAGCAATAAAATTCTTAATGGCTGGTATAGCTATGATGTCGGTTGCCGCTGGCTTCACAAGTTGTAGCGACCTCGATGAAAAGCCATATACATTTATCGACCCTAACTCATATTATAAGACTGAGGCAGAGGTACAGACAGGACTCACCGGAACATACAACAGCTTCCGTCGCCTCTATAGTGGTAACAACGCTCTCTATCTGGCAGAAATAGAAATGCTTACAGAGCAGGGATGGCCTACCTACCCGAAAGACAAGATGAACGAGTTCTCGCAGTGGAGCTATGCCAACGACGCTTCTGTCGGTGGAGTAATGAAGGTATGGGGCTATGCCTATGAGTGCATCAACCGTGCAAACGTTGTTCTTGGACGTGTTGACGGTGTCAGCATGAGCGACCAGAGCAAGAACTGGATCAAGGGACAGGCTCTGTTCCTCAGAGGATATACTTATTTCCACTTGCTCCGTCTCTTCGGAGGAGTGCCTATCTCTACTAAGTATACAAACGGTATTGATGGTCTCGACATTCCAAGATCTTCTGTAGAGGAGACATACAACCGTGTCCTCGAAGACTTGAAAGAGGCTGAAGCTCTTCTTCCTACACGTGGCACAAGTGGCTATGATGTATGGCGTGTCTCTCAGGGTGCTGCACAGGCTGCCCTCGGCGAGGTTTACCTCTACAGAGCTACAATGAACGACAATAATGTTGAAGACCTGAAACTTTCAAAGGAATACAGCGAGAAGGTTATCAAGTCACAGGTATACGACCTGATGCCTGAGTTTACAGACAACTTCTACTGGTTCAACGAGAATGCCAAGAACTGTAAGGAGTCTTTGTTCGAGCTGCAGTACTCTGCACAGGCAGGACAGAGCAACCCTATGCACATACGTTTCGGTCTGGGCCGTACAAACAATGCCTACATGGGCTGCTACCAGTATGCTCGCTTTGGTGTGTCTGGCTTGCTCTATAGAGAGATGGTTCAGAATGGTGACAAGCGTGCCAATGCCCTTCTTTCATATTTTGAGGGATGGTGTGGTGCTTCTTCCAACAAGGCAGACCTGAAGGAACAGCCTTGCCAGTATAATGTGAACACTCTGTGTTGGGAACCAAAGGCATGGAACGATAAGGGTGGAGAAATGAATGCTGTGTTCAACTGCAAGTATTTCGACAACCGCACAGACTATAATCTGCAGATGCCATGTGCAAACTTCCCAATCCTGCGCTACTCAGAGGTGCTCCTCAACTATGCTGAGGCTGCCAACCTGCTGAATGCCGGCGACGGCTTGTACGAACTGAACAGGGTTCGTCAGCGTGCTGGTCTTGCTGAATTGCCACAGGGCACATCACAGGCTGACATCGACAATGATATCCTGAACCAGCGTCGTTATGAGTTCGTCGGTGAGGGTAAGGTATTCTTCGATGAGCTTCGTAAGGATAAGCTCGCTGACTTCGCAGAAGAGAAGTGCCGCCTTACAAAGCAGCTCGGCATAACATACATGAATGCGGAAATCGTGTTCAAGCCGAAGAAGACTTATCTGTTCAAGATTCCAAAGGGCGACCTCGAAAGCAACAAGGCTTTGAAAGATGCTCAGAATCCGGACAACGTGTCTAAGTAGTTAGTATCATAGCTTCAACATTGAAGCATAAAGAATAACAGTTGGGGCTCTAAAAGTGTGTATTGCTTTTAGAGCCCCTTTCCTATAAATAAATATAATGGATATGAAAAAGGTAGTATTTCTTGCCGTAGTCTGCCTCATTTGCTCTTCTGTCTGTTGGGCACAATATGAAAGAAGAGTTGCAAAAAGAGACTTCTACGACTATTTCAATAATGCAAACTATGATGAAAGTCTGGTTCCGGAATACACTCTGCCGGATGTAATGGTTTGTCTGGACGGTACAAAGGTGACGGATATCCCTTCATGGGAGAGCAAACGAAGACAAGAACTGATGGACCTGTTCACTACCTATATGTATGGCAAGATGCCTGTCCCCGACGAGTCTTTCTCGTTTGAAGTGATGGGAGCGGACAGACGGATATTGAAGAACAGGGCTGTCAGGAGAGACATTATGCTGCATCTCACGGGAGATGGACCGGATGTGAGACTTACTCTCGTATGGAAAAATGATAAGAGGAAGACAGCTCCGCATAAGACAATCCTCGGACTCTCTTTCGTTGACAGCGATTCCATCTGGACTCTTCATAAGGATGGTTCAAGAGCCAAAGGAGGAGAGGCATGGCAGATAGACACCTTGCTTGACCATGGCTTTCTGTTGGCAACATTCCAATATACTGATGCAGAGCTTGATAAGGCAAAAGACAACTTCAAGTCGAGCCGCCTGCATAAACACTTCTACAAGGCAGGGCAGAATTATCCCTTGCCAAACGAATGGGGAGCCATAGCATGTTGGGCTTGGACGGCAAGCAGGGCTTTTGATGCAATGGAAAAGCTTGCGGCGGATGTGGTGGATATAAATGATGTGTCTGTAATGGGACATTCGCGACTCGGAAAGACTGCTTTGTGGACAGGTGCTACCGACCGGAGGTTCTCTGCCGTCGTATCTGTCAACTCTGGTTGCTGTGGTGCTGCAATATCAAGGCGGTGTGTCGGCGAGACTCTTGAGTGTGTTAACGAATGGAGCTACCAGTGGTTCTGCGGAAACTTCCGGCAGTTCAGCCATCGTGAAGAGTATCTTCCCTTCGACCAGCATGAACTGCTGGCATTGATAGCACCGCGTAAACTTGTGGTGATAAGCGGTACAGAAGACCTTTGGGCAGACCCTAAAGGAGAGAGACTTGGTTGTGAAGGGGCTAAGCCCGTATACGAATTATATCATAAGGCGGACAATATAATATATAGGTTGCGTGAAGGAAAACATGCCGTACTGAAAGAGGACTGGCAGTTTATACTTACTGTGCTCTGACATTCTGAACAACGGCAAAGCGGGATAATCTCAATTGTAGAGGGTATCCCGCTTTGACGTTATAAAAATTAAACATTAAACGACCTAATGACCGTTTTTGTTGTTATAATATTATCTCTTCCAGGTCGTCAGGCACCACTACGTTCCCTTTGAAATACTTTCTTACCTCCTCGCTGTATTTCTCCTTCCTGTGAGCAAGGTCTGTGTCTTCGGTATGATAGATGATAAGATTCTTAACGCCGATGCCAGCGGCAAGCTTTCCTGCATCAAGAGCCGTACTGTGGTATTTCTCGTATGGCTTGAAGATGTCCCTGTCGGAATAGAGGCAGAATGCTTCGCACATCATCCAGTCAGCATCCTTGGCATAGTGGAGCGTAGCCTCGTTGCATGGTTCGTCGCCCATACATACGAGTCGCTTGCCGTCGTCGAAGCGTACGGTAAAGCCAAACTGCTTTTCTTTCTCCGAAAGGATGTCGAAACATTGCAGCTGCATGTCGCCCACGTTGAATCTGTCGCCGTCGTCAAGCACATGCATCTGTATGGCAGACCCTATAAGCGAGAAGTATTTCTTGTGGAGTGTCATACGGCATATTTCTGTAATTACATGAATCGCCTTCTCGTGTCCATATACATTCAGCACGCCGTCATATTTGCCGGCAAGAGTCTTCTGCATGATCATTCTCACAATCCAGATTACGCCGAGGATATGGTCTGTGTGTGCATGTGTCACATACAGGTTGTGTATGTCACAGATGTTGATATCTGCCTTTTGCAGCTGGTTGAGTATTCCGTTGCCTCCTCCTGCATCAACCATAAGCATGCTTTCTTCCGTTTTTATCATAAAACAGGTGTTGTAGCATCTGGTCACGGTGGCACTTCCTGTGCCGAGCATTATAATTTTTTTCTTTCCTTCCATGATGTTTATTTATATTGCAAATATACGAATATTATTAATCGCAACAAAGCATTTTAAGGATATATCTTTGATAGGTCCACATACTAAAGGGCCTATACGAAAAATAGACCACTTTTTTCAAGACACGTGATATGCCCCAAAACACAGGTCAAAAGAAGTAGAAAGAGAAAGTTACCGAATTTCTATGAGAAAGTTACCGACTTTCTATAGGAAAGTTACGTAATTTCTATTTAAAGGTTCCAGTATTACTTTTCCTTGTCAATACACGGTCTGGAACTTTGGAACATTTGCGGTTGTTATCCACTTGATACTTTGAGATAGCTTGCCAATCTTTCCTACATAAAGTATATTTCTGAGATGAAAGGTTGAAGAATTACACTTTTTGTGTATTTGATATGAACGAGAGGATGCAGGAGTTGTTTGTTTTACTTAATTTTGAGGAATATGGATATAATGAACTACGCGTAAATAGATAATGAGGTACACAGGTAAAATAGAAAGCAATATGAGTAAAGTTAGAGAAAGATATAGATAAATATAAAATATAGGCTTTGTTTATTTAAATAAGGATTATATTTAATAAAATAAAGCCTGTATTTATTAAAATAAGGGTTGTATTTTATATTATCTATGCAGGTTGGAATGTTTATCTTGTAACAAGCGGATATTATTTGTATAGCTGCTCCTTATATCTCATCACTAAAAATCCGATTAAGCAAGCTTCTTCTCTCGCTTAATCGGATTTGTCTGTCTCTTGAACTCCCTGTCGGCAACTACTCTTTGTCCACTTTGGGGGAGTTGTAGAGTTTCTTTTTCGTCTTGAAGAGGTCTTTCCAGTTGATGAAGTCGCGCTTCAGGATTATTCCCAAGCCTTGGGTGTTGAGCGACGACTTGGTGAAGTAGCGGTCGTTGGTCTGGTTGTAAACCTTGATGGCAACGTTTCCGCTCGGCGTGAGAAGATATTTCACGTCGAAGTCTCCGATGAATGATGATGTGGTGTTCGGGTTGTCGCGATATCCGAACTGTCCGTTTATGAGCAGCCGGTTGCTGAATAGTCTTCCGGAGAGCAGTCCTTCATACTCGGCATTGTTGAAGCCTTCGGTGCCGGTGCTGATGTTTGTGCCGAAGTTCCAGTTGTTGTTGTTTATCAGCGTGCCGAGTATGTTGTTCACCTGCTGGCTTATTGTTCCGCTGAGCAGGCTCTGCATGGCAAGACTCGTCTGGCTTTGCTGTGCATCCTCCTGTGTGGAGTTGTTCTTTGTGTCGGTATAGAAGCGTCCGATGGCAAGCAGATAGACCACCTGCTGGTTCATTTCCTCTTCGCTGTTGATGAGAGAGCGCACCATTTGCTTTGCGTCGTTGTTTACCGTAGGCATGTCGAAGTCGAAGTCTATGCGTATAGCCTCCGGTGTGCCACCGATGTTCATTATGCAGTCCACCCTTACGTTGTTGCTGCTGAAGCTGTTGCCTATCTTGAGGTCAGCGAGCGACACTCCGTTTACGGGGTATACGGCCTTCAGGTTCAGTTGTGCGTTGAAGGGGTTTCCTCCGAAGACGATGCTGCTTCCCTGCTGGAACTGGAAATCCTTCTTTATGATGTTCTGTATTGTAAGGTTGTATGCACCGTGGTCTATGAGATATGTTCCGAACATGTCGAAGCTTCCTTTGTTGAAGTATGCAGCCTTGATGGTGCCGCTGCCGTTGAGCGAAATCTTGTCGCCGCTTGTCTTGTCCATAAGTATGCGCAGCGTGAAGTCGGGTGTCGTGTTCACGTTTACGTTGATGTGCATGTCCGACGCATCGTTCAGGTTTGTCTGTGTTCTCAGTTCTGTATGCAGCGAGTCGTCAACAGTGCTGTTGTCGTCGTTGCCGTCGTTGTCAAGCCATGTTATGAAGTCGCGGTTCGTTATGGCATCGGGGCTTGAGGCATCGTATTCTATAAATGAGCCTTTGTGGGGCGTAAGGTCTACGTCGAAGCGTATGTTATGTGGTCTGCCCGTTATGGTGCAGCTTCCTGTTCCGTAGACAGTTCCGTAGAATGTGTTGTTGCCATATCCGCCGGTGTCATAGCAGAGGAAGTTGTTGGTGTTGATGTTCAGGTCGTAGGTGAGCCTTGTAAGGTTCTTGTGGTGTAGGGCTCCCGTTATGGTCGCTATGTTGCCGTTGCGGTCAGTCACGGTGTCTCCGTCGAAGATTATCTCGTTTGGTATCATCCTTATCGTGTCGTTCTGAAGATGATACACCGTGTTCAGCGGAGTAATCTTTAAGCTGCCGTCGGCAACGAGCAGTCCGCGCAGGTTCACCTCGCTCAGGTCTCCATATACTTGTGCGAAGCCGTTTGCATGGCCGTTGATGTCTTCCATAAAGCTTCCGCAGAAGCTTTCCAGAAACTCTATGTTGGTATCCTTTGCCGTAATGCCGAGGTCGATGTAGTTTCTTGCCGGCGACACATATCCTTTGATTATAGTCTGTGCGTTGTCGGCATCGTCGGCATGAGCGTCGATGTCTATCTGCTTGTCTTCCTTGTTCCATTTCACGTTGGCGTACAGCGTTCCCATGCGTCCGTCCTGGAATTTGAACTGGTCTACAGTAAGGTCGGCATAGGCATCCGGCGAGTTGAGTACTGATTTCAGATAAGCCTTTCCTGAAGCAAGTCCGTTGAAGGTTACGGAGTGGAAGTTCACCAGGTTAAGGATATAGTCCACGTCGACATCCTTCAGGTCAACGCAGATGGAGTCGGAAGGGCTGTGTGTTGCCAGTCCGTCAATTCTGATATGCTGTTTGCCGCGTTCTATGGCAAAGTGGTTCACTTCAATCCTCTCGTCGTTGTATATGATGTTTGCCGGACAGATATACCATGCCGTGTCGTTAATCATCATTGTAGATGGTTCAACAGCCAGTTCGATGGTGTTGTTCTTGTCTTTGTCTTTATAGAACTGTGCCTGTGTCTGTAGAGTTCCTTTTATTCTCGTCGGGGTGTTGTAGTCGAAATGCAATGCGCTGCTGAGTCTGTTGCCGGCAGCACTTGTATTCAGGCTGAGTTGAATGTTGTTGTTTCCTTCGAGAATCTTATTGATTTGTGCGTTTGTATATAGCGTGTCTTTTCTTGTAGTAATGAGCACGTTTCCGGATTTGTATCTCTCGTTGTTGTATATGAAGTCCTGCATGTCAACGTCGGCGGCAACAAATCTCTTGCTGTCGTCAATTCTTGCAGTCAGGTGGATAGGCTTTACGGCATGGAAAGGCACGCCGAACAGGATCTGAAGCCATTTGGTGTCTGTTATGTCTGCGTTAAGGCTGAAGTTGTTTTCTGCCCGATAGACTGTTCTTTCAAGTCCCGGCATGGTAGGAAGCTTGTCTTTCAGTATTCCGAGGATGCTCTCCTTGAGTGTCTGGAAGTTATATGCGCCTTCTATGTCAATATTGCCGAAGTCAGACTGCACGGTGAGTTGTCTTGGAGACATGCTTGCCTCAAGGTTGCTGATGGTGTAGTCTTCGGTAGGGGACAGGAGTCTGAAGTCGTCAACGGTAAGTTTTCCGCACAGGTTGCTGATGCTGTTGCCTGTGCCGTTGGCGTATATGTTTGCATGGAAGAATGCGTCTCCCCATTTGTTGCTGATGTTCAGTCGGTGGGGATACAGTTTGGCAATGCTTGCTTTCAGTTCGGCTGTCGGCAGGCTGTGTATGTTTCTTACGCTTCCGTTTATGCTTATCTCGCAGTTAGGGTCGTTGAGCGACAGGATGCCGCTGATGGCATCACGGGCATAGTTGCCGTCAACGGTAATGTTCTTGAAGGAATAGTTGTTGAAGTCCAGCCTTGCTATGTTTCCTTTCACGTTGATGTCTTCAAGCTCGTTCGCCCTGATGTTGCCTGTCGCATTGATGCCGAGGGCAACGCTTCCGAATCTGTTGTCGGCAATGATGTCCTTGATATATAGGTCTTTGGTGCTGACAGATGCATAGGCTTTGCTTCCCTTCTTGTTGAGCTTTGCATCGATGTCTCCGAGGTTTGTGCTTATATGTGAGTTGGCGATGATGTCGCTTCCTTTTCCGCTGGCATTGCCTCTGATGGAGAAGGTCTTGATGCAGGCTAATTGTGGAGGAATGTTTGTCTTTGTAGCTGACAGGACTTTGTTTATCATTGCAAGGCTGTGTGTGCCGATGTGTAGTTCCTTTAGTTGTATTGCCCATTCCTTTGTGGTGCCAAACGGCTTGATGTGTCCTTGTGCAGAAAGCCTCATGTCCTTGTCGGCAGAATACAGTTCTATTCTGTTTGCTGTGATGTTGCCGTTTGAGCAGGCAAAGCTGGTGCTCATGTTGAATGTGGTGTGAATGTCTTTCAGCGTGTTGTTTAGGAAGGCAAAGTCACCGAGGAATATGTCTTTACCATACAAGTGTCCGTGTAGCAGTATCTCTTTGGGGTTGATGCTGCCGTTGGTTGACTTGTTTGATGCGGTTATGGAGTCGGATGAGAATATGGAGTGGGGGAGTTTGAGAGTGAAGTCGCTGACTTTGGCTTTTCCCTTGTCGGCATACAGGTTGAGGGTAAGGTCTTTGAGCGACAGTCCGGACGCTTCGTTGAATGCAAGTTTCTTGATGGTAGCGTCTATCATGCCGTCCTTTATTCGCCTAACTATTATATTCGAGCTTATGTCGCTCAGCGAGATGTGGTATTCGTTGAACAGGTTGGGGGTACGGGGCTTGTCGTATTGGTTATAGCATATGGCTCCGTTTCTTATTATAAAGGAGTTGATGCACAGGTCCAGCTTGCTTTCAGACTTGCTTTCAGACGATAGGGAGTCAATGACGAACTGGCAGTTCAGCTTGTCAGAGGCCTTGGCTTTGTATATGTTGGCTTTCATTCCGAACACCTGAGCCGAGGAGATGGATATCCTGCCTTTGGTAAGTTCGATGATGTCGATGCTGACAGACAGGCGTGATGCGTTGAGCATATGCTTGTCCTGCTGGTCATTCATCTCGAAGTCGTCAATGATGATGCGGTTCAGAAATCCGAGATTGATGCTCTTGATGCTTACTTTCGTGCCGAATTTATCTTGCAGTATGTTTGCCGCACATTCTCCTGTATATCTCTGTATTGCAGGAATGTGAAGCAGGATGGAAACTGTCAGGTATGTACCAAAGATAATCCATATCGTGGCATTGAGTATGTGACGTAGCTTTTTCAAGGATGTTCTGTTTGGAATGTAACTTTGTTTTTTGGGTAGTTCAAAAGAAAGCGCCATGGGCATTCCCGTGGCGCTTCCGTGTATTTATAACGACTCATCTTCAGGCTTGCTTATATGCCTTTTGGCATTGGGAATGATATGTTTCTTCTTTGCAAGCCATTTTGCTTTGCGTTCCTCGTAGTCACGCATATGTCTTTCGAGGAAATTGTCTGCCATCGTTTATCGTTTTTCAAATTTACTGTATACCACGCTGATGGTGATATTGCTGTTTGTTTCTTCTCCGCGCACCAGTCTTGTTTCAGCGATGCTCATGTCGTTGGATACTTTCACGAGCTGTGAAGTCTGTCCGACAGTGGCGTATGTGGTGCTTACCGGCACGATGAGGACTTTGTTCCAGTCGGGGTGTGCTGCTTCCCATGCCTCTCTTTTGGCATTCCAGTTGTTCCATTCCTGGCTTGTCTTGGCTGGTTCCTCACCGACAGCTTTTTCTCTGATGCCGTTCATGAATGTTATCAGGTTGGCTATGTTGTGGAAAGTGTAAGCGTTTTCCACTGTGCCGTATGAACTGTTGTCGCTTTCTGAGTATACTGCGAGGTAGGTCTCTTTATTGTCAATGAGTTTCTCGTCCTCGAAGAACTGTTTCAGACTGTCTTTCGGCACCATCATCAGTGTCGTAGGCTTGCTGAAACTGTATTTCTCGTTAACGCTGTTGTTTATTCTTGTCAACGAAATTCGTGCGGAGTTTATCGTATCGTTCTCATGACCCTTCAGTATGTCGTCAACAGGAATTGTCAATTCAGTATATATACCAGCTGGCGACTTGATGAATGTGCATGAGTTGTCGTTGACCATATTCTGAATCTTGTCATTGTCGTTAGCAACGCTTGAAGCCTGTATGACTTCTTCGGTTCCGGCAAATGTGGTTACAACGTTTACCGTTGTATCTTTCTTCACCCCATTGCTTTCTTTCTCGTACTTATACCTATAATATATAAGCATCTGGCTCAGGTTGATGTTCGCCATAGAGCCCAGTCCGTCGGTTGACTCGAAATAGAAACCTGGACAAACGTTATGTATAAAAGTGTATGAGTTCTTGAACAACTTCGGATTTTCATAATACTTCTGCATTATGTATGTTCCGTAGTTGTAATAGTTCTTGTTGTCTTTGTCGGTATATGCGTATTTCAGGATGTTGCCGTCTGCATCAAGCTTGGAGTTAGGAAGTTTTACCTTTATTTTCTTTGGCATTGTGTCGGCAGCAAGGTCATACAGCGAATATGTCTTGTTTACGCTGACGCTTCCGGTTCCTTTCCTGAGATAACCTTCTGTGTCGGGGTTGAAGTCAGAATAATATTTCTTTCCTTCTTCCATCGGCTTTGCCAGTTCCAGTGCTTTCAGCTTCATTGTTGAAAGGGAATCACCGAAATAATTGTCGTAATAGAGATATATGACGCATGAGTCGGCAATGAGGCTTCCGTCGTTCAGCTTGCTCTGTATGCTGCTTTCTTCAGGCAGCTGTGTTCCTTCCAGAGTATAGAACTGTGTGAGGAAGTTACCTTTTATATATGCACCGGTCTCAGGATCTTTGATCTTGCCGAGGTAGCCTGTAGTACTTCTTGAATATACAGGACCTGATGCTACTGATTTTGAAGCGATTGGGAATGTGGCGGATGTAACATTGATATTGTCGAGGTTTTCAATGATAGAGCCGCCCAAAGTGTCAGTGTTGTCGTCACATGAACAGATGCCTGCTGC
>OQVS01000847.1_pt1 | contig 21408 bp, 14 predicted proteins | sample 1691601 | NCBI WGS metagenome assembly OQVS01 (sample SAMN03418268, study PRJEB22391) | human gut metagenome | biome: human-gut; feature: organic feature; material: feces | host: Homo sapiens | place: Tanzania | collected 2013-01
CTCCTCTGCACGTTGACTTCTACGAGGTTAACGACCAGAAGCCTATCACTATCGGCATACCGGTGAAGCTGAACGGTCTGGCACAGGGTGTTCGCGACGGTGGACGTATGAACCTCTCTATCCGCAAGATCAACGTTACAGCCAAGTATCAGGACATCCCTGAGCACCTTGACATTGACGTTACAAACCTCGCTATCGGCAAGAGCATCAAGGTGGGCGAGCTGAGCTACGAGGGACTGGAGATGGCAACAAGCAAGAACGTTGTCGTTTGCTCTATCAAGGCTACACGTAAGTCTATCGCTGCAGCTAACGAGGCTCAGTAATCTGACAATTACAAACAAGATTCCAAGCAAAACTGGTGGTTCTGAATTATATATTTGGAATCACCTTTTTTCATAACCGAATAACAACAAAAATCGATATATGGAGAAATTCTTGATCGTAGGACTGGGCAATCCGGGCTACGAATACGAAGGAACACGCCACAATACGGGATTCATCGCCGTAGACCGGTTCGCACAGGAAACGGGGGCGACATTCGCCGACAAAAGATACGGATACGTCGCCGAAACATCGGTAAAGGGCAGGAAGCTGTTCCTGCTGAAGCCCACAACATTCATGAACCTGAGCGGAAACGCCGTGAGATACTGGATGAACAAGGAGAACATCCCCGTGGAACACCTGCTCGTGATTGTGGACGACCTGTCGCTGCCGCTCGGAAACCTGAGGCTGAAGGGAAGCGGAAGCAATGGGGGACACAACGGACTGGGAAACATACAATCCGTGATCGGCACACAGAAATACGCAAGGCTGCGCGTGGGCATAGGCAACGAGTTCCAGCGCGGAATGCAGGTGGAATGGGTGCTCGGCAAATACAACGCGGAAGAGATGCAGACGCTCGAACCGGCATTCAAGACATGCTGCGAAATAATAAAGAGCTTCGCGCTCGCGGGCATCGACATAACAATGAACCAGTTTAACCACAGGAAACAATAATGGCAGACACAGCAAGAATCGACAAATGGCTCTGGGCGGCACGCATATTCAAGACGCGCTCCATTGCAGCGGACGCCTGCAAGAACAACCGAGTGACAATAAACGGTACAAGCGTGAAGCCGTCGCACATGGTGAAGGCGGGAGAAACCGTAAGCGTGAAGAAACCGCCAGTGATATACTCCTTTCGCATCCTGCAGTGCATAGAGCAGCGCGTGGGCGCAAAGCTCATACCGAACATCTACGAAAACGTCACTGACCCGAAACAATACGAGATTCTGGAGATGAGCCGCATAAGCGGATTCGTGGACAGGGCACGCGGCACGGGACGACCCACGAAAAAGGAAAGGCGAAGCCTCGATGCCTTCATCGAACCCGCCATGTTCGGATTCGACGAGGACGACGACTTCGACACGGGCAACGACTGACAGACACACGACAACATTACACCTATTATATATACACCACGGTTATGAAGAATATAGCAATATTTGCCTCCGGCAACGGCACAAACTGCGAGAACATCATAAGATACTTCGCGTCGTCGGAAGACATAAAGACAAGTCTTGTAGTGACCAACAACCCAAATGCCAAGGTGATAGAACGGAGCGAACGGCTCGGCATCCCCGTGAGAGTGATGACCAAAGCGGAAATCAACGACAGGGAGACGATGCTGCGCACTCTTGCCGACAACGGCATCGACATGATTGTCCTCGCCGGTTTTCTGCTGTTCATCCCCGCTTTCCTCGTGGATGCATACAAGGACAGAATAGTGAACATACACCCCTCACTGCTGCCGGAATACGGAGGAAAGGGCATGTACGGCATGCGCGTGCACGAGGCGGTCAAACAGAACAACGAGCCACTGAGCGGCATAACGATACACTACGTGAGCAACGAATACGACCGCGGCAGAATCATCGCCCAGTACTCCACCCCACTCCTGCCGACAGACTCTGCCGAAGATATAGCAGAAAAGGTGCACGAACTTGAATACAAGCACTATCCGCAAGTGCTGGAAAAACTCATTGAAGGAACTGTACGATGAACGCGAAACCATTGCTCGCCATTGCCGCAGCGGCAATGCTGGCACAGACGGCACATGCCCAGTATCACGAAATACATAGGGAAAGCATACGCTCGCTACAGGTGACGTGCGGCGAGAAATGGCTCGACATGCCCGTGATGCACCTCAACGACAACAACCCGGACAACGTGATATACATCGACTTCGACGACCTTACGCACACCTACCACAGATACACCTACCGCATTGAGCACTGCGAGGCCGACTGGACCACCACCGAAAGCCTGTTCACCAGCGACTACATAGCCGGATTCGCCGAAGACAACACTATCGACGACGTGGTGGAATCGATAAACACCAACGTGCTGTACACACACTACAGCATGCAGATTCCCAACGAAAGGTGCAGGCTTACAATGAGCGGAAACTACAAGCTCACCGTGTTCGACGACAACAGCGGCGAAAAAGTGCTCACAGCTTGCTTCATGGTAGCGGAGAAGACAGCCGGGGTGAGTATGAAAGCAACAACAAACACCGACATCGACACGAACAAATCGCACCAGCAGGTGGAGATGGCGGTAAGCTATAACGGACTGAGAGTGACCGACCCGTCGACACAGATAAAGACCGTGGTGCTGCAAAACGGAAGATGGGACAACGCAAAGGTGAACCCCAAGCCGCAGTATACGACAACAAACGGACTGCAATGGACACACAACAAGCAGCTGATATTCGATGCCGGAAACGAATACCACAAGTTTGAGACCCTTGCCACATCGCACCCGACACTCGGCGTGGACAACATATCGTGGGACGGCGAGAACTACCACGCCAAACTCATTGCCACAGAACCGCGTCCCAACTATTTGTACGACGAGGACGCAAACGGAGCCTTCTACATCAGAAACAGCGACAACATCGAGAACAACCGCTCGTGCGACTATCTCTATACGCACTTCACGCTGAACTGCCCATTCCCCGTAAACGGCGAAGTCTACCTGAACGGGGCGTGGACATACGACCGCTTCCTGCCGGAATACAAAATGGAATACAACAGCGAGAAAAAATGCTACGAGGCCGCCGTGCTGCTGAAACAGGGATACTACTCATACCAATACGTGATGCTTGATGCCAACGGCACACCGACTGTCATGCCCACAGAAGGCAGCTTCTTCCAGACCGAAAACAAATACCAGGCCATGGTATACTACAGAGGTCAGGGCGACAGAACCGACAGGCTCGTGGGCTACCAGCGCATAAGTCTCAAATAAAGGAAACGATTCGCGCTTCCTGCAATTCCCCATCAAGGGGGTATGCCGCTTGGGCATACCCCCTGATGTTTCAAACACCACACGACGAAATCAAATCAAACAACTATCACACCCGGAAAGCCGCAACAAAACTGCAAAGGCACACACTAAAACCACAACAGGACACAGAATATCTATATTGCAAGCCACGGAATGTAAAAACCAAGCCACAGAACGTACATTCCAAGCCTTGGTATGTACATTCCAAGCCACACAATATAGAATAGAGACACACATAAGATGTTTATAAAAACAGCAAATGAAGTTTTCTGAAACAACGCCGAAAGCAGGAACACCTTACGTAATACTACAAGCAAAACAGGCAAAGATTCTGATAAACAGCAAGTAATAAAAAGGAAGGCGGATTTATGGGAAAATAATGCCGAAAAACAGGGTAAGGAAAAGCGAAAAATTTAGGCTCATTTTCAATGTTTCCTATTGTGGAATGAAATATTTTTTCATACCTTTGCACGCGAAAAGAAGACCAAAACGGAAAACTTTTCAAACGGAAAATACAGAAAAGTTTTCCAAAATAGATAACTTTTTCAGATTTTTCCAAATCAGAATTACACAAATAAGCAATGTAACAATCTGATTATTAATTATTTCACAAATTACCAAAGAAAGAGAAACGGAAAACTTTTAACAAGAAAAATAAAATTTAATACATAATACGGAGAAAATAATGGAAATCAAGAATTTCACCATCACGAAGCGCGACGGCTCGAAGGAGCGCTTCAGTTTGGACAAGATAATGAGTGCCATAATCAAGGCCTTCGACTCTGTGAGCGAACCTGCCGACCTGGGCTGCATATCGAAGATTATCAGCCATCTCGACATACATGAGGGCGTCACGGTAGAGGAAATACAGAACCAGGTGGAGGAGGCTCTCATGCGCGAGGGATACTACAAGGTATCGAAGAGTTTCATGCTATACAGACAGAGGCACACCGAAGACCGCGAGACGATGGAAAAGCTGAAGTTCCTTGCCGACTACTGCCAGGCGTCAAACGCCGCAACCGGCTCGAAATACGACGCCAACGCCAATGTGGAACACAAGAACATCGCTACGCTGATCGGTGAACTGCCCAAGTCGAGCTTCATCCGTCTGAACCGCCGTCTGCTGACGGACAGGATAAAGAAACTGTACGGAAAAGAACTGTCGGACAGATATATCAAGCTGCTCACGAACCACTTCATATACAAGAACGACGAGACAAGCCTTGCCAACTACTGCGCCTCGATAACCATGTATCCATGGCTCATCGGCGGAACTACATCCATCGGCGGAAACTCCACGGCACCCACCAACCTGAAGTCGTTCTGCGGCGGATTCGTGAATATGGTGTTCATGGTGTCAAGCATGCTGAGCGGCGCGTGCGCAACACCGGAGTTCCTGATGTATCTGAACTATTTCATCGGACTGGAATACGGCAAGGACTACTGGAAAAATGCCGACAAGGTGGTGGACCTCTCAATGAAGCAGCGCACCATCGACAAGATTATCACCGACTGCTTCGAGCAAATTGTGTATTCGATTAATCAGCCTACGGGAGCAAGAAACTACCAGGCTGTGTTCTGGAACATAGCATACTACGACAAGCCATACTTCGAGAGCCTGTTCGGAGAATTCTATTTCCCCGATGGAAGCCGTCCCGACTGGAACGGACTAAGCTGGCTGCAGAAACGGTTCATGAAATGGTTCAACAAGGAAAGGACCAAGACCGTGCTCACATTCCCCGTGGAGACAATGGCTTTGTTGGCAAAGGACGGCGACATGATCGACAAAGAATGGGCGGACTATACGGCTGAGATGTATTCGGAGGGACACTCCTTCTTCACATACATGAGCGACAATGCCGACTCGCTGAGTTCGTGCTGCCGACTGAGAAACGAGATTCAGGACAACGGATTCAGCTATACGCTCGGAGCGGGCGGCGTTTCGACCGGTTCGAAGAGTGTGCTGACGATAAACCTGAACCGCTGCATACAGTATGCCGTGAACAACAAGCTCGACTACAAGGAATATCTGGGCGAAATCATCGACCTGGCACACAAGGTGCAGCTCGCATACAACGAGAATCTGAAGGATTTCCAAAAGCAGGGAATGCTGCCGCTCTTTGATGCCGGATATATCAACATGGGACGACAGTATCTGACTATCGGAGTGAACGGACTCGTAGAAGCTGCCGAATTTATGGGTATGGAAATCAACGACAACCCGGAATATCTGTCGTTCGTGCAGGGCGTGCTGGGTATCGTGGAGACGTACAACAAGAAGTACAGGTCGAAGGACGTGATGTTCAACTGCGAGATGATCCCTGCCGAAAACGTGGGTGTGAAGCACGCCAAATGGGACCGCGAGGACGGATATTTCGTGCCGCGCGACTGCTATAACAGCTATTTCTACGTGGTGGAGGACGATTCACTGAACGTGATCGACAAGTTCAAGCTGCACGGCGCACCATACATCGAGCACCTCACCGGCGGCTCTGCCCTGCACATGAACCTCGACGAACACCTGTCGAAGGCACAGTACCGCCAGCTGCTGCGCGTTGCCGCAAAAGAGGGATGCAACTACTTCACGTTCAATATCCCAAACACAATCTGCAACGACTGCGGACACATCGACAAGAGGTATCTGAAGGAATGTCCGCACTGCCACAGCAAGAATGTGGACTATATGACGAGAATCATCGGCTACCTGAAGAGAGTAAGCAATTTCTCGGCACCACGCCAAGCTGAAGCAAAACGCAGATTCTACGCCGGAAAAGATAAGATGGGCGTTGAAGCATAAGCCGGCATTGGCCATATACACATAAGTCTCATTGGTTTCACAGGTGAAAATTCGAGCATAGCTATTCACAACTATTTCCAATTCACACATTCATCCGCCGCAATGCGGAACAGCAAAGCAAGAATGAGTAACCGTGAAATCAGTGAGACTTGTGTTTCGGAAACTACAAAGGAATCGCATAATACAGATTCATAAACAACCAGGCATAAAAAGAAAAGGAGAAATGATATGCTTAAATACGTGAACTGCGGCATCGTATTCCAGGAAATCCCCGACGAAGTGACGCTCTCTATAAACATTTCGAACTGTCCGTGCCGCTGTCCTGGCTGCCACAGCAGTTATCTGTGGGAAGACATAGGCGAAGTGTTCGACTGTGATGCTGTTGACAGATTCATGGACAGATACGGGAATGACATTACCTGTATATGCATCATGGGGGGCGACTCGTCGCCGAAGGATGTGGAGAACATTGCCCGACATATCCATACTGCATACCCGGAAATAAAGACCGGATGGTACAGCGGCAGAAAGGATGTGCCGCCAGGGATAGACAAGGATGCGTTCGACTATATCAAACTCGGTGCGTATATAAAGGACAAGGGGGCACTGAAGGAGAGGACAACAAACCAGCGCCTGTACAAAAAATCAGAAGACGGAACCTTCTGCGACATCACATCAAGATTCTGGAAATAAGGAAACGGAGACTTACAATCAAATGTCATCCACATTGACATAACCATGCATCACAGCGTATATCGTGAGCGCACCTACGCTCTTGCGGTTAAGTTTTTCGGTTATGTTGCGACGGTGGGAAATTATTGTCGATAGGCTGACATTCAGCTTATCGGCAATTTCTTTGTTTATAAAGCCTTTCACTATAAGAACAAGCACCTCGATTTCTCTGTCGGAAAGTATTTTCTGTGGCGCGGTGTGCGTATGCTCCTGAGGAAAGCCCTTGCCACCACGGTGTGCAGTCTGCTCCAACGAGAGAAGAGACTTTATAAGTATGTGTTCCGGCACACTGACGCAAAGGCAATGGAATTTGTCGAGATGTGATTCGGGGTCAGCAGATGTGCACATAACGATTGTCTTGCGGCAATTACGCGCGAAGAAATCCAGATGCGCAAGAACTATATTCATCGTGACGAAATAATGGAAATAGTCATCTGGACTGTTTGCAGCAAGTTCGTTGTAGGAACCGTACATATCTATCTGCATTCCAGGCATAATGTTGGCAAGCAGATTCTTCAAGCCTAAAGAGGCAAGAGTGTTCGAATCCACAACGGCAACCTTCGGGGGCATCTTCATTCCGTGCATATCTATATATGTTTTTTCCTCAAAAGAAAACAGAGAACACAGGAACCGTTGTAGGCAATGCAATCCACAACAGTCTGTGTTCTCTGTATTATGGTTAGTTATATTATTATCTGCATTGAAGCATATATTACGAGAAGAATCCCAACAATGTACCTGCAGCAACGGCAGAGCCGATAACTCCTGCCACATTCGGTCCCATAGCGTGCATAAGGAGGAAGTTGTGGCGATCGTACTCCAGACCAAGATTGTTGGAGATACGCGCACTCATCGGAACGGCACTTACACCGGCATTACCGATAAGCGGATTTATCTTCTTCTCCTTAGGCAGGAAGAGGTTCATGAACTTAACGAACAAAATACCTGTAGAAGAAGCAATGATGAAAGCGAATGCTCCAAGCAGGAAGATGAATACGGTGTTCAATGTAAGGAACTCGCTTGCCTGTGTAGAGCAACCCACGGTGAGACCGAGCAGCACAACGATAACATCATTGAGAGCGCTGCCTGCAGTCTTTGCCAGACGTGTGGTCTTGCCAGACTCCTTCAGAAGGTTTCCGAAGAAGAGCATACCGAGCAACGGCAGACCTGAGGGTACGATGAACGTGGTGAGCAACAGACCGATAATCGGGAAAAGGATACGCTCAGTCTGGCTGACGCGGCGTGCCGGCTTCATACGGATAAGACGCTCGTTCTTTGTGGTGAGCAGACGCATCAACGGCGGCTGGATAACCGGAACAAGAGCCATATATGAATATGCACAGACAGCAATGGCACCCATAAGGTTAGGACTCAGCTTGGACGAAAGGAAGATGGCCGTAGGACCGTCGGCACCACCGATGATGGCAATACCAGCAGCCTGGTTTGGCTCAAAGCCCAAAGCAAGCGCAATCATATAAGCTCCAAAGATACCGAACTGTGCTGCAGCACCGATGAGGATAAGCTTAGGATTGCTGATGAGTGCTGTGAAATCCGTCATTGCACCGATTCCGAGGAATACCAAAGGAGGATACCATCCCTGGCGCACACCCTGATAGAATATGTTGAGCACGGAGTTGTCCTCGTAAAGTCCTATCTCAAGCCCGGCATCAGCACGGAACGGAATATTTCCGAGCACGATTCCAAGACCAATAGGAACAAGGAGTAACGGCTCAAAGTCTTTCTTTATCGCCAGCCAAATGAAGAAACAGCCAACGACAATCATAATGAGGTTGCCCACAGTGGCGTTAACGAAGCCAGTATAGGAAAGGAACTCATTAAAGTTGCTTATTATAAAATCAATAAAATTCATAGTTTATCAATGTTTTATCCTATAGTTATCAAAGCGTCTCCCTCCATTACTGTGTCACCTGTATTCACGAGTATAGAAGTCACGGTTCCGTCATTCTCTGCCTCGATGTTGTTCTGCATCTTCATTGCCTCAAGCACGATGACAGTGTCGCCGGTCTTGACAACATCTCCAACCTTCACCTTAATCTCTGTGATGGTGCCAGGCAGCGGAGCGCCAACCTTTCTTCCAGCACCAGCTGCAGCAGCAGGCTTCTGTGCTGCCGGCTGTGATGCAGCGGCAGGAGCAGCGGCAACAGGAGCAGCCGGTTTTACTGCCGGACGCTTAGGCATAGACGACGCCTTGATTGGCTCCTTGAGTTCAACATCAAAATCGATACCATTGACACTCACCTTAGCGATGTTTCCTTCAACGTCCAATATCTCAACATCATAGTCAACACCCTGTACTTTATATTGATACTTATTCATAGTTTTAATTTTATTTCGTTATAAGTTTGTAGTAAAGTTATGATTACCGGCTGCCATAAAGAACAGCCAATGTTTGTTTGCCGCCTATTAAATGTGGTTATCTTCGATATGCACATTCCACATTGTGTGGTGCGGCTTGATTGTAATAATGTTGCTTTCAAAGTCGTGTACATCGTCCTGGTACTGCTTCAGAGCCATAGAAATGACAGCAATGTAAACCTCCTTGTCGCCAACAGCTGCCTTTGGAGCAGCCTTAGACTTGTCGGCAACAGCTGCATTTGCAGCAGCCTTAACATTTGCACTGGCAGCCTGAGCATCCTTGACCTTCTTGGAGTTCTGCTTGCGGACCATAAAGATTCCGAGAAGACGGAAGAACACGTAAAGAAGGGCAAGACAAGAGAATACGATACCCATCGACAGTATGGCAATTCCAATACCGTACGGGTCGTCGTGCTTCAGTTTTGCGACTTTCGATTCACCCTTGTCGATAAAGTTGTTTGCGCCAGGAGTAACCTGCTCGGCAGTCTTTACAGTCCAGTCGGCAGATCCGTCCTTCACTCTTGCATACGAAAGATTCGGAGCGAGTGCCGGCACAGACACAGAGTCGATGAGGTCAACGGCGTTTCCATCGTAGAGAGCAATCCACAAAGGCTTGCCCGGTTCCGACTTGACTGCAAGATGCTGCATTCCGTCTGCCGGATTGCCATTGAAATAGAGGATGAGATGCTTGCGCGCCGACATCATGGTGCGGTCGTCGCCATTAGGAATCATGCACATCATCTTGATACGCTCAGGAACACTGAGCGATTTGTCGAGCACTCTGCGGTCTGTAGTAACATACATTCCGCGAACATTGTAAGACGAGTAGGCAATGTTGGAAAGTTCAAGCCAAGCCTTATGCCCTCCGAACTCGTCAACAATACTTGCTGTGTTATTTGTCATCACCTCGTTGATCTTGATGTTTCTGGCACCTTGACCGAACACAGTAAGCGATGACAACAATACAGCAAACAAAGTTAAACTGATTTTTTTCATACTATTATTATATAAGTTATTTCTTCTATACGTTTTGTCAGAAAGACTATTCTATTATTTTAAGGATTTCTCTCTCGCAACTATTAATATATACGCAGGAGTGAGCGGCCATCCTGCCGCTCACAATCCTTGTCTGCATTATGCACCACAACAGAACAGTACGATAATCTGCGCGGTAAATATCCTAAGGAACATACTCAACGGATAAACCGTAGAATAACCTACGGCAGGTGCCTCCTTTGAGCACAGCGAGTTTGCGTAAGCCAATGCTGGAGGGTCGGTACATGTTCCTGCAAGCATACCCATAATGGTGAAATAGTTGAACCTGTATTTCAAGCGCGCTATCGTACCGATTATCAATATAGGAATGACAGTTATCAGGAAACCGGTATAAACGAATTTCAGTCCGTCGCCCTGCACTACAGTATTCCAGAATCCATTTCCTGCCTTGACGCCTACACTGGCAAGGAACAGAACAAGTCCTATTTCCCGAAGCATCATATTGGCACTGGTCGTAGTATACGTGACGAGACGGAATTTATATCCGAACCTACCTATAAGGATGGCTATAATAAGCGGACCTCCTGCTATACCTAATTTAATAGGTACAGGTATGCCGTGTATGCCGACAGGCAGACTACCGAACAGGATACCAAGAGTAATGCCGACAAATATTGTGGCAATATTAGGAGCATCAAGTCGCTTGATGGAGTTACCCATTACTGAGGCAACACGGTTAACAGAATCTTCCGGACCTACAACCATTATGCGGTCGCCCACCTGGAGCGAAAGGCTCGGGCTGGCAAACAAGTCCATACCCTGACGTGTGATTCTCGTAACGTTAACACCATAGACGCTTGAGAAATGCAGCTGTCCGAGCGTCTTGCCGTTTATGGATGAACGTGTTATCAAGACACGACGGCTCACCATCGGCTCGTCCTGTTTTTTCCAGTCCACCTCAACCTCAGGACCAAGGAACGCTCTGATGGCTTCGGCATCGCTTGACGCACAAACGATGTAAAGCAAGTCGCCTATATGCAGATTACTCTTTCCTCTTGGGGTTGACACATGACCGTCGTGCAATATACGCGTACAAACAAAATCACGGTTAAGAAATTCGTGAACCTGTGCGAGAGTGCGGTTTTCAAGATAAGAGTTCGTAACCTTTATGTGCAGGAAACACGGCTTGAAAGCAGAATTCTTTTCCTCTTCCTGCTGCAGCTGCTCTTCTTCCTTGTCGAGACGTATGTGGCAAATGTATCTCACCGCAATCGTTGCACCGATAATTCCAAGCACACCAAGCGGATAAGCGCATGCGTAACCACTTGCTATCTGCGGCACATCTCCGTTTGTGAATACCGTGGTAAGAGCCTCGTTTGCAGCTCCGAGACCTGGTGTATTTGTTACGGCACCAAAGAGCGTACCCACCATCATCGGCAGATTATGAGGGTTGCCCGTATCGAAGAATACGAAATAGCAGGCAAACATCACAGCGATGTTCAAGACAATCAAAGCCACAGAAAGAAGGTTCAGCGTAACGCCACCCTTTCTGAAACTTTCAAAAAAGCCCGGTCCCACCTGCAATCCAATCATAAAGACGAACAGTATAAGACCGAAATCCTGAACGAAAGACAGGATACTGGTTGGAGCAGTGAAACCCACATGCCCGGCAAGAATGCCTGCAAAGAGCACGAAAGTTACTCCAAGCGAGATTCCTCCCACTTTAATCTTGCCTAAATACACTCCACAGGCAATCACTACCGCATACAACAATACGATGTGTGCGATAGAGTCAGTTGTCGTAAATAGATTTATCAGCCAATCCATGATATTATAACTACTCTAATTAAGCGCATATTGCGCAATCTCAAATTTTCATTGCAAATTTAAGCAAAAAAATATTTACCAACTAATTTTTATGAATTTGTTTTACGGCGATACGCTCTTTTCTCTGTTTTCATTGAAATTATACGACATTTTAGAAATAAAAGTGCAATAAAAAAGAGCCAACCATAAGGTCAGCTCTTTTTTTATTGTTTTATTCAGGAAATCATCCGCAGGGCGGAGTTCCCATATTTCAAGTTCGGATTATGCCTCTGTTGCATCAGACCAGTCTTCCTTCGACTTGCGGATGTAGCTTGCGTAACGCAGCTTTGCCATGTTCTCTGTAGCAGCGAACAGAGCGTCAGCCTCGTTAGGATAAGCCTTCTTCACAGAAGAGAAGCGCACCTCATGCATCAGATAATCCTGGAACATATTCCAATCCGGCTCCTTAGAGTCGAGCACAAACGGATTCTTGCCTTCCTTGGCAAGCTCCGGATTGAAGCGCCACAGATGCCAATAACCGCAAGCAACGGCACGAGCCTCCTCGGCCTGGCTACGTCCCATACCGCCCTTGATCTTCAGACCGTGGTTGATACATGGAGCGTATGCGATAACAAGTGATGGGCCAGGATAAGCCTCTGCCTCGCGAATTGCCTTCAGGCACTGTGCGTTGTCGGCACCCATAGCAACCTGAGCCACGTATACATAGCCGTAAGTTGTTGCAATCATACCGAGATCCTTCTTACGTACTCTCTTACCACGTGCAGCGAACTGAGCGATAGCACCCAGCGGTGTAGCCTTAGAAGACTGTCCACCAGTGTTAGAGTAAACCTCAGTATCGAGAACGAGCAGGTTCACATCCTCGCCAGAAGCGATAACGTGGTCGAGACCGCCGTAACCGATATCGTAAGAAGCACCGTCACCACCGATGATCCACTGTGAACGCTTAACGAGATAGTGGTCGAGAGTCTTCAGCTCCTTGCAAGCCTCACAGCCAGCCTCAGCACCAGCCTCGATGAACGGCTTCAGCTTGGCAGCAGCAACCTTGGAAGCCTCAGCGTCCTCCTTGCTTGCGATCCACTCCTGAGCAGCAGCCTTATATTCAGCCGGAGCATTCTCATTTGCGATAACCTCATTAAGAAGTACTTCAACGCGCTCCTTCATCTTTCTGTTACCCATTACCATACCAAGACCGAACTCGCAGAAGTCCTCGAACAGAGAGTTTGCGAAAGCAGGACCCTGTCCCTTGGCATTTGTTGTATATGGAGTAGAAGGAACTGATGCTGAATAGATTGAAGAACAACCTGTAGCATTGGCAATCATCTCACGGTCGCCGAAGAGCTGAGAAACCAACTTAACGTAAGGTGTCTCACCGCAACCAGAGCAAGCTCCAGAGAACTCAAACAGCGGCTGAGCGAACTGAGAGTTCTTCGGGTTAGACTTAACGTCAATCAGCTCCTGCTTTGAAGTAACGTTCTTTGCAAGATAGTCCCAACCAGCAGCGAGTTCCTGCATATCCTTTGCATCCGGGTTGTAAGGAACCATCTTGAGAGCCTTGACAAGTTCGCCGGTCTCCTTGTCTTTCTTGCCAGGACAAACGTCAGCACAGTTGCCGCATCCGAGACAATCCAGCGGAGAAGGCTCGATAACGAAGTGCATTCCCTTCAGAGCTGCCGGAGCCTTCATTTCGATAGTCTCACCATTGAAGCCCTTTAGCTCCTCGTCGGTCAGAACGAACGGACGAATAGCTGCGTGAGGACAAACGAAAGAACACTTGTTGCACTGGATACAGTTCTCTGCATTCCATACCGGAACAAAAGCCTCAACGCCACGCTTCTCGTAAGCAGCAGTGCCATTGTACCATGTACCGTCCTGAGTATTGTGCTTAACGAAGTCTGAAACCTTCAACAGGTCACCAGCCTGAGCGTTGATAGGACGAACCATCTCCTTAACGAATGCAGGAGCGTTATCTGCCTTAGTCTCATCATCAGCAAGGTTTGCCCATGCTGGATCAACTTCAAACTTCTTGTACTCGTTACCACGGTCAACTGCCTGGTAGTTCTTGTTTACAACATCCTCACCCTTATTGCCATAAGACTTGACGATGAACTTCTTCATCTGCTCAACAGCAAGCTCTACAGGGATAACGCCTGTAATGCGGAAGAATGCACTCTGGAGGATAGTGTTGGTACGGTTGCCGAGACCAATCTCCTGGGCAATCTTTGTAGCGTTGATTGTGTAAACGGTGATATTGTTCTGAGCGAAGTAGCGCTTCACCTTGTTAGGCATGAAGTCTACAAGCTCCTGACCGTCGAAGATCGTGTTCAGAAGGAACGTACCGTTCTTGCGCAGACCACGTGTAACATCATACATGTGGAGGTAAGCCTGAACGTGGCAAGCCACGAAGTTAGGAGTATTTACCAAGTATGTAGAACGGATTTCCTCATCGCCGAAACGAAGGTGAGAGCATGTGAAACCACCTGACTTCTTAGAGTCATAAGAGAAGTATGCCTGGCAATACTTGTCGGTGTTGTCACCGATAATCTTCACAGAGTTCTTGTTTGCACCTACAGTACCGTCAGCACCGAGTCCATAGAACTTTGCCTCGAACAAGCCCTTGCCACCCATCGGGATTTCCTCTACTTCAGGAAGAGATGTGAATGTAACATCATCGATGATACCCAGTGTGAAGTGATCCTTCGGCTGCGGCAGATTGAGGTTGTCGAATACAGAGATAATCTTGGCTGGAGTTGTATCGTTAGAACCAAGACCGAAACGTCCACCAACGATAAGTGGTCTGTTCTCCACGTTGTAGAATGCGCTCTTAACGTCGAGATATAACGGCTCAGCCTCTGCTCCCGGCTCCTTTGTACGGTCGAGAACGGCAATCTTCTTCACTGTCTTAGGCACAGCAGCCAGCAAGTGCTTTACGCTGAACGGACGGAACAGGTGAACGCTGACCATACCAACCTTCTCTCCCTTCTCCATCATATAGTCGATAGCCTCGCGTGCAGCCTCTGTTGCAGAACCCATCAGGATAATCAGACGCTCTGCATCAACAGCTCCGTAATAGTCGAAGATATGGTGCTCACGGCCTGTAATCTTGCTCAGCTCGTCCATATAGTGCTCAACAATCTCCGGCAGCTTCTCGTATACTTCATTGCGAGACTCGCAGTGAGTGAAGAATGTCTCCGGGTTCTCAGCAGTACCGCGTGTTACCGGACGCTCTGGAGTAAGAGCACGGTCGCGGAAGCGCTTGACGTCGGCAGGATCAACCAGTTTTGCCACCTCATCCTGGTCAAGCATCTCAATCTTGTGATACTCGTGTGATGTACGGAAACCGTCAAAGAAGTTAATGAAAGGAATATCAGACTTGAGCGCTGCGAGATGCGGCACAGCAGAGAGGTCCATAACCTCCTGCACTGAACCGGAGCAGAACATTGCAAAACCAGTCTGACGGCAAGCCATCACGTCCATATGGTCACCGAAGATACACAGAGACTGTGTAGCGAGTGAACGTGCAGAAACGTTGAAGACGCATGGCAACATCTCACCAGCAATCTTGTACATATTAGGAATCATCAGCAACAGACCCTGCGAAGCAGTGAAGGTTGTCGTGAGCGCACCTGCCTGAAGAGATCCGTGAACAGCACCTGCTGCACCGCCCTCAGACTGCATTTCCTGTACACTAACGGTCTGCCCCCAGATGTTCTTACGACCTCTTGCAGCCCATTCGTCTACGTGCTCCGCCATCGGAGATGACGGTGTGATAGGATAAATGGCAGCTACCTCAGAGAACATATAGCTCACGTGAGCGGCAGCCTCGTTACCATCACAAGTGATAAACTTCTTTTCTTTTGCCATCTTAATAAAATATTAATGTTAATGTATCAATTAGTTTTTTGAGTTTTATTTTTCCTTGTTCATCTGCCGGATTCCGCATATTGTCAATAAAGGAATCCAAGCAACCACAGCGGAATCATCTTTCCGTGTCCTACCTCAGTGTTGTAGCGCGCATAGATGGTTTCGGAGTTCATTCTGATTTTTCCCGATTTTGTAGCGTCGCACACGCGGAACGTCAGTTTCTCGTCCACTATGTAGCTCGACGTCTTCCCCACCGTGTTCACCTTGTGGTCTTTCCACAGCGCATTCATGAAGAACGTCTCCATCACATCCTGCTTTTCCACGTTTATCGGATATATGGCATACATAAGGTTCGGATTGTGCAGCATCACCATTGGCGGTTTCTTGGGAAACGACTGCCCCACCGGATAAACGATATTGATGAGCCTTGCGTCTGTCAGATACTTTATGTAATTCATCACCGTGGCACGGCTTGTCTCTATGTCGCTTGCCAACTGGCTTATGTTCGGTGCCTTCGACCCGTTCACGGCGAGCTGATAGAAAAGTTTCTTTATCTTTGCCAGATATTTCAGTTCTATCTGCTTGATAAACAGGATATCCACCTCGGTCATCATGTTCATGGTCTTCAGAAGATTCTCCGAATAGTTTCTGTGCTCTCTGAAGAATGGGTAATAGCCGTGGTGCAGATAATCCTGAAAATACTTCAGCGGCGAAACGTATGGCAGTATGCGTCTGACAATCTGTTCATGATTCTCCACGATATCCTCAAGCGAATACGGTTCAAAGTTGTTTCCCGTCTGCAGGTTCAGGAATTCGCGGAACGAGAAGCCTCTCAAGTTATAGCTTTTCACTATGCCGCTGAGTTCCGACTCAGCATCCTTCAGCCTCATCACGCTACTTCCCGTGAACACTATCTTCAGATTCGGGTAGAGGTCGTAGCACTGTCGCAGCTCATGTGCCCAGTTCGGCTCCTTGAACACCTGGTCAATCAGCAAAGTACGTCCTCCGTTCCTATAGAATTCGCCTGCAAAGTCCGAGATTCCCCTTACCTGGAAATAGAAATTATTCATATTCACATACAGGCACTTTCTACTGTTAGCATCGGCATGTTCCTTTGCATACTGCAAGAGGAAGGTTGTCTTACCTACTCCACGCGAACCCTTTATACCTATCATACGGTGATTCCAGTCGATCTCATCCATAAGACATCGACGTACTGGAGCATCGTTATGCTCAACCAAGTAGTTATGTGTTCTGAAGAAAGCTTCCATCCTTTATTAGTAATTTAACCCTGCAAAGATAGTATATTATTATTAATTTTCAAACTGCACATTACAAAATCTGCCGTTTTTCACTATTTTTAAGGTTAGACACACATCCTCAAGCCTTCACAACGTATTTTTTCATCTTTTTTACATACAAAGCATGCACAAAGTCGCCATCCAACGCCGAACGATTTCACCAAAGAAAGCAAACGGGACTCTTCCGTTACGATATGTATAAAACTAAAAAAAAGAGAAAATGAAACCATTCATTCTCTCTTTCTCATGTCGGGGTGACAGGACTCGAACCTGCGACAGCCTGGTCCCAAACCAGGAACGCTACCAACTGCGCTACACCCCGTTGCAAACTGTCTTTCCTTGTTTGCGGGTGCAAAGGTACGGCTTTATTTTGAATTACCAAAACTTTTCACGCTTTTTTCTTCAAAAACTTATCCTTCTCTTCCGTACGCTGTATTTCTCTTTCTTTATACCTTATTGTATATAGCACACGCCAGGTTCCACGCGCCATTGCATAACAGAATAAATAAAGGGAAGAGAACAAACGGAATGTCCTCTCCCCTCGTTTTTATTTCATAATGTCATACCCCCACTTTACTGCTTGTCGAGCATTACGGCAAAGTATGCCCTCTTGCCGGTCGGCGATACGCCCTTAAGGATAAGTACAGGATCTTTGCTTGTCGAAGCTTCCCTCACAGCTTTCTGCAGGTCGTTCAGTGTCTTCATCGGCGCATCGTTTGCCTGCAGGATAACGAAGCCCTTGTATACGGCGGCATCTTTCAGTGCACCTGCATTAACCTTCGTCACCACGAGCCCACTTGTAATGTTAAGGTCTTTCTTCTCCTGCTCCGTCACTGGGCGGAATGCTCCTCCAAGCACATCGAGGTCGGCATCCTTCACGATATTGGTGTTGCCCTGTTCGTTCTTCAGCGTCAGCGTAGCGGTCTTGCGTGTCTTCTTGCGCAGATAAGATACCACAACCTTGTCGCCCGGTCGCTTGTTGGCTAGGAATTCCTGCAGCTCGCTCATCTTGGTGATTTTCTTTCCGTCGATTGCCGTCAACACGTCGCCTTCCTTCAGGTCGGCTTCGGCGGCAGCGCTGCCGTCCTCAACCTTCGACACGTAGATTCCCTCCATCGTTCCGAGGTCCACTTCCTTGCCTTGCTCCTTCTGTTGGTCAAAATAGTTGTTCACGTTCATTCCCATCACTCCGAGCAGTCCGCGCTGCACCGTGCCGTATTTCTTCAGATCGTCCACCACCTTGTTCATAATGGTTGTAGGTATGGCAAATCCGTAGCCGCTGTAGCTTCCGGTCTGCGAATAGAGCATGGCGTTGATTCCCACGAGTTCTCCTTTTGTGTTCACGAGTGCTCCACCCGAGTTGCCCGAGTTGATGGCAGCGTCGGTCTGTATGAACGACTCTATGCCGTTGGCTCCAAGCGAGCGTGCCTTCGCGCTTACGATACCAGCCGTAACCGTGGAGTTCAGATTGAACGGGTTACCCACCGCGAGCACCCACTCTCCCACTTTCAGCTTGTCGCTGTCGCCGATAGGCAGTGCCGGCAGATTCTTCGCGCTTATCTTTATCAGTGCGAGGTCTGTGGTCTTGTCTGTTCCTATTATGCGTGCCGAATACTCCTTGTTGTCGTTCAGTGTAACGGTCAGCTCGTCAGCCCCGTCCACCACGTGGTTGTTCGTCACGATGTATCCATCAGCAGAGATTATCACTCCCGAGCCAGCGCCCTCGCGCTTCGGTGTCTGCACCTTGCGCTTCTGCTTGCCTCCCTGACCACCCGGATTACCGAAGAATCCGAATGGGTCGAAAAAGTCGCCGAAAGGGTCGCCCTGCACGTCTACGGTCTGCACCTTGCTGTTCTGCAGGAACTTGATGTGTACCACCGAAGGGAGTGCCTTCTCAGCGGCATAAGTTAGGTCCACTGGTTGTGCCGGCACGGCAGCAACGTTTGCCACCGCGATGGTCGGCATTGCGGCTGTGAGTGTGACCACTGCCGCTGCCATTGCTAAACGATTCGAAAAATTTCTCATTGTCTTTATATCTTTTACTGTATTTTCTGCAAATGTTTTGCTTTCGGAGTGCAAATATAGACGCAAAAGATGTTAATCTGCCATATTGTCGCTCATATTTCTTCTCTTTTAACACTCATTCTGCAAGCATTAACGGCTCTTAGCCTGCCGGGACGTTTTTTTTACTTTTGTTTATAATCATATATGGAAAAGTTTCTATGAGCGTTACGCTGACAAGGAAGAGAAAATGCTACGCAGCGTTGCACTTTTGCCAAAGCCACATAGCATATTGCTCTTGAGCAAAAGACCAGAAAACAAAGCAACCATATATTTTGCCACAAAGACTATATAAATACATCCTGTCGATTTGACTTGCTACGCCATCTATATATATAAGTAAAGCAACCGACAATAGGTCCAACACTACTGATTAAAATTCACCCACAACACACTTTTAATAAACATTCACACTTTCGGCCCAATATTTTAACACACGCAAAAGAAAATTATTTACATTATTACGTACTGTTATTGTCCATTCTCTACGGTTGGCTGGTTTGACAACAGTTTTTCCGACAAAAGAAATTGGCTGATGTGGCGTTTATGTTTACAAAAACACCCGAAAAACACCTCGAAAACGGAATCGACCCACAACTTTTCATCACAAACTCTTCAGTCGTTCATTATGAACGATCAAAGCGTTTATATCGAACGACTGACTTTTTCGAGGTTTACCAATACGTCGGCAAGCACAACTACATGGATAGCAACGCATTACGTAGTCTGAGCAAAATTTCGAATTTTGCGAACAATTTTTCTGAAGCTCTCAAATATTCGATTCTCAGAGCGTATGCACCTCGCGATTTTAACAATTAAATGTATCTTTATGTTAAAGGCACGCCACTTTCACCAGGAAACCACAAAGACTTTTACTCCGACCACAAAGGACACACATGCAAAAACAAATTCTGATGCGACTTTGACTCATGCTGCCCCACTGCCACCCTGATCATATAGTTTTACACAAACTTATTATATGCCGAATAATACAATTATGTATGGATGATTTTTTCGCTACTATTGCCTGTTTTAGGCTTAGCAAATACACACATGAAATGTTAAAATCGCGAATTCATATCTAAGAATTAAAGGATAAGTTCTACTAATCGCCGCATTATGTCTATTTAATTTGACACAGATTTATATATGGCGTATATTTGCAGCGAAAATAAACAGACAATATAAAACTAATATGAACAGATTGCTTATTTCTATGGTTATGGCAACATTATCGACAAGTGCCTTCGCCCAGTCGCCCCAGCAGTGGACACTGAAGCAGTGCATCGACTACGCCATTGCCAACAACATTTCGCTGAAGAAGAAAGCCGTGGCGAAGCTTTCTGCACAGGAAGACGTGGAGCAGGCAAAGGCACAGCTACTGCCATCGCTCAACGCATCAACCACACAGACGCTCGGATTCCGTCCGTGGCCCAACGAACAGACAAGTATGGTGAGCAACGGCACGGTGCAGCGCAGCGTGGACAAATGGTCGTACAACGGCACATACGGCATCAACGCCAATTGGACTGTATGGAACGGCAACAAGAACCGCAACACACTGAAGCTCAACAAACTCACCGCCGAGCAGGCTGCCAGCGACTCTGCCATTACGGCAAAGACCATCGAGGAGCAGATCACACAGCTCTACGTACAGATTCTGTATACGGCAGAGGCTATGAAAGTGAACAAATACTCCTACGAGACGAGCCTTGCCAACGAGAAGCGCGGCGAGGAAATGGTAAAGGTGGGGAAGATGTCGAAAGCCGACCTCGCACAGCTCTCTGCACAGACGGCTACCGACAAATACGGCATAGTGGAGACAGAGAGCAATCTTGCAAAATACAAGTCGCAACTAAAGCAGCTACTCGAGATAACCGGCGAAACACCGTTCGACGTGGCTGTGCCGGCATCATCAGACTCGGAGGCAACAGCTTCTATACCCGGACTCACGGCGGTCTACGACAACGCCATAACAAACAGACCAGAAATCGTGTACAGCCAGCTGGGCATTAAGCAGAGCAACCTCAACATTGCCATAGCAAAGGCTGGATGGATGCCTACGGTGAGCATTACGGGCTCCGCCATGACAAGTTCTTCGTCGATGAACGACAACTCATGGGGCAA
>OQVS01000851.1_pt1 | contig 21372 bp, 32 predicted proteins | sample 1691601 | NCBI WGS metagenome assembly OQVS01 (sample SAMN03418268, study PRJEB22391) | human gut metagenome | biome: human-gut; feature: organic feature; material: feces | host: Homo sapiens | place: Tanzania | collected 2013-01
GTCAAGCATCTCCAGCGTTACGGTGTCGGCACTGTTGCCGGTGCTGCTTACCGCTGCAGTCTCGGTGCCATCATCTTCAGCCGCAGCGCGCACACCGCCCCACTTGCTGTCAAGATCCTTCCGTTTCCGGCTCATAGCTTACCTCCGCCCATAGGCCATCGTCATGTATCTGTCCAGCTGATCAGCCGTGATCACGCCGGAATTGACTGCCTGCTTGGCATAGTTGTAGGTCTCCGCCGCGCTGCGCCCATGCCCCGAGGCGTTGTTGATGTACCCCTGCACATTCTGCGCACTGGAGAACACATTGTTCGCGGTCTTTTTCTGCTTGGTATCCAGCGTCTTATACCACCGGCTGTAGGCAGACTTATCCCCGCCGCTGCTGCTCGCCGCCTTCTTGCTGCTCGCGCTGCCGGCCGCCTTTGCATTCGCAATCGCCAGCTGCTGGGCCAGCTGCTCACGGTTGAACACCATGTTCGCATCAAACTGGCGCCGGTTCTCGGCCATCGTGGCATCATACTGCCGCTGCTGCTCGGCAAGTTCCTTGGCCCACTGCTCGTCCGCTACATCGCCGCGGTACCCGGTGTACAGATAATCACGGTCCGTGTTGTAGCGGTTCACTTTGTCGCCCCACTCGGTATAGTCGCGCTTATAGGCCGTGTCCTCCTTCTGGGTCAGGTAATTCAGGTAGTTGTAGAAGTCGGTCACATTGTCCTGATACCGCCCGTAGTCGGTCGCATCGGCGCCCTGATACAGGCCGTACAGCGTTGCAAGGTCGTTGCCTTCGTTCTGGTACCGCGCCATTGCAAGGCTGTACAGATCCGGCAGCTTGTCATTCAGCGCAGTCAGATACTGCTGGTTTGCCTGCGCAGCCGCGCTGGTCGCATAGCTGTTGCCGTATCCACCGGTCAGCGCACTGGCACTGGCAGCCGCATTCACGGCAGCCTGCCGCCCCTGCTCCGCGTACTTGTCCTTGTACTGCTGGTACAGCGCGTCCTGGTTGAGATCGTATTGGAACGGCTTTCGGTTGGTGATCTGGTCGTACAGGCTGTCCAGCTCCGCATCCCACCGCGACTGGTACGCGCCCGGCCTCCGGCTCTGCACCTGCTGGAGATACGCCTTTGCCTGCGAGACTGCGCCGGAAGGGGAGTAGCCCCGTTCCAGATTCCCGAGCCTGCCCGCCGTGTAGTCGGAATAGCCCGGCAGCGTGTTCCGCGTGGAATAGCTGCCCTTGTAGTTCTGTGTGGTCTGGCCCTTGTTGACGAGCGTGGACTTGTACTGCCCGTCGGCCCCTACGCTGTCGATGCGGTAAGTGCCTCCCGCCGTGACCACCTCGTCGCCGACGCCGAGGCCGGACGGCGCGCGTCCGTCGTCATTTACTCTGTACAGCGCCATCTTTCGTCTCTCCCTTCTCGGGCGGCGTTGCTGCCTCTGCCGCCTCCTGCATCTCCACGAGCCTCTGAAGCTCCGCCCGGTAGCTGTCGAGCACGAGCGCTGCCACGACCGGCGGCAGCCTCGACCCGTTCAGCGCCTCGGCGATCTTCCTTCTCAGCTCGTTAACTTCTTTTACCATCATGTACCCTCCTCGGTATCCTCCGTGGCGTTGCCGGAGGTGTTGATGCTGGCCCCGTTAAAGGTGAGGCTCGTTCCCTTGATGCTGACGGCTCCGCTGCCCGCGATCTGGACGTGTGCGCTGTCGTCGCCGTTCTGTATGTACACGTCGCCCGACCCCGCAATGATGCGCACTGCGCCGTAGCTGTACAGCTCCACTGCCGACGCCGCCGAGCTTGCGCCCGTGATGCTGATCCATCCCTTGTTGCCGATGTTCAGATCCAGCGACGCCAGCGCGCCGGATGCGTTTGTGCTGACCGATGCGGCCAGCGCCGTCAGCTCCTGCACGTCCGCGATCAGCGACGAAAGCTGCATCTGAATGCTGGTGTAGCTGCCGTTCTGGTTGAGCAGCAGATCGCTTGCCTTGATGGAGCCTGTGATATCCGCGCCCGTCGCGGTCAGCTTGCCGGTCGAATCCACCTTAAATGCACTTCCGATGGAAAGCCCGTCCGTTCCGAAGTAAAGTCCGGCCCCGCCCCATGTGTTGTCGGTGCGGTAGATGCTGCTCTCGGAGATGCTCCACGGGCCGAAGCTCGACCCGGCAGCCGCCGTGACTGTTCCGGTCAGCTTCGCGTCGAATGCCTCCAGCGTCCCGGAAGGGAAGTGCAGCTTCTTTTCCGACAGGTACGCGACCTCGTCGCCGCCCTGCCAGAAGCTGACCCTGCCGGACGTGACGGTCAGCAGCTCGTTCTTTGTCTTGTCGATGACTTCGTTTTCGTTGGACACGGTCGTCTCGATGTTGCCCACGCCCACGCCGTACACGGGCTTCACCCCGTCGTAGTACAGAAGACCCGTCTTCACATACTGCTTCGAGTTCACTGTGAACGCGTTGTTGACGCCCGCCGAGAATTCATACAGCTGCCGGATTCCGAACTCGTTTCCGTCAATGGTCATGCTGGCCTCCCGCCAGTACTTTCCGAAGTCCGACACGGCAACATAATTTCCGCTGAGCTTGAGCTTGAATGCCTCGGAGTTCTCCGCCGCGAAATCCGCCGTCTTGATGATGAGCGTCTTGAGCGCGGCAAATCCGCTCAGCTCCGTCAGCCGCTCCTCCTTCGACAGTGCGCTTGCATCGATGGCCTGCGAGATCTGCGTGAGCACCGCGCCCGCCGACCAGTCCGCGCCGTTCAGCTCATCCGTCAGCTGCACCAGATACCGCCGCAGCCCGTCCAGCTGCTGCGCGGCGTCTCCGCCGGTCATGGGCGGATACTGTAAAGTCAGACTTCCCATGCGCGCCTCACAGATGGATGAACGGGGCCGTCATTTTCGGCATGTTCGTCCGGTTGTAAAAATCCTGATACGCCGTGTAGTAGGCGTTGTACTTGGTCATTGCGTTGTTGTACCGCGTCATTTCTCCGTTCGCGTCGGAGATCTTCATTTCCAGATACCAGCGGTATATCTCGTCATACGGCCACGGAATGCGCAGCTTCGTGTCGAGATCGACCGTTTCCGGGTACCCCTCGAACGTCTGTTCGTTTGGCTTCTCCTGCGGCACACAGCCGCACCATTCGCGGTCGAGCGGATCGCGCGTCCGCACCCACGGCTCGCAGACCGGATTCCCGCTTCCATGTGTTTTTTCTATTTCCAGATAGACTACGCCGTCCAGCTCGCTGAGCCAGCGCACCTTATCGATGTTCTCATATTGATTTGGCGTGAGCCGGTCAACGGCTTCAATCGCCTCTCGGATGGTCATGCTCACTGCCTCCTTTTCATTTTCCGTATTCGATAAAAGGGCCGCTTGCGCGGCCCTCTTTATCACTGCTGCTGCATTTCGTGGACGCGCTCAAAGAGCTCCGTCTCCTGCATCTGTGCGTGCTCCAGCACCTCGGCCACCGCCAGCGGCACCTCCACGGGCTTACCGCGCGGCACCTGATATGCCTTACCGTTGATGCAGACAAATTCGAACTGCTGCTCTGTCTCCGATGCGCGCGGCAGGAAGATGTTCTTCGTTGCCTGCGCTTCGGCCTTGGTTTCTACCTCTGCCATTTCGGCCTTGGTTTCTACCTCTGCCATTTCGGTCTTGGTTTCTACCTCTGCCATTTCGGTCTTGGTTTTTACCTCTGCCATGCTGTACCTCCTTAGTTGGCCTCGTCCGTGCCGGAGTACTCCGACAGGCTCTCCACGCGGACCATGCGATCCTGATAGAGGATCTTCGTCGCGGTGGAGAACTTATAGCCGAGCGTGCTGAACTGGTTCAGCGGGCCGCCCGCCTGCTCCTTGCTCTTGACGATCATTTCCAGACCGCCGCCCTCCGGATCGATCATGCCGAAGGCGTCCTTGCCGAGGAAGAGCGTGGAATACACGCTGTAGTAGGTCGCCGCAGGCGTACCGCCCGTACCGGCTGCCGTCTTGACGGGGCAGGTGTTGTTGTTCCAGATCTTCGCCTCGGTCGTCTCGATGAAGCGAACGCCGTGCAGCTCGCCGATCTCGCCGGTAAACAGCGGCGTGACCGCCGCATACTTGTGCGCCTCAATCCACTCCTTGTTCTCGCGCAGGTCATAGGAGACCGACGGATGGATGATCGCAACGTACTTGCCGTTGATCGTCGGCGCCTTGAGCTTTTTCAGCGTGGTCACGGCCTTGTTGACCTCGGTCGGGGTCAGCTTGGACGTGGTGTCCATGCCCGCTCTGGTATCGACGGCGGTATGCGCGCCCGCCGTGCTCACCTTGTCGCAGTACTGGACGGTCTGTCCAGCTGCGAGGGTGTCCCGCACAAGCTTGTCCTGCGTGGTGCCCGCCGAAGCGCCCAGCTCCTCGGTCGCGTTGAGGATCACGTTGTCGATGGCGTGCAGCTCCAGCTGATCGGATACCGTCAGGTAGGTGCCGTACTGCAGGATGCTTGCCGTCATGCTCGACTGTCCGAACTTCTGGCCGGTCGGGATGACGCCCTCGGTCAGTGCCGAAGCGTCCGCGAGGGTGTTGAACTTGCGCCATTCGACCTTCTTGCCTCTGCCCTTCGGCAGCGGCTGCTTCCTGGCGAACTGCGCGTGGATCAGATTCGGACGCGCGTTTTCCAGCAGCTCCGTGTCGTAGTAGGTCTTCATCAGCGACGACAGGTCGTTGGGCGCTGCGAACGCCGTGGTCGAGCCGTCGTATGCGTTTACATAGTTCTGCGTGGTGTTGACCAGCGTACCGGCGTCCGGTGCGTGGCATACCTGCATGATCTCAGAAAGTGTCTTCAAAATTTAGCTCCCTTCCCGGGGCTAAAGATGCTTAGAAGGTGATCTTCTCGCCCCGATTGACTCGTGCGCGAATTTCGTCGCGCTGTTGTTTCGTGAGCTTTCGAGGGTCAAACTGTACGGGCATGCCGTTTCCTGCGTTGGCCGCGCCCTCCGGAGGACGCATCCCGTTCGCCTGGATACCGGCTACGATCTGCTGCTGTGTTGCCTGCGCGACGGCGCGCGTCCGCGCTGCCGCCAGCTCCGCCTTGTGGACGACCTCATAGGCCGTCAGCGCCGGGACGCCGTTGGAGACCAGCCGCCCAAAGTCCGGGTTTGCCAGCTCCTGCGACAGATCCGCCTGCGGGTACATCGCCTGCACCTCCGCGAACTGCCCGACGATGCGGTCGAATTCCGCCCGCCGCTGCATTTCGCCCTGCGCCGCTGCGTTCTCGCGCTGGAGCGCGGCGTTCTGCCGCTCCAACTGCTTCGTGTGCATCAGCGTTTCCAGCGGGATGCCCTTCTCCATGGCCTCGGCCTCGTAAAGCCGCTTGTCGTCGGTCAGCTTTCTGGTCAGCGCGTCATAGTCGATCTTGTCCGGATCGGAGACGTCGATGCCGTACTGCTGGCCCAGCACATCGAGGATGGGGGAGAACTTGCTGATCGTTGCCTTCGAGTTCTTGAGGCGTTCCATAACTGCCTCTTTTACTTTCCGGCCATACTCTGCCTTGTACTTGCCCTTGATGAGACTCTCGAAAGTTTCTTCCTGCTGCACCTGAGCGCCGGGTGCGGTCTGCGCGGCTGCGGCGGGGCCGGGGGCTCCTTCCGGGCCGTTTGGACAACCGGTCGTGCCTACAAGGGCTGTGGCCGGACTGCTCGTGTTCGGCTGGGCGTTGGCCGTCATACCGCCCATGCCGCCAGCGTCGGCGGCGAAAAATGGGATAAACGATTTGTAAAACATATAGTTCCTTTCAGCCCGTCGGTGGGCGATCCCTTGAATTTATCTCGTCGCGCTGTGCGCGGTCGATACGTTTTCTTCCGGTCAATCCGGCTGTGTGCTCTTCTGCGACTGCTCCCGCGCATCCGTCACGGTCTTTGCCTCCGTGCCCGCTTCTTCGCCGGGCATTTCTGCCTTTGCGTTTCCGGCCGCCGGAGCCTGCGCCTGCGCATCCGCGCCAAGGATCTGCTGTGCCAGCCCGTCCGCCATGGCCGGGTCGAAGCGCTCCGCCAGTGCCAGCGCCATCTGCTGCCAGCTGGCCAGCTCCTGCTGGAGCGTTCCGTTCTGTGCGATCTTCTGGCTGATCTCGTCCTTGCCGTCAAAGTCCATCATGTCGAGCGTCGCCAGCGCCTGATCCGCCCTTGTCGGGTCGAAGAATCCGAGCTGATAGAATTGCAGCGCCAGTTCGTTCTGGCTGAGCCTCGTATACTCGGAGGATTTCTGCGCCGATACCTCGATATCGAATACCGGCTTGCGCCATGTCACGTCTCCGCCAAGGCCCAGCAGCTCCTGCTGCTTGAGATTCTGGTTCGAGTAGGTTACATATTCCTCCGTCCCGAGCTGGCCCCGGATGCGGAACTTGCGCGGCAGATCGTAGAACTGCCGTATCCGCTCGATCACCATGCGGATGAGCCGCGCGTATGCCCGGTATGCCGAGCGTGTCGCGTCCTTGGAGCTGCGCCCGGACGCCTCCTGCAAGGCGGCAATGGCGCTGGCCGCCGTCACGCCGGAGCTTACCGAGCCGTTGTTGACGTCCGTGTTGCCGGTCGTCCATTTCAGCTCCTCGATCTTGTTCTGAATGACGTTTATGTAGTTTGCCGACAGGGGACTGACCGTGATCGGCATCACCGAGTCCTGTCCCAGATTGCCGTCCGCGTGGACGAACGGCTTTCGCCAGTCGGCGTATTCCTTTTCGTTGATACTTCCGTCGCTGCGGATGAACCAGCGCGGCGTGGACGCCATCACGGAGTTTTTCAGGATCGCCTGATTGAGCAGGTCGATCTGCTCCTGTGCGCTCTTGCCGATGTCGATATAGCCGTATCCGGCAATCGATCCCTTCACCGGGAAGAGCGCGTCGATCACGAACGGATAATCTCCGTCCTCGTAAAGCCCGCTCTGCATATTCGGATCGTTCTCGGTTGCAGAAAGCACCGTCTCGCCCACGAATTTGCAGAAGTGGAGCACGCTCTTTCCGTTCTCGATCTTCTTGTAGTACCAGTCCACCACGAGCGATTTGTCCGTCGTATCCACCTGATCGTCCGTTTCGTACTTGCTGACAAAGGTGTTGTCGCTGCGCAGCGTGTCGCCGACCTGCGGATACCGCTGCTTGAGCACGTCGTTGTCCACCAGCTCCGCGTAGAAAAGGTTTTTGCTCTTCTGAATGTCGGTCACGCCCGGCTCCCAGAAGAGGTTGAGCAGATCGATCTCCCGGATGGATACATCCCCGAGTCCGTTGAGCTTGGAGCTGTCCCAGAACACGCCCCATGCCAGCGTTCCCTGCTTCATCTTCGTCCAGCATGAGTCGGAATACGTCTCCTCGAAGTCGTTCTGTTCGAGGATCACCGGCACAATGCTGGTGAGCATCGCCGCCTCGGAGCGGTCGTCCGGCTCTCTTGGCCGGATGGCAGGCTCCGGAAACGCCGCCACGGCGTCCGCGTGCTTGCCCATAATGACGTTGAAGAGCCACGCCGACCGCCACTGCGGGTCGTATGGATTCCCACTCGGACTCATTTCCTGCCAGTGCTGGAGCTTCCACCACTGCTCGCAGGCGACGAGCCGATTTTCAAGCGCCTTCTTTCCGGACTTGTACTTGGTCAGCGTATCCATAGCCGTCCGGATCTGCGCCACGCCGATGGGCTGCATCGTTTCGCCCGCTTCAATGTCGCCCAGCACGTCCTGTATCGTCGTCATGTTCGTGTTTTCGTCCATGTTTCTCTCCTTTCGGTGTCCAAGTCTGACACCGCGTCAGGCGTCGCTTCCGGTTTCCAGAACGCGTCCGATGCTGTAGAGCTTAAACGGCCCTGTGCCGGTGATCTTGAATCGCAGATGGTCGCATCGCTGCGGGCGGATCGGCAGCAGGAACGTCCGCAGTCCGTGTCCGTCCATGTGTCCGGCGTGCCGGAACTCCCCGCAGGAGTCGTACTCGATCCAGAAGTCGCACGCGCTTCCGATCGGCAGCTGCATCCGCAGATTCAGCCGTGAGATGTATTTCTTCCCGACGAGGCCGCACGTCATGATCCCGGTCGTCGCCGACCACTGGATCTCCGGCTCGACATTTCCGCCGCCGGAGCCGTAGGCCGTGATAAGCATCCCGTTTACGTGGAGCATATAAAGCTCATCGTCGAGCGCGGCGAACTGCGTCACATGTAGTCCGTCCTCCCGGTGCCAAAGCCCCTTGAGCGTGTCATATACGAAAAGCTGCCATGCATCTTTGCTGTCCTGCATTGAGATGAAATACTTCCCGCGCACGCCTCCGGCAGCCGCCTTGCGGTAAAGCTCCGGCCCGAAGGCGTCCGAGATCAGATAGGGGAGAGAGCCGTCATAGACGCACACGCCGTCCCGCGCCTTGTAATAGAGCTTATCGGCGATAACGGTCAGGCTCTGTTCGCTTCCGCGCTGCACGCCTCGGGCCTTGATCTCCTTTACCTGATGCGCGCCCTGCGCGCTCGGATAAATGCGGTGAAAGCAGTCCTCCTTGAAGAAGATCGGACTGTCTGCCAGCGTCGCGGCTCCTGTGAAGCGTCCGTCCGTGCCGCAGCTTGCGCGCCATGAGTCGGTCGAAATGCCCTGATAGCACTCCCAGTTCTTGAAATCGCCCAGCTTGCAGCAGTACAGCTCGTTGACGGTTTTCCCGTCGGATACGCCGTACCGGCAGCCCCAGAGCCGGTTACCGCTCTCGGTGATGTAGTCCATCTTCGGCACACGCCGGGCGGCCTTGACCTCGCCGGTGCTCTGGCTCGCGTCCGCGTCCACGATCCCGACGATCACAAGGTAGTTGTCGCCGACGTCCTGCAAAACGTGGGAGCCGTTGAGCTTTTCGACCTGATTCGTCCCGTCGAGGCCGCTGATCTGCACGCCGTCATACTTCTTGAAGCCCGCTCCGATGCCGTTTGCCTCCAGCTTGACGTATACCGTCGGGATGCTCACCCACTGGCTCTGGACGGAGCTCCACTGTTTCAGCTCATGCTTTCCCGTGTCCAGCCAGTAGGCGTCGTTCGCGGCGTCCTCCGGCATCGCCTGCTGCCGGTATGTGATCGTGATAACGGCTCCGTCCACGGTGCAGACCTTGATGGAAAGCGCCGTCTGCGTGCAATCCACAAGGTTTTCATGGCCCATGTAGCCGTTGTCCGTGTAGTCCTCGGTGTTGAAATACCATCCGTCCGGGAAAACGCAGATGTACGCGCCCATGGATACCATCTGTTTTTCTCCCTCGGAGAGCAGCACCCCGCCCATGTAGGGGGACATGGACAGTGCGTTGTACCACAGCACGCCGTCCTCGATCCATGCCAGCGCGTCCTTTGCCAGCAGCCCCTGAATGCCGGAGAAATCGCCGACCATTGCGCGGGCCGCGCGCTGAGACAGCAGGGGATAGTAATCCGAGGTGAGATTCTGCATCTCGTAGAATTCGCCGTCGGCAATGCGCAGGTTGTGGTTGTAGCCCGCGAAGGTCTCTGTCACCATCTGTTCCTGCGCAGGCGCGCTCAGTTCGGGGTATCGCATCATCTTTCCTCCATCATGTTCAGCGGATCGATCCACTGCGGCTTTTCCGGCACGGCCAGCATCGGCTTCACCGGCCTCGACATGCAGAAATACCGCCATTCGTCCGCGCAGTTGTGGGAGATCACGCCGCCTTGTATTACAAAATCGTGCGTTTCCTCCACTTCCATGTTGTATACATCTGCGCATCCTGCACGCCTAACCGATTTGACCTTCATCCCGGATCCTCCTCCGCCGAAATGCCGCCTTGCAGTTCGGCCCACAGAAATGATTCGAGCCTTGCGGGTAAACGAACTTGGTCTGATATGTCTTTCCGCAGAAGCTGCAAACGTATGTTTGAACCTTCCGCTTTTCCCAATTTTCAAGCCCCAGCTTTGCGTGGAAGCCCCTTCCTGCATCCGAGCCGTGCCACACGCGGGCGGCCTCTCTGGCTGCACCGATGCAGGCCGCGCTTTCTGCGCGCCTTTCCGGCGTGCTCATGTGCCCGCTCAAATGCTCGTGTCCTTCCAGCAGCTCAAGATTCGAAATGTCGTTGTTGCTCCGATCTCCGTCCTTGTGGTGAATGTGATATCCTTCCGGTATCTCTCCGTTGTGATACTCCCACACGGCTCTGTGGAGTCGGTGTCCCTTTCGCTGGAAATACGTTCCGCACAGGTAATACGTCACTCCGTCAAACTTCTGCGCCGTCGCGCTGATCTTCTGAATTTCCATATGTTTTTACCTCCATCCCTGCCGACAGATCCCCGGCGCGTATCCAATCGCCGTTTGGAAGCATGAATCTGTGGTCATCGGTGCATTGAATGATCGTTCCGTCCTCCAACTCGATTTCCAGAAGCTCCGCGTCTTTTCGCGTTCTTCGCACATCTCCGTATCTGTGGAGCTGCCCGTCCGAGGACATCACCCGCCCCGTTGTCCCGACGAGGCTTTCCATCGTCCTGTATCCATTTTCCGTGAGCACCAACGTGTCCCCCACGAGGCAATGATCCTCAAGGCTCGTATCCAGATCTTCCGGCTTGTGTTCATCGTACATGAGCAGCGGGATCGTCCGGAGGAACGCCTTGCAGGTGTTGAAAACGTACATACGCGGGTATCCGTTCTCGTCGAATTGCAGCCGGTAGTGGCATTGCATCCAGCCCGGAATGCGTTTGTTGTCGCCCGGCGTGAAATATACGCGGTATCTGGCCGCTGTCTGCGCCACGCTTTCTCCGCGCGAAGCGTCCCAGATCGACGGGTCTGCCACTCCGGTGATCTGCTTTCCGGCCAGCCATGGATGCTCTCGCTCCATCTTCGCGATCTCCTGAAACTGCACGTCCGGCGACCACTTGACGCCGGTGTTCGGCTCGCGTGTGCATCCGTAAAGCTCCAGAATGCGGTAGATCACGCCGTCGTAATCGACGGCCCACCACGCGCAGGAGAACGGCTTCCCGTATCCGAAGTCGTAGCTCCGGCAGATCGTCCAGCCCGGATCGGGCGTGAACGGCTCGATCACATGGGTGTTCTGCCGTGTCTGATAGCCCTCCGGGTTGTTGATAAAATCCTCGAAGAACTGGCCCTCGTAAATGTCCCACCGGCCCTCCAGCCATGCCTGCCGGAGCTTTTCCGGCAGCTTTTGCAGCGTCTGGACGTACTCCGGCTGCGTCTCCATGAGCGCCTTGTTGTCGGTCACCAGCGCCTGGATGAACGTGTAGTTCTCCGGCTTTTCGCCTTCCTCAAAAATGCGATCGATGAACAGCCGCTTGAAATATCCGTGGCTCTGACCGCCCGGATTGAGCGTGTAATAGGTGCGCTTCGGGAATCCGTTCGTACCGCGTACCGTGGTGTCGATGGCATCGAGCCACTCCTTTTTGAGCTGCGCGGCCTCGTCGATGAATACCACATCGTACTCCGCGCCCTGATACTGGAGCATATCGTTATCGTTTGCGCAGTAGCCGAACTTGATCGTCGAGCCGTTTCGGAATGTCAGGAGCTTCTTGTCCTGCGCATACCGCGCAACGCCGTTCAGCTCCTGCCTGAGCTGGTTGATGTGGTTGTTGAGCAGCTCCGGATACGTCCGGCGCACGATGAGGATCTTGATCCCCGGCCAGCTGAGCGCCAGCAGCTTCGACTTTGCGCGGACGGACCAGCTTTTTCCGCCGCCTCTGGCCCCTCCGTAGGCCACATAGCGCGTCAGCGCTTCCATGAAGCGCCTCTGCTTGTCGGAGATGCGCGAAAAGTCGAGCGTTACCTTCGCCATTGCGCGATCTCCTCCGGAAGTTCGATCTCCGTCTCCGTCGTACCGCCTGCCTTTTCATCCCATCCGAACTTTCGTTCCAGATGGAACTTTGCGCCGTTCGCGGCGGAGCTGTCGAGGCGCTGGATGTTGTAGATCTCGATTCGCGCCCCTGCGCGCGCGCAAGTCCTGGCGAATTCCTCCGATGTGCGCATCGCATCCCATTGCTTTTCGTCCAGGCCCAGCGCGCCCAGCAGCTCCGGCATGCACGGAGGCCGTATCCATATCTCGCGCATGAGCGGCTTTTTCCCGCGCATCACCGGCACGACCGCCGTCTGCGTGTGTCCGTATTTGTCGAGCGCGGGGCATTGCATCACGATCCGTTCTCCGTTTTTGATAAACTCCCGATCCTCCAGCACCGGCTCCGTCCTTGTCACCGGCTCCCTGTAGCAGATCGATGTGAAATACCGGTCGATCGCGGAGCGAAGCTCCCGCGCGCTCTTGTACACCTTTTCGTTCAGGCTCTTCGCCCCCTTCCTTTTTCGGAGACTCTGCCAGGCGCGGAGGTTCCCAACTCCGCGCCCAGTAGGAAGGAAAGAACATGGCTCGTACCGCCTCGGGCCTTCGCCCGGCACAGCCTCCGAAATATGCAAAAAAATCCGGACCCCCGCTTTCGCGGAGATCCGGCTTTCGCTCGTCCATATTGCCCTTCGGATGCACAAGCAGCCGACGACCTCCGCAGCAGCGGACAGATCATCGGCTCAGGCTCATAGGCTCAGGCTCAGTATTCACGATCGAGGTTTTCCTACAATTTTTGCAGTACAGTGGGAAGTCCCGGAGCCGCGTGGACTCCAGCAATCGGATCGGCGTCCGTCTGCCGCATATCGGGCAGACGACGCGATCTCCTTCCCTCACTAGCACCTTACCACACTTTTGTTCGCATTGCAAGTACTTTTTTCGCCTCCCCTCGGCATCGTCGCAAAACCCTACACATTTACAAGGCAAGATTTAAGCGGCTCCCGTCCGCTTCAATTTTTCATCCTTTGGGGATCGAATACATATTTATAGTATTGGTATCCGTACTGTGTGGCTCTGGCCTCAACAAGTACATAGCCGCGCGGGGCGACCGGCGGATGCTCCGGGCTGTACTCCCGGACGGCCTCGGTGGCAGGCTCCGGCTCCGGCTTTGTGCAGGTGCGGCTTGCCTTGTATCTGTGGCCTCCGAACTCCTTCCGCCAGTGGCCGTGCAGGTAGTTCGCCAGCGCGGTGTAGTCCTGCCCGTGATCTATCTTTTCTCCATTCTGGTTTACATAATAGTTGTGCTTGCGAAGGTGCTTGCTCTCGACCACGCTTCCGAGGCCCCACAGCTTCGCAATGGCGTCCTCCGGGATGCCGTCAGAGACCATGTGGATGTGGAAGCGGTTCGTAGATTTTCCGCGCCCGTATACCATCACGATCTTTGCCTCCGGGTATCGGTATGTAAGTCTGCGCCAGAATCTATCACGGATACACTTGATCTCTCCCACGGTATGCACCTCAAACTCCGCGCTGAGCGTAAGCGTGGAGTAGAGGCTGGTCGGGCCGAAATTTGCGTTGATAAGCGCCGCGAACTTGCCCTCTGAAATTTTGGAGTTGAATTCGTCGCGCTCTGCCTGTGTGGCGAAGCGCGGCTTTCTCGGCTTGCTGCTCTTGATATCCGCCTGCTCGCTCACGTTGTATACGATCTGGGTGCATACCGCCCCGGCGAAAAGCCGCCGCTTGTGCCTCTTTGTCATAATTTCTCCCGCCCTGCCTTATTTTCCGAGGCTTGCGACAATTTGCCGTTCGCGCTCTGATAACTCCCATATATGTGCTGCGGCCTTCTCTGCTGCGGCCTTCTCTGCTGCTGCCTTCTCTGCTGCGGCCTTCTCTGCTGCGGCTTTCTCGGATAGCAGTAGGCCTCCGCCGAAAATCGCTTTCCCCATCTGGCACTGGCTGTCCAGCTTTGCAATCTGTGTGCAGTCCTTGCGCTTAACCGCAAGCTCTATACCGTAGTGCGCATATTTCTGCAGCATGGCTGCCGTAAGCACATGATCTGGGTATGTATATTTCGGCAACTCCCGTTTCGTCTCCGACTTTATCTTCCGCATCGCCCGCTCGATTGCCTTTCTCAGTTCTGGTGCAGTTTGCGCGACGTTCCCGCCATAGCTTGTAATAAATGCTGTGCGAACGACTGCGCCATTCTCGTATGTGATATCTGCATCGCAAATGATATGATTCGTCCGCATCACAACTGATCGGCCGGAGAACGCCGTGAGCGACGGCGCAAAGAGAAAAAATGAGATCCCTCTATCCAGATAAAATTCGCAGATTTTTGATAAGATCGAAAACGGCGGGTTATCCAGCACTGTGCATCCGTCCGGATATTCAAAGCGTTCATAGTCCCCACCCGGGTAGAACGGCCGCACGATGCAGGCAGGATCGATTCCATACTCACTGCACGCCCAATCCAGGATTGCATCATAAACGAGCGGTGGCGTGTAGCAGTCATCCGTTGTCTTTTTGGGTTTGAATTTCTCCGTGAACGCATCGTATTCCGGGTTGTCGCCGAATAAGCATCCTTGTTCCCATTGCATACCGAAGCCCTCCTTTGTGTTTCTCTGCCCGTTCAAAACGTGGCCGGATCTTCCGGCCATGCGTTCAGCGTACAGCGCCGCTGTCGCTTACTTTAATTCCTGCTTCTTCCAGTAAATCGTCGATATCCATCCATTGGCTATCCCCGATGTATTCTCCGTCGGCATCGTAAAATTGGTACTCGGTGTAAGGCTTTGCATTTATTCCCGTGTACTCTTTCAGCAGCTCTCTGTATCTGTTCCCATACTGCTCTTCTAAAATTTCGTCGCGCTGCTCACTTGTAATGTATTTATCCATCACGTCACCTCCACGGCCTCATCCAGCCGCACATTGATCTTCTTCCCGCCGGACTCGATCACATATCCTCCATGCCCGCCGTACCTTGCCTCGAATTTCAGCGCATCGTACACCGCGCCCACCTTGGGCTGCAGCTTCGGGAATACCGGTATCCTTGTCGTGATCCGGATGCGCGTCTGCGTTGGGTGAATTTTCTTTTTGAAAATCCCTTCACCTTCTCGTTCGCAATTTTCCGCCGCCGTTACCGCCGAGCAACGTTTGCTGCAATAAAACTTTTCCGCATTCTTCATCCTGTACGGCGCGCGCTGGAATACCTTCCCGCATCGCGCGCACTGCATCGTTACCATCGTTGGCATACTGTCCACTCCTTTTTTACCCGGACGCGGCCTTTGCAGCTGCCGCGCCCGGCGCCTTAAGCCGGGTCTCCCTCCTGCGCACCTCATGGCACAGTGCGCAGGCATAAGTCCATCGAAAAATCAGTTCTCCCGGCTGTTTGCCGCTTCTATCTCCTTGCGTTCCTGCATAAAGCCGTGCAGAAACAGCTCCAGCAGATTCGCCGCGCCGTTTACCATCTTGGTAAGATCCTTTTTGCTGATCTGGAGCTTGCCGGTCGTCACGACCTGCAAGTCCGGCCTGCCGATGATCTGTACCGTCGGATTCGGCTCGATCGTCCGTTTTCCATCCTCCTCGATCTTATAGAGAGGCGGCGTTTCCTGCTTCATCACGATCCTCGGGGGATACTCCGTCCCAACGAAATCCACAGCCCAATGCTTGCCGTTGTACTCATTTCCAAACGAAACCAGCTCTACTGCAAAATATTGCATGATCTCAGCCATCTGTTTGCTCCTTTCCTACGTGCTTCCTCCGCACGCCGTTTTCATCCTCCGTGAGCGGCAGCGCCTTTCTGCGCGTCTGCTCCTCCAGCTGCCATCCGCAGTGTGCGCAGGTCTCGTCGCCCGCGTACTCCATCATGCAGCACCGCGCCGACTTCGGCAGCAGGCAGCGCTTTTCATCCTCTGCCATCCCTACACCTCCTGTATGTCGATCCCGTACTTGGATCGCATCATTTTCTTGTTGCGCAGGTACTCCTTTGTGCGCGTGGCCGTTGATTTCACGTCCTCCACCACCAGCTTCCCTCCGAAGCGATAGGAGAAATCCGCCGTGTAGCGGATCGCGCGGATGCGCTGTCCGACCTCGGTTATGTAGCTCTCCTGCAGCGTAAACTGCGGCTGGAGCCGAAGATCTGTAATGATCTCCGCGCGGAGCATCGCCATCAGCTCGTCGTACCGCCGCGCCTCTTTCTGGCTATCGAATTTGATTCCCGCCCGCTCTGCCGGAGCATTTCGGTACTTCGCGGTGCGCTTCTTTGCCTGCTCCTCCTGGAGCGCCTGCCGCGAGTAAAGCTCCCGCATTCTCGGCGGCATGTCCGCCATCGATTCAAATCTCAGCCCGCTCATTCTTTCCTCCATCCATCTTTGCACCGCAGCTCGGGCAATGCATTGTACCTCCTTTTTCGTAACCCGTAACTGCAAAAATCGTCTACATCCCTCACCGGCGTAAAAGTGTTCTCGTTCGCGTATTTAAAAATCGAATTTGAGCAATTACAATAAACGCCAGTCTCTCCATCATTCCTTTCATACAATTCTCCGTGTTTACAGTCCTTGCAGCGCACTACCGATACCACATCAACGGTTGGTGCATCTTCAATTTCAAATTCTTCCGATAGCCACTTGAATACATTCGCAAGGCAAAACGAGCCGAACCCAACGTGATATTTTTTATCTGTCGGATCAAAATACAAAATGTTGTAATACGGTTTTTCAGCCGATCCACAAACAAAGATTTTGGCAAAGTTGGTCTTTACCTTACTGAAACTCACTTCGCAGCCTCCATTTCCTGCAGCGCCCGCTTGGCCTTCTCGCGGGTCAAAAATACGGTTTCCCTTAAAACAGCGCGGATAATAGGCGTGTTTATGCGATGATTCGTTCCATTTAGTCAGTCTTTCCATTCTGTCTACATCCTTTCCTTCAGAATCGTAATGTGGAGTTGGCGTCCAAGCCATTTCAACCCATTTTCCGTGAGCGTGTACCATGTGCTGACTATTCCTACTTTTTTCTGGACAACGTCACGCGGCAGTTTGTCTAAAACTCGATTCCCGGAAAGTGTGTCTTCATAGTAATTCCTGTATGGACGGTAAAACGCCTTTCCATGCCGGTGATACGGTCGCTTATGGTCAAGCCCGACCATGTGCTTGCAGATTTCAAGCAATCTTGCGTATTCTTCCACCGTAAAGTTCATCTCGATGCCCATATCCAACCCCATAACGCCAATCGCGCCCGTGTGTTCTCTGTCTCGTTTTTCCACCCAACTCCGAGGATGCTTGCAGCCGAGCCGACCGTCGCTTGTTTCATAACCGTATTTACCCTCACTTTCTGGGCAGACATCTTCCGGATCAGAAAGTGGGCAACATTCGCAAATCATTCAGATTTCTCCTTCCTCCGGCGTTTCCGGCAAGCCGCGCCATTCCCACGCATTCTTGTCGAGATGACACTCACTGCATTTGCACGTCTTTGATTTACAGTTGGAGCAGTCGCGCGTATCGCACGCATACTTGCAAGTCTTGCAGCTCCGCGCATCCGCGAGGTCTGCTAACGCCGCGTCCCTCTCGGCTTCTGCCTCCGCCTGCTTCCGCTGAGCAAGAGCAATCACCATATCCTTCCACTCAATTTCTTTGCGAAGGGATTCAAGCGCACTTGCTTGTCCATCCGGAAGCACCACGTTCTCGGCGGTCAGGCGCTCGATCACGTTAGCAGCCGCAAACTCGATGTATTCCCGCCGATCTTGGATTTCTCCGACCTTGCAGTTTTCGCACGCGTCGTCGTGTCCAAGCCCCTTCGCGCAGCACCGCAGCGCCTGCACGATTTCCTTTTCCTTGTCTGTCATATATCCTCCATCCCGCGGCCACCTTGAGCCGCTCAATCGCGGTTTGTTCTAAGTCCATCGGTTCAGCTCCTCCATCAATGCCTTAAAAATCGGGTATGCCTGCTGCGGCACTACGGCGTTTCCGAGGCATTTAAGTCTGTCCACCCTGGCGGGAATCCCATGAGCCACTCTACCCACGTCGGGTTCAGCTGCCCAGCAACGTCCGTCCGCAAGCTCCTGTGATTTCCCCCACCGTGCGTCCCCTGCGCATCCGCTGCACATGGTGTCGTAAACAGCTTCATTGCCACTCTCTGCGTCAGATTGCATTTGCCCGGATCTTTCTGCCGGCTTGGCGGCACAGATTTCAGCGTGTCTTTGTATTCGTTCGCACGCGGCGGCGGCCACAGCCCTTTCGTCCGGGCTAACACGTGCTCCCGCAGATTGCTCACCCCCCCATGTACGCCCTGATTGCTCGTAAATGTCGTTTTCCCGGCTGCGAGCAGGTTGACCTTCTTTTCTGTTGCTATCGTGCAGCCAGCCACCGTCGGTGTCGGCCACATCTGCGATGCCGACGAAGAACACCCTCGATCTTCTGTGCCAAGCTCCGACAGCCGCAGCCTCAAAATTAAACACGACGACGTGATAGCCAGCACGCTCCAGATCCTTGACCACCTGCCCGGCGGCAATCTTGATGATTCCAGGAACGTTCTCGCCGACAACGCAACGCGGGCGCAGCTCGGTGATAACTCGGAGCATCTCCGGCCAGAGGTATCGATCATCCCTTTTGCCCTTTTGCTTTCCAGCCACGGAGAAGGGCTGGCAGGGGAATCCGCCGGAAATAACGTCAACTGTTCGCATGCCTGTCCGCTCATAAAAACTCTCCTTTGTCAGCGTCCGGACGTCGCGCCAGCGCGGCACGTCCGGCCAGTGCTTTTCCAGCACTTTCGTCGGGTAATCGGCAAACTCGCATTGCCCGACGGTCGTAAATCCTGCCCACTCGGCAGCTAGATCCAGCCCGCCGATCCCGGTAAACAGGCTCAGATGCGTCAGCATCGTGCCTCATCCCTCCCCGTCGTCAGCGCGAATGATCTCCGTCGCCTCTTGCAAATATGGATTTTCATGGTATACTCTCCTTGTACTTAACTTGTTACGGGGAAGTGTAGACCTCTCCGCCCTCGTCCGGCTGCAACCGGTCGAGGGCATTTTTTATCCGATCAGGAACTCCGGCTTATGGTGGAGCTTCATCGCCTTGGCGTTCTGGTGGTACTCCGGCGCGCTCCACTTATAGCCCCAGTATTTGGCCGCCGTAAAGATCGCGGCCAGCTCGTCTCCCGCGCGTACCGTGACGCTCTGATCCCGGTACACGACTGTGTAGTAGTTCTTCCCGGTATACCCGGCCTGTGCGATCACGTTCGGCCTGCGCGGTGCCCGCTCTCCCGGGTAATCGACGCTATTTTGCCGCATACAAATGCCCCTTCCTTACTTTCCTCCCGGCGTGCGCGATCTCCCGCTGCGCCACGAAATTCAGCTCCTGCGCGTGCTTCTCTGCGAGCTGCTTTTGATAGATGTGCTCCCGGATGGACTGATACGGCATCCACGAGCAGCACATCGCACTGCATCCCGGCGCACGTCCCGGACAGTCTCTCCCGCAGGGAGGCGGGATCGGCTTTGTTTTCGGTGCGTACCGCATTATTCGTCCACGGCCTCCTCCCACAAATGCTGCATCCACGCCGCCAGCGTCAGCAGCCGCTTGCGCGTCTCCAGCAGCTCCCCGACGGTCTCCCGGTCGATGCGCGGCTGACTGCTCAGTATCTCCGCGTCCTCCTGATCCTGTTCAGCGGCCCGTGTGGCCGCATCGATCAGGTCTGCCAGCTGCTCCGGCGTCAGCTCCACTGGAATTTTCCCGTCGTCCTCACAGCTCATACAGCACACTCCCCAATGCAGCGCTGATCGCCGCCGCGCCTCCGAAGGCCAGCGCCGCACCGGCCAGCTCCAAGGCCAGCAGCACCAGCGCCATGCCGGACAAAAACGCCCCTGCAAGCCAGCAGACGGAGAGCGCCGTCCGGCGCACCCGCTCTCTCTTTTCCCGCAGGCCATCCCTCTCGGCTCTGCGTGCTTCCCATTCTCGCTCCCGCGCTCTCTGGTGATTGATCCCCGTGATAAACTCCACGTCGCTCATGTTCTTTCCTCCCTCAGTATGGATAACAGATCGTCTCCCGCACCCTTTCGATCGGCACGGACAGCTTCCGCATCAGCGGCAGCACCTTGTCAAAGTACGCGGTCGGCTGCTCGAAAACGCGGTAGAGCGTCTTTTCGCTGCATCCTGCGTACCGGCTCGCCACTTCGATGGTGACGCCCTGCGCGGCCATTTCCCCCCGGATCATCGCCCGCAGGCGGTAATCCGTCGTCCGCTCGACTCGCATCTTCGGCATATGCTCACGCCTCCCTTAAAACTTCCTCTTCTCGAACGCGCGGTTTTTCAGGATATCAAGGATTTCCGACTGTGCATCCTCTCCCGCCGCGTGGAAGCTCTTCACCACGAAGGCGTCCACGCTGTTCATGCCCCACGCGACCACGCTGTTCTCCGGCGGCTCCGCATGCTCCGGCATCCCGATTTCATGCAAAATCTTGATGCAGCGTTCCGCATTGCCGCGCGCCTCCGCGTACTCAGCCGCACCGCTGTCCTCGTCAAAAAGCACCCCAATCTCTTCCAGCAGCGCACGAAGCGTCGCCCGTTTCAGTTTTTCCATGTCTTACACCTCCTTCCGTCCCGCCTGCATCAGCTTTGCCGCCGTTGCCATACCCTGCATATATGTGATCATGACCTCGATCTGCTGCGGATTCATATGCTTCATCTCGTGCAGCACGCCGTCGATCTTCTTCTTCTGTTCCTCGGACATCTCTTCACCTTCTTCCTTGACACTTCCTGTTCCTGCCTGTAAAATTGAGTCACCCGGGCAGCTCGGGGATCCTTCACGGAAAGGGGGGTGTTGCCTTATGGAGACTCTGATTTCTTCCATAATGCCTCCCTCGATCTGTGTGCGCCGTAAGCTTCTCACAGTCGCCGCCAAGCCATAGCGCCATGGCGGCCGGGTCGCTCCGTAAGTGAGAGGGTCGGACAAAGCAGCCGTCGCCTCGGCTGGCTGCCGTCGTGGTCGCCCCACGTTAAAAACGCGGAAAACGGCATCCTTTGTCCGGTGCGCACAAACTGGCAGAGGTGGCGCGTTCGCAGGCGAGCGCTCACGCCATCTCGCCGCCCCCGGGTTACTCAATTTTGCAGGCAAGAAGGAGGTGAGATAAATGGATCAATCTTTTTCCCTCAATGAGCTTGAATTCTTGTACTCCATCACACATCAGTGCATTTTCCTCAATAACCATCAGCTCGACAACGACGCCTCCATTACTGCGGATACCAGAAACAGCATCGTTGACGAGATCAAAGTCGCCATGAAGTGCTTGCGTAAACTCCGATCCGCTATTTCGGATGCTTCCCCGGATACTCTCAAAGTTCTGGATGCCGCGCTTCCGCCTCTCCGCTAAAGTGCAAGGTCACATTTCCCGCGCCGTCCTGCTCCGGCAGTTCGGCGCTTTTTAATGCCTGCCTGTACTTTCCTCGGATTTCCGTTTCCTGCTGCCATCTCGTTCTTCGTTCCAGACTTCGCTTTGCGAAAGCTGCTATTCTTTTTTCAGTTTTCAGTGTCTTTTCATCCATGCTTCTCACCCCCTTGACGCCTCCTGCCGCACCTGCTATCCTGAACTTGGAAGCGATGCGCGGGAGGTGTCATGACATTTTTGAATGATTTGGAGCTGGAACTGCAAGCCTCCGGCTCCATCGACAAGACCGTAACGGT